>ERZ791893.1544-NODE-1544-length-11439-cov-2.238229_pt1 | contig 11439 bp, 10 predicted proteins | sample MGYA00510154_ERZ791893 | MGnify/ENA primary metagenome ERZ791893 (study PRJEB30046, sample SAMN00792068) | human gut metagenome | study: EMG produced TPA metagenomics assembly of the A metagenome-wide association study of gut microbiota in type 2...
ATATGTATAAGCCAATTTATTATTTTTTACGCTGTTACCTACGTAGAAGTTGTAATCTCCTGCTTCTAATACGTAGCACGACTTGTTGCCTGTAACGCCTGAGTCATCATATGATGCAATTCCGTTAATATCGAAAGCAATCTTTAATGTCTGGCTCTGACCCGGTGCAAGATTTTCTGTTTTCTCGTATGCACAAAGCTGTCTTGCAGGCTGTCCCAAAGCTCCCTGTGGTGCTTCGTAGTATACCTGAACAACTTCTTTTCCTGAGAACTTATCACCTGTGTTAGTTACCTTAACTTCTAATGTGATTTTTTCATCATCTGCATCGGCTGATACTGTTTCAATCTCAAATGTTGTGTATGAAAGTCCGAAACCAAATTCAAATTGAACTTTTTCAGGTGCAAATGTTTCAAAATAACGATATCCTACATAAATGTCTTCTTTGTAAAGATTAGTCAATTCATTTCCAAAATTGTCGTTTGCCGGATAATCCTCAATATTATAAGCAATTGTATCAGGTAATTTACCGCTTGGTGTAGCCTTGCCTGAAAGTGCTTCAGCTACTGCGTTTCCACCTTCCATACCGCCCTGCCATACAATAATTACTGATTTGATGTGTCCCTTAAACTGTTCTTCATCAATCCACTTAAGGTCGATAATATTTGAAACGTTAAGAACTACACAAACATCTTCGAAAGCTTCTGTTATGTTCTTAAGGTTTTCTTTTTCTTCATCTGTAAGAAGATAGCTTCCTACCCAGTTGGCGTTGTCCTTATCTTCTCCTGCTGTACGTCCGATAATGTATACAGCCTTGTTAGTTGATTCTGCCTGTTTCTTTGCATAATCTGCTGTGATTTCCATATCTTTCTGGAACCATGGCTCGCATGCCCAGCCACCGCCACCGTTATCAAACGGATGGTCTTTTAACCATTCCTTATAGTCTTCAACTATAGTCTTGTTAAAGTTAAGGTTGCTGTTTTCAAATCCGTCCAAAATATTTGTTGTGTATTCAACGTTTACAGCTCCTCCTGAACCTGTTCCGCTTCTGTAGTACTCAATCATTGGTCTTCCAAAAACTGAAATTTTATCCTCTTCTGTTAACGGAAGTACATTTCCCTCATTTTTAAGTAAAACTATTCCCTCTACTGCCGCTTCACGGCTTTTCTCGGCAAATCCTTCAACAGGATTTCCCTTTAAGTTATTTGACATTTTTCTCCTCCTCGCATTATCTTCGGATATATTTTTTATTCGTTTTATTTTCATTTTCTATACTAAAAATCACTATATCATATAATTTTTGCAATTGCTAGATTTTATGGGTGGAAAAACGTTTTTATTAAGGGCGTTTTTGTCCCCCTTTTGTGCAATTTTTTTAGGCTTTTTGCCCCATAAAAAAACACATCTTTGCTTGTAAAAATTTTTTTGGTTGGTTTTTTTTATGTATTTTTACTATTTATTTATGGCTATTTTTGTTAATTTTATTTTTTGTGCTTTATTGCTTTAAAGCGTTATATGTTGTAAAATTATATTACTATACTTGAACGACAGAAAGGAATGAAACAATGGGAAAATATTTTCAGGAAGAAATTGAAACTGCTTCTCGTGAAAAGATTGAGCAGATTCAAACAGAGGGACTTTTAGACGTGGTAAAAAGAGTATACGAGAATGTACCTTTTTACAGAAAAAAAATGGTGGAAAAAGGTGTAACACCTGACGATATAAAATCTTTAAAAGATATTTCTAAGTTACCTTTTTTAACGAAAGACGATTTAAGAGATGCTTATCCATACGGCTTATTAGCAGTACCTCTTAAAAATTGTGTACGTATTCACTCAACTTCAGGTACAACAGGTAAGCGTGTAGTAGATTTTTATACTAAGAAAGATATTGATATGTGGGAAGATGGATGTGCCAGAGCCCTTGTGGCTGCCGGTGGAACAGATGAAGATGTAGTTCACGTAGCTTATGGATATGGTCTTTTCACAGGTGGCTTCGGATTAAACGGTGGTTCACAGAAGGTTGGTTCTTTAACACTTCCTATGTCATCAGGTAACACTGACAGACAGCTTCAGTTTATGACTGACTTAGGTTCTACAATTCTTTGTTGTACACCTAGTTATGCATCATATTTGGCTGAATCAATTGAAGAACGTGGTATCAAAGACCAGATAAAATTAAAAGCCGGAATTTTTGGTGCAGAAGCCTGGTCAGAGGATATGAGAGCCAGCATCGAGAACAGACTTGGTATTAAAGCCTATGATATTTATGGACTTACAGAAATAGAAGGTCCGGGTGTTGCTTTTGAATGCGAAGAACAGAATGGTATGCATATTTGTGAAGATTATTTCATTCCGGAAATCGTAGATCCTGACACATTTGAACCTGTTCCTGATGGTCAGATTGGTGAGTTAGTATTCACAAGTTTTGCTAAAGAAGCATTTCCACTTATCAGATATCGTACAAAGGATATTACATATATTACCAGGGAAAAATGTAAATGTGGACGTACTCATGCACGTATTCACAGATTAATGGGACGTTCAGATGATATGCTTATTGTCAAAGGTGTTAATGTTTATCCTTCTCAGGTTGAAGAAGTTCTTATTAAACAGGGAATGCCGGCTAACTACCAGCTTATTATTGACCGTGTAAACAATAGTGATACTATGGAAGTTTTGGTTGAAATAACACCTGAAATGTTCTCTGATACAGTTAGCTCAATCGAATCTAAGGAGAAGGAAATTGTTGCTGCTCTTAAGAGTATGCTTGGTATTTATGCTAAGGTTAAATTAGTTGAACCTAAGTCCATTACACGTTCTGAAGGAAAAGCCGTTCGTGTTATTGATAAACGTAAAATTTAGGAGGTTTTAATATGTATATTCATCAGATTTCAGTATTCGTTGAAAATAAGCCGGGTAATATTGCAAACTTTACCAACTTTTTGGCTGAACACAAAATAGATATGCGTGCATTCCAGATTGCTGATTCAAGTGATTTTGGAATTATCCGTATTATTGTAGATGATCCATTTAATACTCTTACTCTTTTAAGAGACAACAATTGGATCTGTAACCTTGCACATGTTATTGGAGTTAAGCTTCCGGATGAACCCGGTTCAATGGCAAAAGCTATGAATGTTATAGCTTCCAACGGCTATAGTGTAGATTATGTGTATGCTTTTCTTGCAAGAGGCACAGACGATGCTCTTATGGTATTCCGTGTTAAGGACGAGGATACAGACAAAGTTGCCGCATTGCTGGTAAGGAATGGAATGAAAACAGTGGACCAGGAAGACTTGGCAAAGATGTAGGAATGGAAACACTTAGAAGTGGGAAATATCTTTGTCCGCACTTACTTTTCAGTAATTATCCAGAAATATGCCCGCACTTCTTATAGACATTCTCTTTATCATCTATCGTATACTTTTTGGGTATGGGGGAAAATGATAAATAGAATGTCTATAAGCACGCGGCTGTCGCTACATGCGACAGCCGCTACAAATAAAAAGAAGTGGAACCCCTCTTATGCAAGCATAAGTGGTTCCACTTCTTTTTATTTGTAGCACTGGGCACACGTTGCTTGTGTGCTTCGCGATTATTCTACTGTGTATGGCATTAATGCGATATTTCTAGCTCTCTTGATAGCTGTTGTAAGAGCTCTCTGATGTCTAGCACAGTTTCCTGTGATTCTTCTAGGAAGAATTTTTCCTCTTTCAGATACGTATCTCTTTAATGTAGCTACATCTTTATAATCGATTGCCTTGTTTTCGTTAGCACAAAATGCACAAACTTTTTTTCTTCTACGACCGCCTCTTCTTCTCATTGGAGAATCTGGTCTTTCACTCTTATTATATGGCATAACTTGACCTCCTATTTTCGTTAATGAGATTCTATTCGAATCTGTTAAAAGTTAAATGGTAAACCTGAATCATCTACACTGTCAGGAATGTTCATAAAACCGTCTCCTGCAGGTGCTGTTGGCTGTGATGCAACCGGCTGCTGCTGTGGCTGATAGTTATTATTGCTATCTGCTGTAGCTTTGCTTTCTGCAAATTCCTGGTTTTCAACAACTACTTCTGTTGTGTAAACTGTCTTACCATCTTTGTCCTGATAACTGCCTGTCTGAATACGACCTTCGGCAACTATCTTAGTTCCCTGATGGAAATATTTTTCAGCAAATTCACCGCTTCTACCAAATGCTACACATCTGATAAAGTCAGCGCTCTGATCTCCATCTCTCTTAAATCTACGATCTACTGCTAATGTGTATCTCGCAATAGCCAACTGATTATCTCCTGATGTTGAATATCTAACTTCAGGGTCACGAGTCAAACGACCCATAAGAATAACTTTATTCATATTATACCTCTCTAATGTATCAAACTATGCTTCTACTGCAACAGTCATAAATCTGATAACATTTTCCATAATACGAAGCTGGCTTTCTAACTCGCTAGGAAAATCTGTGTTTTCAGTGTCAATATCGATGAAGTAATAGAATGCTTCTGACATCTTCTGGATTTCGTAAGCTAATTTCTTCTTACCAGCTTCTTCGATCTTTGTAATTGTACCACCGAACTTTTCGATAAGTGCTTTTACCTTTTCTACTTCAGCTGTTCTTCCTTCATCATCAAGTTTTGCACTAACAACAACTGTTAATTCATATTTGTTCATGCTTCTACCTCCTTTTGGTCTCTGGCCTTTTCGTTTGAAAAAGCAAGGATCATAACGAATACTCGTTATGCGTAATTAATATATATCACGAATTACTATAATATCAAAAAAAGTCCCTGTGTTCAAGGACTTTTTTTTCATTTTATGAATTTTTTCCGAAATCTTTTGGTTTTAGACAAAGCTTTTGTTTTTTTATTTACTGCAAAATCTTCTTTACACTTTTTTCGAAAGTTTTTCTTGGAACCATTACTATACGACCGCAGCCTTTACATTTCAACTTAAAATCTGCACCCGTTCTTATAATTTCCCATTCATTAGTTCCACAAGGATGCCCTTTTTTTAATGCTACTACTGTTCCAATATTATATTCCATTAGTCTACCACTCTTCCTATTCCAACTATATGCGAAATATTATTGTAGTTAATAGTCTGTCCACCTTTTTCTACCACTTTGCCTGCACCTGCATACATAGATACATGATATATATTTAAAGTTCTTCCCGGTGTGCTGTATTTTACTGCCGCATTGTAATCTCCGTAAAAAATTAAATCACCCGGTTTCATATCATCTATGTCAATAAAACCATAATATACTATTTGATTTTTTTCTTTTAAATAGTCAAACAGGCTTGCTGCTGTCTTTGCATAAGAACCACTTCCAAGTTTCCTGTTGTAGCGCTTGTATGATTTATAGCCTTTCCAAACCAAAGCTGAACAATCATAGTATCCTTTTCTCATTCTTTTTGGCTGACTATATTTCCAATGATTAACTATGTACATAGCCCTATTTACAATCTTGTACATACCTTTTGCATATACTTCGATTCTATAAGACTTGTGAATATTTCCAATTTTTACATCAACATATGTAACTCCTGAATTTACACCTTTAACGACACCATCGCTTGAAACTGTGGCAACGCTTTCATTTCTGCTTGTAAATTCAGGAACTGTACCTGTGTCACCCCAAATAGGAAACTGTACTTTTTCACCTTTTTTTATAACTGCCTTTAAATTATTAACTGTTGGATTAACAACTGTATACTTTATGTTGAATACTTTTCCATCTACATTTGCTGTAATTGTACCCGTTCCCGGTTTTGTGCCTAAAACTGCCGCTTTCTTTTCATAAGTTGTTAAAGTGGCACATTTTTTGTTTGAATTAGTCCAAGTAATAGTACTATGTTCTCCTAAACCTTTAAAAGAAATATACTGCTGTCTTTCATTGCCTAATGCTGTTCCATAAACAATTAACTTCTGAACTTCTGTTTCAGGGTTTGAAACATAAATTGTATTTGTATATGTAACAACATTTTTGTTTGTGTATGTAACCTTTGCTGTAATGTTAACTTTGCCTTCATTTACTGCTTTCAAAGTTGCTTTAAGCTTGCTTCCACTTACTGCTGAAAGTTTTGAAACAACATCGCTATTCCCAACACTCCACTTGCATGACTTAACATTACTTTCGTCTATTCCATCTACCATAACAGAAAAATTCTGACCTTTTGCCTGGCTTACAAAACCGTTAACCTTTGTTCCGTCAGCGTTAACTTTCTTAATACTGATTCCGTTAGAATCATACAATCTGTTATTTACATCACTTGACAAAACATTTATTGTACATTTGCTATATCCCTGTGAGGATTTCGCTGTTATTTCCGCTTTTCCCGGATTTAACGCCTCAACAGTACCTTCTTTATTGACTTTTGCTATTGAGTCATTTGAAGACATATATGAAATTTTATTAACTGACTTTGCTACAACCATACCTGTCTGGCCTTCTGTTAATGTTGTAGGATATTTCGTTATGACAACATTCTTAGAAGTATCAGGAACTGTAACCTTACAAGTCATTGTTCTTGATTTACAAGTTGCAGTAATTGTTGCAGCTCCATAATTTACAGCTCTAATTCTACCTTTTTTTGAAACAGTAACTGCAAATTTATTAGATGTTCTCCATTTAACTTTCGTTCTCGCTGAAACATTTTTAACTTTTATTTTTTTTCTTTTACCCTTTTCTAATGTTACTGTACTTTTAGAAATCGTAGGTGTTGCTCCATAAGCCAATTCACTTTTTAATTGAAGTCCTGAAATAATAGCCGCCATCACGATTATTATTCCAATTGTTCTCTTTAAAAATTTCATCTTTTCCTTCTTTCATTCTTTATCTGTTACATTATTTTGCTGTTTTAAAGTTCTTCTTTCTCCATTTTCCGTAAGTTGTACCGTTTGAAGTCTTTACATAACCTCTAACTCTTACGTAATATTTTTTATTTGCCTTTAACTTTTTAAATTTATAGCTAACTTTCTTAGTTGTCTTTGTTACTGCCTTCTTGAATTTTGAAGATCTAGACAACTGAAGCTGATATCCTGATACTTTTGCAATCTTTTTATAAATTACCTTGGCACTCTTCTTAGTTTTTACGATCTTTGTTATCCTTGTATTCCCAACGCTAACTTTCTGTGCTGTAGGTTTCTGAGTTGTTGTTACCTTTGCAGTTGTAGTTGGTGTTGGTGCAACTGTAGTTGTCTTTGCTGTTGTTGTAGTTGTTTCTACTACTGCTGATGTTGTTGTTGTCTCTACTACTGCAGGTGTAGTTGTTTCTGCTGTTGCGGTTGTAGTTGTTTCTGCCACTGCCGATGTAGTTGTCTCAGTTTCTTTAACAATTTTAATCTGTCCGTCTGCTATTTCAATATTTAACTGATCCTTTACAACATCCTGACCTTCTGTATTCACCAATCCATAAGAAATTGTATATCTACCTTCCTTATCAAAAACGACTCTAATAGTTCTGTCTAAATCATTATCTGCAATAGTCATTTCCTTATTAAATCCGCTAATGTCGTACCACTCTCCGCCATCTTTGTATTCAATAGATGATACCTGATTGTCGCCTGTTACTGAAACAGTTCTTACAACCTGCTTTCCAACAATGCCTGATGCCCAGAACTCTAGCTTAAATTCCTTAGCTGTTCCTAATGTGTATGCACCTTCTACGCCATCTTTCTTCACATAAATAGCTGCGCCAAAATTGTCGTCGCCTGTGTTATCACCACCGCCTGCCCATGCAGGTATAATCATAACCACAAGCATTGCCATAATTGTCACAATACTTATTAACTTCTTGTTCATTAAATATCTCCTTCCGAACTCCATTTTTTCGCACGTTACTTTGATTATAACATATTCCTGAAGATATATTACATATTTATTACAAATTTTTCGATATTTTTTTGTTTTTACATTTTATCCCCATGCAGCCGAAAAATTTTCATGCAAACACGTTGAGAGTTCTTATTTTGCTCCGCCGCCTATTGTTTGCTTTGAAAATTTTTCGGCTGCATGGAAAAAATGTGCAAAAAAAAATCTCAGGAACATTCCTGAGATTTTTGAGAGGCGAGTACCAGATTTGAACTGGTGATAGCGGTGTTGCAGACCGATGCCTTACCACTTGGCTAACTCGCCATATATATAGAACTCTTACATTATAGCAAGGGTTCTTTTTATCGTCAAGACTCATCTTTTCAGATAAGCTGACGGAAATGACTCCAAGGGGATTTGAACCCCTGTTACCGCCGTGAAAGGGCGGTGTCTTAACCGCTTGACCATGGAGCCATAAGTGGATTGTTTAATCCACTTGCTAAACAGCTTTTATAATGTATCAAATACCTTTTGTTTTGTCAATAACTTTTTTAAACTTTTTTTAAAAAAGTTTAAGCACCTTATTTTAGCCATAAAACTCTTTAATTATTATTGTTATCTAAAACAAGCTATTTACTATATTTTGTATTAAGTTGTTATCATAAATCATGCTTAACACTCCGTTGTCTGCTATTGCCTTGCAAACTGTCTGTCCCCAGGATGTTGAGCTGAAGATCGTAACTACCATACACAATAACCATATGATTAATATTGCCTGTGCGAAACCGATTAATGCTCCACCTGCCATATTAAATGTATGAATAACCGGAAGTTTTGTTACTATGTTTAACACTTCCACTAATGTTTTCATTAATATAGATATAACCATAAATAGCAAAATATATACCACTGCGTTTAAAACAACATCTGTTAAATATGCCACAACATATTCCTTAAATGTATTTACTGCCAATGAATCATAACTGCTTTGATTATTATTTTTCGTTAATGATTCTTTTAGTCCATTAGGTAATGGAAGTTCATTAATGATTTTCTCTTGATTATTGATTCCTGTTTCCGTCATGTTTTCTGTAGATGTTGCTATATGTTCACTTACATAGCTTTGTATATTTTGGTTTATTGAGTCATAAACCGGTGTATTTTTTATTGCCTCTTTTGCAACAGGTGTTAAAATATTCACCAGTATAAGTGCTATAAAAATCGAGCCGAAAGAAAATGCCGTCTTTACAAGTCCTCTCTTCATTCCTATAGCAATCATTACCACAACAAAAACCGTTACCCCTGTCAGTACTATATTGCCCATTTCATTCCTCCGTTATTTCAATCGAATCTTCTGTATTTTTGAGTTAGTCATTAACAAATAAGTTTTGGAATCGTCATATGGCATTAATCCATAAATCTGTCCCTTAAAATTAGTCTGAAATTTTTTCACACCTTTTATTGATAATATTTCGCATCGCATATCACTATACATTAAAATATTATCTCCGGCAAATGTAACATTTTCAAAATCCATATCCACTGTAGAATTTAATATCTGGGATCCACTTGAATTGTATACTTCAATTCTGTAAGGTCTGTCCGTGCTGGCATTTTTAAATACCAATCCTACATATTTGTCATTATAAAATACTTTCTGTATTTCTTCTTTTATTTTTATATCCTTTTTGGTAATGTCCTTGTTACCCACCTTATATATAGAAACTATATCTTCGCCTATTGCCACTACCTGACTGTTTGAAACATAACTGATTGTAGGAACAATCGTTTCACCATATCCGCTAAACTCTTTCACCATTCGGTTTTCTATGTTTTTCCCTGAATTAGAAAAATCATAAAACTGTATCTTGTTTTCAAAAGAGCCATTTTTCACGGTAAGGTACGAAACTGCCATTCTTTCCCCATCATCTGACATTGAGAAATTAATCGGATATCCATTTTCATCAATAATAGACTTGTGAGATACCAACTGTTTTCCCTCTTTATCGTACACCTCAATATAGTTAGATGTTTTGTCCTCAAGCAACGCAGCAACAACCCCCTGCTTTGCCACCTCTAATTTCACAATAGGATAGCTTACGGAAACCTGTCCCTGACGACCTTTATCGTTGTATATGAAAATATCATTGGTATTCTTATCCGCTATCGCCACATAGTCGTCACATACATCAATAATAGGTTGCTTCATTTCATATGCTTCTTCCCAAACAGTTTCTTTGTCCTTAATATAAGCTATTCCATCATAGCTGTACTTAATAACATAGTCACCAAAAGGAATATATTTACTGCTCGCTCCACCTTTAATATTAGTGGATTCAATTACCCTGTAGGTGGTGTATTTGTGATATTTTTTGTAAAAGAACAACGCTCCAACAATAATCAAAATCACAGCTACTATTATTCCAAGCTTTACAGCCCTTTTCTCAAACACCTTTTTGGTATTTTTCATATATGTAGAATTTTGACCTTCTTTTTTCAGTCTTCTGAATTTTCTAATGTATTTATTTGCCACGATTTCACTTCCTTTGTTAAATCTATTAAAGATTATACAATATCTGCTGAATAATGACACCATTTTTTTATTAAGGTAATAATATTTTTTGTCCTTCCCTGATTGTGTAATCATCGTCAATGTTATTTCTGTCTTTTATTTCATCTACCATTTCACTTGTTCCATAATAACTCATACTAATATCATACAATGTCTGTCCCGGTTTAACTGTATGGTATTGTCCTGAATAAGCACTGGAAATACTTTTTGTTTTATTATTTTCCGTTTCACTACCTGAAGGCTTATTACTGTTAGTATTATTACTATCATTTGTAGTATTGGTAATACTATTGTTACTGCTGTTATTATTCTGATTAGTTCCCGTTGTCTGTTTTGAAACAACCTCTCTGTTGTCATTTTTTTTCTGAGTAACATTGCTACCATTGGCAGCTATTGCTTTCTTGCTTTCCAATCCTGCTACGGTTGTGGCACTCTGTTTTGTTGTTTCGGTGTATGCACTTAAAATTTTATTAACAGCCTGAGCCTCTCTTTCTCTACTAATTCCTGCCAAAGTACTTTTAATATTTTTTAATTCTCCATAATTATTAAGCATTACAACCGTTGATAATAATAAAGCTACAATTAAAAGACCACTTACACCATATGCAATCCTTCCCTGTCGTATGGGCTCTCCAGTTTCTTCCACTGTATTATTATTACTTTTGCTATTTTTAAACCATTGACTCTTTTCTTTATTTTTTAAATCTTTTTTGTTTAAATTATTATCCTGTTTACTTTCTTCTTTTGAAATTTTTATAGTTTTACCGTTTGCCTCCTCCGCTTTTAATTCTATGTTCTCCAATTTCTTCTTGGATGATTTCTTATCTTTTTTATCCTCGCCTCCTATCTTGTCATCCACGCTAATATTTTTTATTTCATTGTTAGCTATCCCACTGTTTGTTGCACTGTTTTTTAAGTTTTTAACATATTTTTTCATTTTCTCATTTTTCTCATAATAGATATAGTAGCCCTGTTGCCTTTCAAGACCTGACTGTTCATAGCTATAAAAGCCTTCTTCGTTTTCTGCCCTGTCTTTCAAAAAACATACTTTG
>ERZ791893.1545-NODE-1545-length-11437-cov-14.049464_pt1 | contig 11437 bp, 10 predicted proteins | sample MGYA00510154_ERZ791893 | MGnify/ENA primary metagenome ERZ791893 (study PRJEB30046, sample SAMN00792068) | human gut metagenome | study: EMG produced TPA metagenomics assembly of the A metagenome-wide association study of gut microbiota in type 2...
TTAGAAAGCTTTACAGCTGGTCAAACGAAGACAAGCTTATCAACAACTAATTTTAATAGTTTATAGCTTATTTACAGCCTTGACTTTACAGTCAAGGCTGTTTTTATGGGTGTTGGTAAATGATGGTTTAGTGCATAAAGTTTAGTTTAATAAATTTAAAATTTAGGTCAACCCTTTTTAAAGGGTTGCGGGTTTGGGCAGAGCCCATAAAAAGTTTCCTTTACATCAAATTATCGGGCGCAAACAGCTTTACTTTGTTGCCCGACTGAAACTAAGCTAAACCATAATTCAAAAAACTATTCTCTTAATTCAAACTCCGGACTTTCAGAATAATTTGCGTTGCTATTGACAAAAACTACCGGTACATTTATAATTGACACAAGAGCAGTATGGGGTGATAGAATGAAAAAATTTGATGCAGCTGTTTATAAAAAGCGTAAATGCGAGTGCCTTGACAAGTGCTTTCAGGCTTTTATGGATAACGGACTTGAAAATACAGGATTGCAACTTTTATGCAAGTATTGCGGTTTTAAAACAAATCAGGCACTATATCATTACTTTGAAAGTAAAGATATGATAATTACAGAATCGGTGCAGTATGCTATGATTAAATTTGAACGAGAGTTTATGAAAAAAGCCCCACGCTCAAGAGCCGATTTAAAGAATTATCTTGAAAAATTCCCCCGTTGGATGCAAAAAAACTACGGCGAGCATATGCGTTTTGTTTATCAGGTGTATACTTCTCCGAAATATAAAAAGCAGGGTTATGATTTCTTTTCGGGTATTCCGAAGAGATACGATACATTTATTCATCATATAGCTAAAAATCTTGATGTTTCTTTTGAAAGCATACAGGCATTGTATTATCTTTATATAACATCAACACTGCAATATGCACTTTTTAAGGATGAGGTTTACCTCGATGTTGAGGTAAATTCTATTTATAATATGTGTCTTGAGGTGTTCGAGGCAGAGGATAGGAAAAAGATTGCTCAAAAGTGCGAAGATTAATTGTGCGAGGACATTGCGTATTACAACAACTAATAAATTTTATATTCGGAACGAATTGTCAGTTGCTTTTTTAATTTGTTGCCCACTGAAAATAAATCGCCACTACAAATTTATATTCATTTAAAATCAATTATTACCGCCTGTTCGCAGAAAAAAGTGCAGGCGGAATTTTTGTGCTTTGCAAACTGTCCTTATAAAATTTACGAAAATTGTCTATTTTAATAGTGACACTATTGTTGTATAATGGGAATATCACAAGATAAATGTTGAACTGTTCAGAAATTTTGAGGCGTGATTTAATGACAAAAAAAGCTGTTTTAATAAATGACCTTTCGGGTCTTGGGAAATGCTCGCTCACTGCGGCTATACCTGTTTTGTCCGTTATGGGTATTCAGGCTTGCCCTATGCCGACTGCGGTGCTTACAAGCCAGACAGGCTTTAAAAGTTTTTACTGCAACGACTGCACCGACAAGCTCGATTACTACACATCGGAATGGAAAAAACTCGGTTTTCAGCCCGACGGCATTTACACAGGTTTTTTATCAAGTGAAAAACAGGTTGATAAAATTCTTGATTTCATAAACAGCTTTGAAACAGAGAACACGCTTGTACTTGTGGATCCTGTTATGGGTGACGGCGGCAGAACATACAGCCTTTTTACAGACACACTTGCCTGTAAAATGAAAAAGCTGGTGACTGTTGCTGATGTAATTACACCTAATCTTACAGAGTGCTGTATCCTTTGCGATATAGATTACAGCGACTTTATAAAAAGTGCAGACGATCCCGATTTTATGGATAAAGTTGCCGAGCTTGGCAAATCCTTGCTAAAACGCTACGGTGTAAAAATCGTAATAATTACGGGCATTGAGCATAAATCCGCTGACGGCACTGTTAATGTGCAAAATCTTATTGCATCTGAAGATGAGATATTCACTGTAAGCTGTAAAAAAATAGGTGGCAGCTATTCGGGTACGGGAGATTTGTTTGCCTCGGTAATGTTTTCCGGACTTTTAAGAGGCGACACTTTGAGAGATACCGTTAGTTTAGCAGTAAAATTCATAGAAACTTCGTTGCGTGACACCGTAAACCTCGGCATAGACCGCAACGAGGGCATTGAGTTTGAAAAACACTTAAATTTACTTTTGTGAGGGATAACTATGGAATCAAATACACTTTCAAAATCTAAATCAAAAATTAATGTAAAGCTCATTGCAATTACAGCAATGTGTGCGGCTTTGGTAACAGTTACAACTGCGTTTATTAAAATTCCGTCAATGTTCGGATATTCACACGCAGGCGACTCAATGATTTATCTTGCCGCAAGCATTTTGCCCGGTCCGTATGGCATTATTGCCTCATCAATCGGCGGTGCTCTTGCAGATTTGATTTCCGGTTATCCTCAGTGGGCAATTCCTACCGCTATCATAAAAGCCTTTAATGCTGTTCCGTTTGTTCTTTGCAGAATGGCTATGAAAAAACACGGCAAGGACAATAAGATTATTAACTGGTCATCGCTTTTAATGATTATTCCGACCACTATGGTAACAGTTGGCGGTTATTTCATTGCAAACGGTTTGATGTACGGTTTTGAAGGCGCAGTTGCAGAGCTTGCTACTTGGTGGTTACAGCCGGGTATGGGCGCATTAATCTTTATAGTTCTCGGTTTTGCCCTTGACAGAATTGATTTTAAGAAAAAACTTGCTTTAAAATAAGCACATTTGCTTATTTTAGGAATTTGGAGTATAATAAATGGAAAATAGATTTGAATTAAATAAAAACCTTGCGCAGATGCTCAAGGGAGGAGTTATTATGGATGTAACAACTCCCGAACAGGCTAAAATTGCCGAGGCTGCGGGTGCGTGCGCAGTTATGGCATTAGAGAGAATTCCTGCCGATATTCGTGCGGCAGGCGGAGTTTCTCGTATGAGCGACCCTAAGATGATTAAAGGTATTCAGAACGCAGTTTCTATTCCTGTAATGGCAAAGTGCCGTATCGGTCATTTTGCAGAAGCACAGATTTTACAGGCAATTGAGATTGACTACATTGACGAAAGCGAAGTTTTATCTCCTGCAGATGATAAGTATCACATTGATAAAACCGCTTTTGATGTACCTTTTGTATGCGGCGCCAAAGATTTAGGCGAGGCATTAAGAAGAATTAATGAGGGCGCATCTATGATTCGTACAAAGGGCGAGCCGGGTACAGGCGATGTTGTGCAGGCTGTTCGTCATATGAGAATGATGCAGTCTGAAATTCGCAGAATCGCATCTATGGCAAAAGATGAACTCTTTGAAGTTGCAAAGCAGTTACAGGTTCCGTATGATTTGGTTTTGTATGTTCACGAGAATAAGAAATTGCCTGTTGTTAATTTTGCTGCCGGCGGTGTTGCTACTCCTGCTGATGCTGCGCTTATGATGCAGCTCGGCGCAGAGGGTGTATTTGTCGGCTCGGGTATCTTTAAGTCGGGTAATCCCGAAAAAAGAGCATCTGCTATTGTTAAAGCTGTTACAAACTTTAATGACGCTAAAATGCTTGCTGAACTTTCAGAAGATTTAGGCGAAGCTATGGTAGGAATTAACGAGCAGGAAATTGAAATCCTTATGGCTGAAAGAGGCAAATAATTATGCAGATAGGTGTACTTGCTTTGCAGGGAGCTTTTATTGAGCACGAACAAATGCTTGAAAAACTCGGTGTGTCCTCTTTTGAAATCCGTTGTTCAGATGATTTGAAAAAGCCGTTTGACGGTCTTATAATTCCGGGCGGCGAAAGCACCGTTATCGGAAAATTACTTTTTGAACTCGGGCTTTTTGAGCCGATTAAAAAGTTGATCAATGACGGACTGCCGACTTTTGGCACTTGTGCAGGCTTATTGCTTTTGGCCGACAGCATAGAGAATGATACAAGAAAGTATTTTTGCTCTATGAATATTGAGGCCGTAAGAAATGCCTATGGCAGACAGCTCGGAAGTTTTTATGCTGAAGACAGCTTTGCGAACGAAGGAAAAATTCCTATGACTTTTATACGAGCTCCGTATATAAGCCGAGTTGGCGACGGTGTAGAAGTTCTTGCTCAAGTTGACGGAAAAACAGTAGCGGCAAGGCAGGGGAAACAGTTGGTAACTGCTTTTCACCCTGAATTAAATAATGATTTAACCGTACATAATTATTTTATAAAAATGATTAACGGAGAAATATAATGTATTTATAAGGGAGAAGAAAATAAATGGCTGACATACTTTATGTTTATAAAACATCAATTTATGCTAATCTGACTAACAAATGCCCATGCAGATGTACATTTTGCATACGCAACAATACCGATGCAATAGGCAATGCAGATACACTTTGGCATAAGCATGATCCGAGTATTGAGGAGATTAAAAAAGCAGTTGATGATTTCGATTTTACAGGCTTTAACGAGCTTGTGTTCTGCGGCTACGGAGAACCTACCAACGCCCTCGACAATCTCATTGCTACCGCTGAATATGTAAGGGAAAAGCACCCCGACATTAAGCTCAGACTCAATACAAACGGACTTGGTGATGTTATAAACAAAAAGCCTGTTGCAGAGCTTTTGTCAAAATACATTGACTCGGTATCAATCAGCCTTAACACCTGTTCGTCAGAGAAATATGACGAGGTGTGCAGACCTGTATTTAATAATGCGTATGAATCTATGCTTAAATTCGCGGCAGACGCTAAAAAATACTTTGGTCACACTCAGTTCTCTATTGTAGATACCATTCCGAAAGAGGATATAGAGGCTTGTCAGAAAATTGCTGACGATATGGGCATTCACCTTAGAATAAGAAAATATTCCGCATGATAAATTACCGCTCAACAGATTGATTTTCTGTTGAGCGGTTTTGGTTTGCTGAAAAGTATTAGAGTTTTTAGATAAGCTGCAGAGTTTATGTTTTTGAAAAAGCTGATAATCAAGTAACGTAAACTATTTTAAGTGCAAGTATCCATCAATAAATGCATTCGGAAAAACAAATTGCTTTTCGCCTTCTTTAAATTTTATGCGAATATATTTTTTCTTCGTTTTATCTATCCATACAACAGTGCCGTCACCAAATATATTGTGATAGACAACTGTATTGACTTTAACACTTGAAATAATTTTCTTTAATAATTTTTCGGTATCCTCTTGCACTTGGCTTTGCTTATTTATATTTGAATCTAACTTTTTATCAGACTTTAATTTTTTCGGAACATCTTTTGCTTTTTTATCTATGTCTATGTGAACGGCAGGGGTTATGGCATCTGTCCAATCAGTAACTGTTGCTTGTTGCTTTGAGTATAGCTCCTCATATTCTTCTCTGCGCAGTACCGTATCCCAACCACCGACAGCCTCGCCCTCGTGTTTGTCGATACCTGTATAGTTAAGACTTGAATTTTCGTATTTGCGGAAACCAAAAATACCTTGATTCATTTTTTCCGGATCAAACAAGCCAATAGAGCATAAAACATCAAAGTCTTTAACAGACAATCCCGTTACTTTTTTGAAAAGTTCCGGTTCAATTTGAGTTATAACATCTTTGATTGTTTGCTCTCTGTAATCGGTCAAATACATAAAAGCAGGAATACGGGCGGCAAGTTTAAGCAAATTTTCTTGAACCTGTTTACGCAATGATTTTGCCTTTTTCTCGTCTTCGGTCAGTTCTTTTTTTTCTTGCTTTGTTAGATTATCACCTTTTTCTTTTTTTAGCTTTTTAACTTTTTCAGAGCGGTTGATAATCGTTTGTATTTCGGAGTTAAGAGAGCGAAATCCTTCGATATTCATTAAAGCGTTCAATGCGTCTTGGTTATTTTGCAGCTTTTTAAGTGTATCGTTGTCAACATGAACAAGAAGTGCGGTTTGCCAACGCTTTGCAAGTAGTGTTGCGGATGTTCCGGCATATGTAATATCCAAAATATCCTGCGCATTTATTTGATTCATAGATGAACCGTCAAAGGCTAATACAGGAAGAAAATTGATAAATTCCGATACTTTTTGTTCCGGACTTGTATCGTCTACTTTCAGTCGGCATGAATAGTCCGAAATTTGTCGTAATGCTCGTTCTAAAGCAAAGTCAAATACATAGCACTCTTGCTTTACAATTTCACGATTACCATGTTCATCTTTTATTTCCCAAGGTGATTGAACACGAAATGCTGTTTGAAAATATGTTTCGGGAGATTTCAAGTTGCGTAGCATAAATACGCCTGCCCATGGTCTTACAGTAACACCTGTTGTTAGTTTACCGCAAGATAAAGTAATAGTTTTTGTCTTGAGCGGATCGTCCATAGCGTTTTGAACAGGTGATAAAGCCTCAATACCTATTCCTGCTTTAGTTCCTGCACAAACAATGATTTTGTAATCGTTAAAAAAATTGTTCTGCTTTTTCCTCAATAGATTATACATTGCATAGCAACTTGCAACATTAGGTAAAAACCAAAGTGTATGTGATAAAACATTTAAGAGAGTTGTGTCTGAAAAGGGCATTGGTGGTCGCTCTGCACCGAGTTTTAAGCCGTCAACAGGCATATAGTTGCCTTGAATCATTTTAAGCCAATTTTGAACATAATCCTCATATACAAATTTTGCAGTTTCGGGTTTGTTTTTATCCTCACATTCGGCACGGAAAAATTCGTTGATGTCAAACTCATCATACCCCTCATTTGTTGCTACATTCGTTATCGAATCGGGCACCTTGTATGTCAGCATAACCATTTTAGGCAGTGCCGCATAGGGATTTTTGTTTGGGTCACCCTTCCAATTTTCTTTAGCTGACTGTTCATCAGAATATGTCCAGTTAAAAATTTGGTCTTCCAAAAATTCACCCGAATTAAGCGCTCTGAAAGGTGTTCCCGATAGATAAAGATAATGATAAGCAGATATAGGCAAAAACGATTCGTTGATCGCATTTCCTGCCTCTTCTTTTTGATATTTTTCTATATCAAAATCATTATTTTCTTCGTCAAACCTTTCAAAAAGGTTTTTGGCATTTTCACGCCAAGCACCAAAATGGTATTCATCAAATACAACTAAATCCCAATTTGTTGAATGTATAAATTCATTTTTTGTTTTTATTCCGCCTGCGTTATTTGTACCGAGCAAATCTTGGAACGAACCGAATACCACAATAGGATTTGTTTTGTCGCAAGCATCATATTGTTCGTCGAGCTGTTTTGCATCAAACTTTGCCTCTTTGTTTGAAACAAACTGCCAACCTGCAAAATCAATATGGTGAGATAAATCCTCTTGCCAAGCTGATTCAACCGCAGGTTTAAAGGTTAAAATCAGAATTTTTTTAAAATTCATAGCTTTGGCAAGCTGATATGTGGCAAAGGTTTTGCCAAATCGCATTTTTGCATTCCACAAAAATTTAGGTGGGCGAGAGGGATCTTCTTTTTTAGCCTGCATATAATAGTTCTTTGCCATCTGAACAGCTGTTTGCTGTTCCTGGCGCATAGTAAAATTCCATGTGCGCTGACCTTCAAAACGAATGCCTGTACGCATTTCTTCAATTGCATTTTGTGCATCATTTTCATTGCAGTAAAACCATTCGTTGTGATCTTTACCCTCGTTTAATTGTCTAAAACCTTTGTGCCTTAGCAATCGGTGAATGTCTTTATCTGTAAAGCAAGTACCGTCTGAGCGCATGGCAGATTCTTTAAACAAAATTTTAAACGGAATTGCGGCAGTGTGCAGTTGTTCTTTAATTCTTGTTTCTGTATTCTCACGGTCGGTATAGCCTATTTTTATGTAGCCTTTGTGGTCGGCAACGGTAGGCAAGGCGTAGCCGTAAATTGTAGGTACAACCGCAGGACGGTTGTGTAGAATGTCGGATAGACTGATATTATTTGCCATTAGTTATACCTCCTGCTTTTGGTTTTATCATGGTTTCTATAAAATCAATTTCATTTTCTGAAAGATTATACTTTTTATATAATTTTTCATCATTCCAACCTATGTTATAATCCTGATCTGGAATAAAAATGAATTTATCTTTAGATAAGTTAATAGAAGAAACCGCTTGTAATAGCAGAAATCGAAAGAACTTTGTATTCATATATTCTATACAATTATTTACCTTGGTAGGTGAATCACTTGTATATGCAATGAGATATGAATCCGTACACACTTCATCAGGTCCAAGTTGTTTTGTTGTTGATAGGACACCCAACATTCCATCCTTGTCTGGTTCACCGGCATGTTCTGCCGTAACCTTGCTTATCATAACTTTATATTTTTTAATCGTGTCATGACCTTGTTTAATTTGCGATTTTTCAATATAGCTAATACCGTCGCTTGAATATAATGCGATTTCTCCCTTCTCTTTTTTACCTCTTGCAGAGGAAGAAAGGCCATATGGATTTCTAGTGCCTACATGACATGCAAAACAATTTTCATTATATTCTTTTACTTTTTCTATTATTGAAATAGCCTCATTATATCGTATAAACACTTCAAATTCGTTTAAATCACGCATCTTTTTAGAAACATGGCCATCATGGATATTGGTATAATGGCATTTTCCTTTATAACCTTTTGTTTTTAGAAAATAACAAACTCCACCACCTATACTTATTCCCGGGAAGCAGTCTTTAGCATTAACAAAATCTACTAAATGTGATATTTGAGTATCATTAAGCATTGATTTTCTAAAATTGTCAAGTCCTTTACCTCCAGCATACCATCTTGCCGGAATAATCATCGTTAAGTACCTTGGATTTAATTTTTCTGCTTGTTCAATAAATCTATGATAAATTGGCTTTGCACTTGCACCATTTCCCCCATCATCCAACTGATAAGGAGGATTACTTATTATAACATCAAATTTCATATCTAATAGCCTTTCAGGGTTGTCAATATGTATCCACTCGTAAGCATGAGTCTCTAATTCTAGTTTACGTTTTTCGCTTCCTAATACCGTTTTTTTAGACACGCCACAATATTTGCATTTTCCGTTTACCCAAGTATGATTTATGCGTCTAAATCGAATATTGCCCTCCGGACTATCAAATTCCGTAATTGAATACGGTCCGTTCGGATATTTTGAGCAATAGAGGCTGCGGCGTGACAGCAGACTTGTGAGTTCCGTTATTGCAATGCCGTAAAGTTGTTTGTGAAAAATATGGTCGATACGCTCTTGCAAATTTGGTATTTTATCTTCAAGTCCTACAAGTAATCGCTTTGCAATTTCACGCAAAAAAACGCCCGTTTTACAAGCGGGGTCTAAAAATGTAGTGTTTGGATTTTGAAATAATTCCTGCGGCAAAAGGTCAAGCATTTGATTTACAACATCCGGCGGAGTGAAAACCTCATCATTTGACAAATTGGCAAGGCAAGAGAGCACATCGGGCGTGTGTTGGGTTTTGTTTTTATAAATCTTATCAAAAAAGCTTTCAGCCATTTTCCCATATCCTCCTGTAATTTATCGGCGGATATTCGCACATCGGTTCCGCCATATATTCCCCCGTAACAGGGTTTTGCGATAAATATTGACTTATGTCATCATCTGAATCAAAAAGTGATTTTTGATTATTTGGCTTTTCACCTACTTTGAGCATGACATCAAGGCGAAAATCACGCCTTTTTAGTTTTGTGTACTGCACTAAACTCCATTCGGGAAAAACAATGGGAACGGCTGTATCCTCTTGGTTTTCGTCAACACACATAAGAGTAAGTGCATTACCGCATAAAATATTTTTGCTGAGTATGTATTCAACTGATTTTCGTGTATCATCATTGCATTGTTTTTTGCAAACGGATTTATATTCTTTATTCCAAATTCCGTATAATCGTTTTCGACACTCTTCGGTATTGTCTTGCATAATGTCAATGCCGTATACGCTTGATACGGCAAGAACGGAATATCGGTCATAATCATAAGAATTACTTTTATATAACTTTTTTACTGTTGCTAATTTTCTTGTAAGAATTTCGGCAAGAAAATTTCCGTTGCCACATGCAGGCTCTAAAAATCGACTGTCAATTCTGTCACATTCCTGTGCAACCAAGTCGCACATTGCTTTTACTTCTCGTTCATTGGTAAAAACTTCGCCATACTCTGCAACTCTTTGCTTGGACTTAACTTGTTTTGCCAATCTTTTATCACCTCGTTTTGTAAATTCCACAACATAATCAGCATTATGTTGTACTGCGGAAAAACAAAAAGCACTCACCAATGATTTGTGAGTGCTAAAAATTAAAAATGAGCATAAAAAAGCAAGCCTTGTCATAATCAATCTTGAAAAGGCTTATTTGCTTTGTATTAAAAAGTGACAATTTGGATATTTTTATCTTTTATGTATCTGTATCTGTTGTAAAATTGATTAAAATCTGATATACTGAACTTATAATTATATCAATTTACAACATAATGCTGATTATGTTGTAATCGCCATTTTGGATAGCTCTTTTTATTTTTTATAAACTAAATAATCAAATGCATATTTTCCATACGGCGGCGATGTTCTGTGCCTGTGGAAATAATATAAATTCGTGTTGTGTTTATACTGCTGTGACCGAGTATATCCGCAAGTTTTGCAATATCCCTTTCAATAGCATAGAATACGCGAGCAAACAAGTGACGCAGATTATGCGGAAATACCTTTTTCGGGTTTACATTTGCCTCTTTACATAAGTTTTTCATCTCACGCCATATATTTGTGCGGTTTATGGGTTTGCCTGTTCGTGTTATAAAAATCATACCGCTTTTAATGTTCTGCTTTGCCGCATAGCAAAGCAGTTTTTTCTTTAAGTCTTTTACGATAAATACCGAGCGTGTTTTGCCCTTGAGCGATACAATCGCCTCGCTTTGTTTTACAGCCTCAACGGTTATAAATTGCAATTCGCTTACTCGAATACCTGTTCCGCATATGGTTTGCAAAATTAAATTTAATCGTTCGTTATGTTTGCGATTTGCCGCTGTGCAAAGCCTTGTGTATTCCGCTTTTGTGAGTTCTTTTTCTTCAGAACGGAATACCTGTTGCTGTAATTTTAAGGCTTTAATTTTTAAATCAAGCCAATCCAAAAAATCAAATAGGCAGTTTATGCTTGCAAGCATTGAGTTTACACTCCGTACGGCATAATTTTCCTTTAAATGTTCTTTGTATGCAATAACTGTTTCTTTTGTTATTTCGTTTTTGCTGACAAAAGTCAAAAAAGCTTTTGCATCTCGCAAATATTTTTCTATCGTTGCCTTGCTTTTTTCTTGTAAAATTAAATGCTTTTTAAAATTGCAGAGATTTTCTGCTGTTAAAAACCGGCTTTCCATCGTTGTTACCTCCGAGTAAATGTTAAATTTATTTTACCCGAAAAGTACGAAAAAAAGCGGTACTATTAATTTTGGCAAATAAAAAACACCCTGCAATATGTGTGGTGACCCCCAAAAGTTAGACTTGAAAGCGTAGTGGCTTTTAGCTGCTACGC
>ERZ791893.1556-NODE-1556-length-11351-cov-2.300549_pt1 | contig 11351 bp, 17 predicted proteins | sample MGYA00510154_ERZ791893 | MGnify/ENA primary metagenome ERZ791893 (study PRJEB30046, sample SAMN00792068) | human gut metagenome | study: EMG produced TPA metagenomics assembly of the A metagenome-wide association study of gut microbiota in type 2...
TGTTCCTCCAACTGGAACAAAAGCCACATCACACTTTACTTTTTTATTTTCTTCTGTAATATCTGTATCTCCTGCAATGTAATATCTAATACCATTTATTATAATAATATAACCAACCCAACCATTTTTCTTTGAATGAAATGTTTTATTTGTATTATATGCTGGTATTGTTTCAAATTTAATTCCTTGTACCACATACTTTTCATTTGGCTCTACTGTAATAATTGCATTTTTATTTATGCCTTTTTTTAATAGCTTTGTTAATAATTCTTCTGGTATTATAATAGTTGTATTTTCATTTATAACCTTATCTATATCTTCCTCAGAATAGTGATCATAATGGTCATGTGTTATAAAAACAATATCTGCATCATTATAATTTCTATCTATTTTAAATGGATCTATATAAATTGTTTTTTCTTTGTTAATTCTTATACTACTATGGTATAAAACTTCTATATTTTCTAACATTTATATCCTCCTTTTTTTATATACATTAGCATTATAACACAAATTATAAAAATTCACACCATGAAAGAAAAGAGTTATTATTTTTATGGTATGTTGTTTATTCAAACAAACATTCAAGTATCTTTTCTAAAACATTTACAACAATACTATTTCCTGCTTGTCTATACAATTGAGTATCTGATATACCAGCATTTTTTGCTTTATAAAAATCATCATCATCGAATCCCATAAGTCGCCAACATTCTAAAGGCGTTAATTTCCTTATTCTCATAAATGTTGTGCCATCTTCTGAAATAAGAACTGCTGCACTACTATAAGAATTACCACAAGTTATCGTTCTTCTTCCATAATTATATTTTCTTCTATTTCTTCAACAACTCCTTTAGAATCATACTTCATATTATTATAAGAAACTAAACCCATAATCATCATTATAACTGTTATAGCAAAAACAATTATAATAAATATGCCTATACCCTTTAAGATTTTTATTACTAATCCTGCTAATTTTTGCGTATTTGTATTATTATCATTATTTTTATCAATATTAGGCTCTGTATCTTTTATTAAATCATCTAAAGTAATTTCAAATATCTCACTCATTTTTATTAACTTGTCCATTTCAGGAGTCGTTTCTCCTAACTCCCATTTCGAGATTGTTTGTCTTGCAACCCCCAATTCATTTCCTAAATCCTCTTGTGATAAATTTTTATTTTTTCGTAACATTATTATTTTTTCATTAAACTTCATTTTATCAAATCCTTCCATATTAAAATAAATTAAGATATATCTTAATATTTATTTTAATATTTTTTAGCACTTTAATCTACCATTTTTAACTAGAATTTTAGCACTTAAACTTAACTTTTTATTTTTTATCATACAATTCACTAATTTTTGTTATGGTTATATAATAAAAGATAGATAATTTCAATGATTATCTACCATACTTATAGCTATTTACTATTTTATTGTTGTTTTCCATAATCCATGTTTGTTGCAATAAGCATATAATGTTGCACCAGATATATATGGAAATCTAGTTTCCGTTGCTTGCTCTGGATATAATTTTACACGAGTTATTCTATTTTCTGATACTTGTGCAATCCACATTATATAATGTTCCTTTTCCATTGGATGTTCTACTTCTCCAACACTTACTACTATTTCATCTTCTACTTTTTTGTATATTGGTATATGTTTTTCCGTTGCCGCATCTGTAGTATTAGCTTTCATTTCTTCCATTTTTCTACCGCAACAAGTTATATGTTGTACATCTCCATCAATTAATTCTATTATATTGTCACATATTGGACATTTTAAAAATTTTGCATTTTCTTTCATTTAAAACTCCTCCTTTTATTAATATTATACTATTATATAAAAAATTGTAAACAAGAAAATAAGTTATTATTTTGTTCCTACTTTATACATTGCATTTTTTTAATCTAATACTAATACTTTTTTAGGACAAAATTCATTTGCTATCTCTGATATAATTGGAGATAATATTTTACATGGTCCACACCATGTGGCAAAAAAATCAATTAAAACTAGCTTATTAGTATTAGTTATTTCACAATTAAAATTATTTGAACTTAAATTTATTTCGTTCATATGTCTTTCTTCTTTACTCCATTGTTTTATAATAAAGCATACCATACTTATTTTTTGAATTCTACTTTGTATCAATTAACAATTCCTTTGGGTTCTTTTTTAAACTACTTATAGATGATAATACTAAAGATATTATAAGTACCAAAGACATAAATAAAATTACATATATTATTGATTTTGGTAATATATTAATATCTAAGCTTGTTAAAGTTTTATTAAAGCCGTCTACTTCTGCTCCTCCACCAAGTCCACTAGATGCCGATTGCTTTGCTATTTGTTTTGTTATATTTCCAGTAACTTTATTTAATATATTATTCCCTATCATGTTTCCTGTATAAAGTGCTAAAAAATATGAGCCTATATAAGCAGGGATAGATATAAATACTAATTCAACAACAAATTGTCCAAAAATTTTCAATTTTGATATTCCTAATGATAGAAAAATTGCTATTTCTTTTTTTCTAGCATTCATCCATAAAAGTAATAATAATGAAACTGTAATACCTGCAAATATTAATGAAGCAGCAAATAATTTGTTTGCTATTGAATATATACCAGATATTGATTGTTGTAGTGCTGGATAATTTGTTGAACTTTTAATTAAATTGTATTGTTTCCAATTTATATCAAGTTTTTTAATATTTTTAATGACTTGATCCAAATTTTTATCACCTTTTACAAAAAATGTTGCATCTTGATATACTGCAGTATCTTCTGTATTTCCATAAACTTTTGCAGCTGTATCTAAATCTGTTATTAATGTATTTTCGTAAAGTTCTTGTGCAGAAGTTACACTACTTTTATTGTGGCCATCGAAAATTCCTTTTATTTCTACTTCTAGTGTTTCATTTGCTCCTTTTTCATTATCTGCATCAAATAAATTGGACTTAATTTTTATTTTATCTCCAATTTTCAAATTGTTTTTTTCAGCTAAGTCTTTATGTATTAAAATCTTACTTTTGTCATTTTCTTCCAAATGTTCTCCTTCTATTAATTTGTAAGCTCCTGACACAAATTTATTTTCTTTTGATGAATCATTAACTCCTGTTAGCATAACTGTTCTTTTAAAATTTTCTGCTCTTTCTGGTGATTGATTTGCAATTGTTTTTTTAGTTTCTATAATATCATTATCTACCAAATCAGCTACACTATTTATTCTCTTTACAAAAGAGGCAATATCTTCAGATTCAGCTATTTTTTTTATATCTTCTCCTTTTATATTTCCTCCACCTCTAGGTGTTCCAAGATTAACTCTTCTATTTATTTCCATAGAAAAACTATTTGTTATATTTTTAAAAGTTTCTTCTGAAGCTCTATTAGTAGCATCTTTAATTGCCAAACTAATCAGACTAAGTGTTGACATAGCCATAATAACTAATAATATTATTATTGATTTTAAACTTTTTCTTGTTACATATGCAAAAGCATTCTTTATCATCAATATACCTCCTAATTAATTTTACTTATCCCTCTTAATTTTTTGTCACTTAATTCTAAAATAATATCAGCAGAATTTGCAACTTCCTTACTATGTGTTACAACTATTACACATTTATTTCTCTCTTTAGCCAATTTTTTTAATATTTCTATTATTTCTCCTGCAGTGTCACTATCAAGATTTCCTGTAGGTTCGTCAGCTAGAATTATTGGTGCTTCTGATGCTAATGCTCTTGCTATGGCTACTCTTTGCTGTTGACCACCAGATAGTTTCATTACATTTCTATTTATCTGACTTTTATCAAGTCCCAATTTTAACAAAATATCTTCTGATGCCTTTTTATTTACTAATCTAACATTTTCTATTGGTGTTAAATAATCAATTAAATTATAATTTTGAAAAACTAATGTTATATTGTTTTTTCTATGATTACTATACCCTTTGTTCTCTATATCCTCATTTTTGAATAGAATTTGACCTTTTTGTGGTTTGTCTAGTCCTGCTAATAATGAAAGTAATGTTGACTTCCCTGCTCCTGATTTTCCTATTATTGCATAAAATTGTCCAAGTTCAAACTTTTGATTTACTGATGACAAAATCTTCTCTTTTGAATTTGAATAATTATATGTTACATTTTTTATTTCTAATATATCCATTGCAATCTCCTAACTTATCTTTGATAATATTTCTTTTGGTTTTTTTACTAATATCATTGCACTTGCAATAATAACTGATAAAACAATAATTACTATTAATATTCCATAACTTTGTAAAAATATTGTAATATTTGATATTAAATTATCATTTTTTAGTAGATTATTAATATTTATTGTCGAATTATCAGAATTGATAAATCCACCTATTATTTGATTTAATATCACATTTCCTAAAAATAAAGATGCTACTATAGATGGTAGTGATATAAATATTAACTCAAATATAAATTGAGCTATAATTTTTGCTTTAATTATTCCTATTGATAATAATATTCCTATTTCATAAATTCTTTCCCTTAGCCATAAAATTAATATTAATGATAAAACTATTATTCCTCCTGTCATAATTAAATATGTCATAACCTTTATTATATGTTTTATCCCTTCTACGGATTCTAAAGTTTCTTCATATACATCATCATTTTTTTCAATATTGAATTTTGACCAATCAATTTTTATTTCTTTAATTTTATTTAATACTATGTTTGTATCTTTTGAACTATCTGAAAATATTTCAAGTTTATTTACAACTTTATTGTTTTCTGCTTTGTTTAATGCTACTTGGCTTGATTCATAATCAATAAATACCATATTTTCGCTAAAGTCTGATGTCATTCCTGTGTATTTTTCTTGTTTTTTTCCAGAAAAAATCCCAATAATCTCATATTCATATTCTGTTTTTATTTCATTATTGTTTAAATCAAATAGTTCAAGACGAATTTTATCATTTAATTCTAAATTATTTTTTTTTGCCAGTTCTTCATGTATAATAATTTTTTCTCTATCATCTTTTTCAATATGTCTACCTTTTGTAAGAGTAAAAATTCCACTATTAAATAAATTATTCTTTTCAGTATTATTTGTAGCTTCTACTGAAAGTATATTCTTGAATTCTTCTGGCAAATCATCTCTTTCGACCATTTGCATTCCTTCTACTGCGTTAATATTAGTAGATTTTGCTAGTCCATCATATTGGGGAATTATTTCTTTTATCTCTTTTATATTTTCTATTTCTTTAAATTGATTTGTTTTAAAGTTCTCATTGTTATTTTGTGTTATTGATAAAGATGTATTTGATAACTTATATAAATTATTTTCTAAGTTAATTGTTGATTTCATTATGTTTAAACATGAGTATAGGCATGAAAGAACTATTGTTAAAATAATAAATACAATAACTGTTCTACTCCTCTTTCTCAAGATATATGCTATAGCATTTTTTAACATTTTTATCACTCTCCTTTATACATATTTAATAGATTCCATTCTTTTTACTACTTTCCATCCAAAATAGTACATATGCTATCGTATTATGTAACAAATCTCACACAAAAAGCTTAATTTATCTATATTTATTCAACTTCTTTTGACCAAAGTCCATGTTTATTACAAAAAGAATAAATTTTACTTCCTTTAACATATGGAAATATTACACAGGCTCCTTCATCTGGCAATAAAAATTTCTTTATAATTTTATTATTTGCTAACATTGCAATCCATTCTATAAAATGGTCTTCCTCCATAACATGATTAACCTTTACAATTATATGATTATCTATTGCTTCATAGTTTGGTACATGTTTTTCAAAAGAGGCGTCTACACTATTTGGAGCTAATTCTATCATTTCTTCACCGCAACATTTAATACTACAATTATCACTAGTACAATCTTTTATAACTTCAACTAAAGATTGACATTTAGAACATCTTTTTATTACTAATTCTTTTTTCATAAATTCCCTCCATATTAATTTATATTTCTCATAAAAATAGTTTTTCTATATTTTAATAATTTTCAGCTTTAATTTCGAAATATGCTTTTGGATGGCTACATACAGGGCAAACTTCTGGAGCTTTTGTTCCAACAACAATATGCCCACAATTTCTACATTTCCATATTTTAACTTCTCCTGCTTCAAACACTTTTCCATATTATCATTTTTTATTTTTGGTTTCAATATATTTTTTTAAAGTTCATATAGAATTCACATTTCATTCAAATTTTCACTATTTTTCTATCAAATTGCGAACCCAGATTTCATTTCCATTTTTATCTTTAACTCTTAAATTTGGAAAGTTCTTTTTCATTATCAGCTGTTTCTTGGAAAATTGCAGCTATTTGTTCATATCCTTCTTTTTTTGCTTTACTAGCAAAATATGTATATTTATTTCTTGCCTGAGATTCTCGGGCAAAAGCCGTCATTAAATTTTGCTCTGTTTTTGATCCTTTTAATTCCATAATTATTACCTCCTAATACTTTTTACCTGCGGAAAATATCACATTATTGAATTAAAGTCAATATTTTTTTGATGTTAGAATAAAATTACAAGGTGACCAAAAAGTCATCTCTTATTTGCTATTTTAATGAGTAACTATTATTTATTACAAGCGTACTATACATAAATAGAATATCTTGATTATTAAACTCTACATAATTAGGCAACAATTTTGGTGAAATATATCTTGTATCTATTAAAGTAATTTTACTATATTTATGTATAAATAATGGGACTAAACTGCTAGCATAAGAATCTCTAAATATTATAAGCTCATTACCTGTTTTATTCTCAGGATTTTCTATTTTCAGTACTGGTGTAGCACCAGATAAGTATATATCATATTTATCTAGCGAATTTATTTTTTCCATATTGTATACCTTATTTTCTTTTTTTGTTTCATAATTATATACTTTGCTTTTTTCTATCTCAGAATTTGTTAATATTTTTATTTTGTCTTTGGCAGTAGAAATTGGCAATTGTCCTGAATATGTGCCTTGAAAATCGCAAATCGTTTTTTCTTTATATTCGTTTTCTAAATTCACATTCATACTCTCAGCAATAGTTTTTGCTACTTTTAATAACCTTTCCTGTTTCCAATGCGTATCTGTTTTATAATAATCTTCTAGTTCTAACATATCAAATATTCGTATATATTTAGCAAATGATAAATTTCTGTTTAATAAATTTTCTAATTTATTGTAATCTAATTTTAAATTTTCATCATTTATAAAATAATTTTTATCTGGAACTATCGTAAAATATACATTGTTTTGATCAGTTAAATATTGCTCGTATATTTGATTTATTTTTTTTGAGATATTTAAAACTGATTTCTCATTTAATGGATATGTTTGGCTTATTATGTAATCTCCATATTGATAAAGATTATTGTAATCACTTTTTCTAAGCAAATTAAATTCTGCATTTATTTTAAGCTTTCTAAATTCTTCTCTTTGTACAAATTGGTCTGTAGTGTATTTATTAAATTTATTGAAGAAAGTACCATTAAAAACTGTTTTGGCAGAAATTTGAGGAAATTGTTCCAATTTTCTTCTTTCAGCAATAGAAATTGTGTCATCTTTTTTTATTATATTTGCTATGAAAAAAATTACAATTATAAATACAAATGCTATTGTAACTACAACATTTTTTAATTTATCGTTCATATTGCCTCCTTAAAACCTAAAATATAGAAATGGATTATATGAATTATCTACCAAATATGCGGTAACTATAATCAATATTGAAGCCATTGCTATTGGCTCTAACAAATTTATTATTTTATTTGCATTAGTTTTTGTTTTTAGTTTTTCTATTATGTTTTTTAGTAATGGTGTGCTTCCAATTATCGCTATTACTAATACCACCAAATAACTTTTTAAATAATATACTGTACTTGCATTTATTAAGCTTTCTCCATTTGCTCCAAATAGGCCTATAATATTATTCCACGCCTCCCCTATACTATTTGCATTAAATATTATAAAACTTATCATTACTGTAAATAAAACATAAATCCTTTGTAAAATCGAAGGCATTTTCTCTAAATGTTTTGTCAAAAATAATTTTTCTATTATAAGCATTATTCCAAACATTAATCCCCATATTACGAAAGTCCAATTTGCACCATGCCAAATTCCTGTTAGAACCCAAACTATAAAAATATTTCTTACTAAAATTATAGTTCCCTTCCTGTTTCCACCAAGTGGAATATATACATAATCTCTAAACCACGAGCTTAAAGACATATGCCATCTTCTCCAAAATTCAGTTATGCTTTTTGAAATATATGGATAATTGAAATTTTCTAAAAAGTGAAATCCAAACATACGTCCTAAACCAATTGCCATATCTGAATATGCCGAAAAATCAAAGTATATTTGAAGTGAATAGCTTATTGCAAATATCCAATAAAATAGAATGCTTTTTTCGTTTGTGGTAGAAAATACGTCACATAATTCGCCTAACATATTTGCTATTAGCACTTTTTTTCCAAGTCCTATGACAAATCTTCTTACACCATATGCAAAATTTTCGAAATTGCTTGTCCTACTATCTAGTTCCTTCTCAATAGTTTCGTATCTAACAATAGGTCCTGCAATTAGTTGAGGGAATAATGATACATATGTTGCTAGTTTCAAAAAGCTTTTCTGCGCTTTTACTTTTCCTCTATATACATCAACTACATAACTTATAATTTGAAAGGTGTAAAACGAAATTCCTATTGGTAGTGCTAATTTTAATAATGGAATTTTACTTCCAAAAATTTGATTTATATTGTTTATTGTAAAATCAGAATATTTAAACAGTCCCAATGCACCTATATGTATAGCAAGCAAAGAAACAAGAATACTCTTTTTCATATGTTTTTCTAAATACCTAGCTCCCACATAGGCTATAAAAATTTCACCAATCATCAAAAAGGTATATATTGGTTCTCCACAAAAGTAAAAAAATATTGAAGATAAAAAAAGAATAAAGTTTTTAAATTTCTTTGGTACAATAAAATATAAAATTATAACAATTGGTAAGAAATAATACAAAAAGCTAATACTTGTAAATAGCATATTTACCTCCTATATCTAAAAAAGCTTCTTTATAAGAAGCTTTTTACTGTAATTATTCTACTATTAACATTTCGTCTGGAAGTTCAATATCTTCTTCTGCTGTTTTTTCTAGCTCTTTTCCATTTTTATTGTTTACATATTTTTTAAAGCCATCATAAACAGGTTTTGCCCAATCCTCATCAGACATTACAGCAAATATTATGTTATTATAACTAGTTATATATAATTTTTCTGCTGAAACACATATCCATTTGTTCATATTTAAGTTATCTAGCATTTCTTGTTTAATACCTTCAATATCTGCTCCTGCTTTTACTTTTAAAGCAACAGCTGAATATGCTTGCGAACTTATCATAGGTTCTGAAACTAGTAACTTCTCAACATTTTTTGTTGAAACAAGTCCAGTATATTCTGCAACTTGTTCACCATCTTTGACATCAATTTCTTGTGTTGTTAAGCTATCTGGTAATTGATCCTTTAAATCAGCATAAATAGTATCGAACATTTTTTTCATATTAATTTCCGTTGCCGTAGTTCCTCCATTTTTTCCACTAATAGCAACCACTCCAATCACGGCAATTACAACAACTACAACTGCCACCCACATTATCCATTGTTTCTTCATAGTTTTCTCCTCCCTACTGCTACTATATCATAATCATGATAATAAGTAAATAGTAAAATTTGCTTTTTATTTAACATTTTTGATGTTAGAATAAAATTAAAAATACACCTTGTAATTTGTCTATTCATTTATAGATATACTCTCTCCCTTTTCATCATAGCATGTTGTCCTTTCAAGCTTATATTCATATCCATATTTATTTTCTATTGGATCAAGTCAACCCTTGCCATAATATTCTTCTATTCTTTTCTGATTTTCAACTACAAATATATTTTTATAATCATAATAATTCACATAAGTTCTCTTAAATCCACTCACATATGCAACAAACTTTTTTCCATCCTTTTCGATAACATGTTCAGGTGTATAGCCAAATACTCCAAAAAAATAAATTATTGGAGTTGATAGTAAAAATAACATAATAAATATGCTTATTAGAATAATCTTTACATTTTTTCTTAATCTTTAAAAGTAATTGTATTATTCTAACAATAAAACCAAACATAATTATTATTGTAGATACTATATATATCCATTCTCTAAACATTAATTTGTATTTAATCTTAATTTAATTACTTATATATTTCTCTATTGAATTGTATTCATCTGGAGATATTCTATATATTCCATTATAAGGTTGTTCAACAAAGTATTTACCATTTTTCTTATAAACAAAAACTGTTGAATTTTTGTTTTCTTCATACTCAAAATCTATTTTTATTTCATTTTCAACATTTATAGGACTATCTTGTATGCTTTCGTTAGTTGTTGTTCTTTTAACTTCACTTATAACATATATTATATCTTTTATTTTGTCTTGTTCAGATACCTCAATTCTTTTTCCGTTTTGTTCTAAATTTATGCTATAAACACTATCATCTGATGGTATATTCAAAGTATAAGAATATTTGTTAATTTTATTAAAGTATAAAATTCCTAAAACTCCACCTACACACACCAACAAAATAATTATAAAAATCATTTTCTCTTTTTTCATATCTTTTTCCTCCAACCAAACAGATTGTAATTCATTACTCTTTTTCCGTATTATAATCTAGTCCTATTTTTTTAAATACACAATATAATAGAGGTATCAAAATAATCATTTCAACAATAATCCAAATATATATTAAATCTAAGTTACCAGTTTTCATAAATACACTTGTTATACTATAATTCCATAACCAATGAAATCCTGTTGACATCCAAACACTTTTGGAAAAAACAAACATCTCTGCTGACACTATCTACTTTTCTAAATCTTAAACCTATTGTCTTTAACATATTATCTACTCTACAACTTACTATTTTTCTAATTTTATTTTTTTCCATTCTTCTTTTATTTTTCTTATTACTGATATAATTAAAATTGCTTAAATATTCCCTAAAAATTCAAATATTTTATTATAATATGTTTCTGGCTCTTTGTACTTAGAGTCTGTATGTCCTGCATCATGTATTATTAGCTTATCTTTTTTACAATTTGCTGCTTCATATAGTTCTTCACACATATATTCGGGTACAAAATCGTCTGCATCTCCATGTATAAATAAAATTGGTGTTTTATTATTTTTTACTTGTTCTAATGCAGATGCCTCTTTTATATCATAATTTGCTCTTACGTTTGCAACTATTTC
>ERZ791893.1567-NODE-1567-length-11227-cov-3.013426_pt1 | contig 11227 bp, 9 predicted proteins | sample MGYA00510154_ERZ791893 | MGnify/ENA primary metagenome ERZ791893 (study PRJEB30046, sample SAMN00792068) | human gut metagenome | study: EMG produced TPA metagenomics assembly of the A metagenome-wide association study of gut microbiota in type 2...
AAAGTAAGCAATGCTCCGGAAAAAGTAAGCAATGCTCCGGAAAAAGTAAGCAATGCTCCGGAAAAAGTAAGCAATGCTCCGGAAAAAGTAAGCAATGCTCCGGAAAAAGTAAGCAATGCTCCGGAAAAAGTAAGCAATGACACATAAAATAAAGATTGGAACAAAAATGAAGAAACAATCAACAATTAACAGAAATGACTTACTCCTGTGCACAGGGCTTCTCTTGGCAGCTCTGTGCATTTGGTGTACCATTTTTTTTGTGCAGAGGAATGGGAGCCGGGATGCACTGATGGTGGTTGTAACTGTAGATGGAGAGGAATATTACAGCAGCCTGCTGGCGGGGGAAAATCAGCAGGCAGAAAGAAGAGAGATAGACATAGACGGTCACAACAAGGTGGTCATCACAGATGGGGAGGTATGGATGGAGGAGGCGGACTGCCCGGACAAGCTGTGTATTTCGCAAGGGAAGATAAGCAGGTCCGGGCAGACGATTATATGCCTGCCGAATAAGACCATGGTGACGATTAAAGGGGGAAAGAGCGAGTATGACGGCGTTGCACAATGATGGACAAAAAGCGGCTCCGGCAGGTTACAGAGAGCCGGAAGGTGATAAGCGGACGAAAGGTGATAATGGTAACACTGAAGCGACCAAAAATAATCGTCCACATAGCACACGCAGCGTCGCCTTCTGCGGCATGTTCACCGCGGTGGCAATCGTGATGGGTTACATAGAGAGCTTTATAGTGATACCGGGGCTGCTGCCGGGCATGAAGCTCGGGCTTGCCAACTGTGTCATACTTTTTGTGCTTATGGGATACGGATTTGGGAGTGCGGCGCTTGTGAGCCTTGTCCGGATAATAGTTGTGAACAGCCTGTTTGGGAACATGACTGCCGCAGTATTTTCGCTTGTGGGAGCGGCGCTAAGTATGCTTGTCATGAGCCTGCTTAAAAAGAGCGGGCGCTTTTCGATGGTGGGTATAAGCCTTGCGGGCGGTGTAGCGCATAATCTGGGACAGGTGCTTGTGGCGATGATTATATTTGAGAATGTGGGAATGTTTTATTATTTTCCGGCACTGATTGTGACCGGCATTGCGGCAGGGGTGTTTGTGGGCATTCTGGCAGGGCTTGTGTACGCTAAGGTTCAAAGGCACTTATAGAATATATGATGTAAAATGAAGCCCCGCAATCTATCTATATTATTTATAGAGAGATTGCGGGGAATGCTATGCACGATTGTGCCTTTTCATATCTATATATTCAAGCTGATATCATCTGCTGAAAGCATATTGTGTTGATGCGCTTATAAACTTAATACATCAGAAATTTCCGAAAAATCGATGAACAGATCGTCATATATATTCACCTTGATAATTGAGTCGAAAGGGTACTGGACGCTCACTATATTATTTTCAAAAAAATTCACTGTGATGATTTTTCTTTTTGAATCGACAATCCAATATTCGCGAACCCCATATTTCTTATAATAATAAAGCTTTCTGATGTAGTCATCGGATGAATTGCCGGGTGAGGTGATTTCAATTATGAAGTCGGGAGCACCGTTACACCGCTTTTCGTCTAATTTATTTTTGTCACAGACAATCATGATGTCCGGTTGAACAATTGTAAGCGGGGTGTCGGACAGCTTGACATCGAAGGGGGCAGTGAATACACTGCATTGCCCCTTTTTGTTCTTGATATAATTAAAAATGATATTTGATAATTGCATTGATAGTGCCTGGTGTATCTGCGATGGACCAGCCATATTATACACAGTGCCTTCAAATACTTCTACTCTTTTATCTTCGGGTAAAGCCTCGTACTGTGTAAGGGTTATTAATTCAGGCTTAAGCTGTGAATCAGGGGTCATAATGTACACTTCCTTTCGATTCGTCATACAGATTAAGATATTCAATGTGGATTATCGGCAAAATTCGTTGTGTAAATCTATGCTCAGTAATGTATTCAGATAAATATATTTTATCAGAGAATCTATAAGGCTGCAATAAAGATATTGCATAAAAGTGCGGAAAAGCTGCAAATCAATATGTTATATCTCCGCCGGCTGCTTATACAGAATAAGCACGGCGTAGGAATGTTTTTATGCTTTTCTGAGTGAAAACAGAACATAATAACAGTTTTTTAAATCCCATAGTTGCAAAACAAATGTTTTGAGGTTATTATATAAACAAGTGTTTTGGTAAGACTTACATTGAAAATATTGAATTTGAAAGGATTTTTATTATATGAAGGGCGAGGTTTTTCAGTTATGCAGCGTGATTACGGCTGCTAAGAATGCATTGAATACACAGACATTTATACAGTATGAACCACTCAGCTATGAGCGTGGAACGGTTTTTCAGTTCGTTCCTGAGGCAGAAGGACAGAAGGGTGAGACGATTGAAGGCGTTGACAGCTGGTATGCAAGATGCGTGTATAATGGAATGGAGGATGTCAAGATATTGGCGCCTACAGCGGTTAAGGACAGAAGAGTTCTCGGCTTCGTGAATACATCCCAGGATATCATGCTGTGCTTTTACCCTGATGATGTGATTCATATGTGGATGCCAAGGTGGGTCATGGACAAGGACAGAAAGGGCTGGCACATTATATACACTGAGAAGATATGGGAGAATCACCCGGCGGGTAAGCCTGAATACAAGGACAACACGGAGATTTTTAGGGCGGCACTTGCGGAAATCAGCAAGTTTTCCAAGGAGCTTGGCTTTGAGGGCTGGTCTAATGTATTTAACCGCTCCATTGCTATGTTGGAAGGCGGCTTTGATTATGCCGCCGATGATGAGAAGATTATCGAGGAGTTTAAGAAGAAGGGGCGAAGCATGCCGCCTAGAACCCACCTTGAGCTTCCGGGACATAACAGGGATTTATTTGAGGCAGCCTCCAATGCGGATGTATTCGGCAGCATGGGCTCATGGAATGACGGACCGGCTGCAAAGGCAGCAGCAGAAGGAAAGCTGAAGGAGTATAATAAGCTTTCCGATATGCTCTTCAATCAGATTGCACTTGCGGTAATGTATGCAATCAACCAGTGGTAGGAAAAGAATATGATATCATATATTAAGGGTGAGCTTGTGGAGCTTACAGAGAATGCCATCGTGCTTGACCATGATGGCATGGGCTTTTTAATAATGATGCCGGCTTCCATCCTTGCGAAGCTTCCGGCGGTAGGAAGTGAGCTTAAGGTACATACATATCTGTATGTCAAGGAGGATGCGCTTGACTTATATGGATTTTTGACAAAGGATGACCTTAAGGTGTTCAGGCTTCTTATAACAGTGAGTGGTATAGGCCCTAAGGGTGCGCTTGCCATATTGTCAACCATGTCGCCTGATGATTTGAGATTTGCTGTGCTTGCCGGGGATTCTAAGACAATATCCAAGGCACCGGGAATAGGAAGCAAGACCGCCCAGAAGCTTATCATAGAGCTGAAGGACAAGCTTAAGATAGAGGATGTTCTTGATGGCGGGGCGGACGGAGGCTATGAGCCGCAGAGTGATATGGGTGATACGGCTGCAGCGGAGGCGGTCATGGCACTCACCGCATTAGGATATTCTTCCGCAGATGCCACAAGGGCGGTAAGGCAGGTGGACGGCGGGGCTGATATGGATTCGGAAGCACTGCTTAAGGCTGCACTTAAGAAGCTGGCATTTATGTAAGACCTTCATGCTTAAGCTGGAGGTTCATGGAAGGGAGTAACTTTTAATGGAAAAGAGGATGATTTCCACCGAATTTACGGAAGAGGATATGCCTATAGAGTCGAGTCTTCGTCCGATGGCACTGGCGGATTATATCGGCCAGGAAAAGGTGAAAAAGAATCTTAAGGTATATATAGAAGCAGCAAAGAGCAGGCAGGAGCCGCTTGACCATTGTCTTTTCTACGGACCGCCGGGACTTGGAAAGACAACCATAGCGGGAGTTATCGCTAATGAGATGGGGGTGCATCTTAAGGTGACCTCTGGACCTGCGATAGAGAAGCCGGGGGACATGGCTGCGATACTAAGCAATCTTCAGGAGGGTGACCTGCTCTTTGTGGATGAGATACACCGTCTTAACAGGCAGGTTGAGGAGGTGCTCTACCCTGCTATGGAGGATTTCGCGATAGACATTATGATTGGAAAGGGCTCACAGGCGCGTTCGATAAGGCTTGATCTGCCTAAGTTCACACTGGTAGGAGCTACCACAAGGGCGGGACTTCTGACAGCGCCGCTCAGGGATCGTTTCGGTGTGATATGCAAGATGGATTTTTACACTGAGAGCGAGCTTAAGAAGATTATACTGCGTTCCGCAAATGTGCTTGCGATAGAGATTGATGATGAGGGAGCCACAGAGATGGCACGCAGGTCGCGGGGAACACCGCGTCTTGCTAACAGGCTGTTAAAGAGAGTACGTGATTTTGCACAGGTGCAGTATGACGGAAAGATAGATTATGAGGTCGCGAGAGCTTCACTTGACAGGATGGAGGTCGATAAGATGGGGCTTGACAGAAGTGACCGCCTTATTTTAACCACCATTATGGAGAAGTTCGCGGGCGGACCTGTAGGGCTTGACACTCTGGCGGCGGCCATAGGTGAGGATGCGGGAACGATAGAGGATGTCTATGAGCCTTATCTTATACAGAACGGCTTCATCAATCGTACTCCTAAGGGAAGGGTTGCGACACAGCTGTGCTATAAGCATTTTGGAATAGAAAGGTAATGGATTGGAATGTTGCAGGTATGGAGAATATAAGGATTATTGCGCATATTTATACTGATTTTGATGAGAAATTCGGCATTCCAAGGCAGAGCGGTATCGTAAAGCAGTGCCGTGGGAGAATAGTGTTTGAACCGGAATACCGCAATGAGGAGGCTCTTGCTGGGATTGACGGATACTCACATCTGTGGCTTATCTGGAAGTTCTCCGAAAGTGTCAGACAGGAGTGGAGCCCGACAGTGCGTCCGCCGAGGCTTGGTGGAAATAAGAGGGTGGGCGTGTTCGCGACACGTTCGCCGTTCAGACCTAATCCTATGGGACTGTCCAGTGTACGGCTTGAGGAGGTTATTACCGATAGTACCGATGGACCGCAGCTTATCGTATCCGGGGTTGATATGCTTAACAAAACTCCTATTTACGATATCAAGCCATATCTGTCATACACCGATTCGCACCCTGAGGCTGTGTGCGGCTTTGCGGATGAGGTTAAGGATTACCGACTTGAGGTTGTGATTCCTGAGAATGTGTCAGCTAAGCTTGGGGAAAGCTGTTGTGATGAGCTGAGAGAGCTGCTTGCACAGGATCCAAGACCGGGGTACAGGCATGATGAATCCGCCGATGATTTATCAAAGATATATGGTATGAATTTTTCGGGACACAATATCAGGTTTTCCGTAAGGAAAAGAATACTCACAGTGATTTCATGTGATGACAACTGGACATTATAGATAGAAGTGTGCTATACTGGATAAGTATTTGTGATATTTACCTGTAAGAGTATTTTAGTTCGGGACAGCTTAGCAGATACTATAAGGATAAGGAGTGGATTGTATGCCAGCGAAGAACGAAGCAGAAGTGGCTATTGGCGGCAAGGTTATTACACTTAGTGGATATGAGAGCCGTGAATATATACAGAAGGTAGCAGCATACCTGGACAATAAGTTAGATGAACATAAGAAGATGGAATCCTATAACAGACTTCCGCTGGAATTTCAGAACATTATGATCCAGCTGAATATAGCGGATGAGTTTTTTAAGGCTAAGAATATGGCGGATACTCTTAAGGGTGATCTTGAGAGCAAGGACAAGGAAATTTATGATCTCAAGCATGAGCTTATCACCCTGCAGGCTAAGGCTGATAAGCAGGCGGAGGAGATTGCGCAGCTTAAGAAGGATGCACAGGATTACGAGAGCATGATTATTGGACTTGAGGCACAGAAGGATACGAAGAAGCAGTAATTAGGGGGGGATTTCCGTATGGAAGCCCCTTTTATAGTTTACAGGATTTGAAAGGATTAATATGATTGATATGGGAAACAGAGAAGTTCTTGCACCGGCAGGAACCTATGAGTGCTTCCGTGCCGCAATCAATGCAGGAGCGGATGCGGTGTATCTTGGAGGAAGCATGTTTGGTGCGAGGGCTTTTGCGGGAAATTTTGAGGAGGCTGAGCTTATAAAGGCTATCCGCACAGCACACTTGTATGGCAGGAAGGTGTATCTAACGGTAAACACTCTTTTAAGAAATGATGAGCTTGAGAAGCTTGTCCAATATGTGAAGCCCTACTATGAGGAGGGGCTTGACGCTGTTATCGTGCAGGACTATGGGGTATTTGCGGTCTTAAGGGAGGCGTTTCCGGGGCTTGACCTTCATGCCAGCACGCAGATGACGATTACGGGAAAATATGGTGCACAGCTTTTAAAGGACATGGGTGCAGCGCGTGTTGTACCTGCGCGCGAGCTTTCTGCCAAGGAGATAAGGGATATATATGATAACGTCGATGTTGAGATAGAGAGCTTTGTCCATGGCGCATTATGCTATTGCTACTCAGGACAATGTCTGCTCAGCAGCATGATAGGCGGAAGAAGCGGCAATCGCGGCCGCTGCGCACAGCCCTGCCGTCTTACCTACAGCGCGAACGGAATAAGTGAGAAATATCTTTTAAGCCCGAAGGATATGTGTACAATAGAGGCAGTTCCGGATATTCTTGATGCGGGTGTGTACTCCTTGAAGATTGAAGGAAGAATGAAGAGTCCCGAATATGTTGCAGGTGTGTCCTACGCATACAGAAAATATGTGGATATGTACCTTGAAAAGGGGCGTGACGGCTACAGGGTCGAAGAGCAGGATATCAGACAGCTGATGGATCTGTACAACAGAGGTGGCTTCTGCAAGGGATATTACTATGCACAGAACGATAAGTCCATGATGACCTTCGACAGACCGAATCATCAGGGAATCGTCGTCGGAAATATCAAAAACGGAGAGCTTATCCTGTCACAGGAGGTGAATCCGGGTGATGTGCTTGAATTTCCGGATGGAAGCGAATACACGACATCGACAGGGAAAAAGAGCGGAAGGCTTGCACTGCCTAAGGGAGTCCTTAAGAATCCTAAGAATGGTGCGGCTGTCTACAGGACGAGGAACAATGAGCTTCTAGGGCAGCTTCGGGCAGGATATATTGACAATGATATCAAAATTCCGGTCCGGATGGAGATATTCTTAAAGTCCGGTGAGAGAGCATGCCTGAAGCTGCTCTCCGGGGACAAGGAGCTTGTTGTGTATGGCGATGTGCTGGAGCCTTCCGACAAGCGCCCGGCTGTGAGGGAGGATGTCGTAAAGCAGCTGAAGAAGCTTGGAGGGACAGCATTCTCAAGCGATGAAGGAAGCATAGTGACAGAAATACAGGGAAGCCCTTTTGTTCCGGTCAGGCTGTTGAATGACCTGAGAAGAAATGCGCTTGAGGAGCTGGAAAGCATGCTCTTATCAGTCTATAAGAGAAATCATGAATATATGAAGGTTCAGGCTTCGATGACTGCAGGGGTATTAGAAGCTGATGCTGCGCAGGAAAATGCCGGGGTACAGGAGATTGCCGATGCACAGGAAAATGCCGGGATACAGGAAAATACCGCTGCGCAGTGTAATGCAGCCTGTGAGGCGGGATTGACGGAGCGCAGGGATTACTCGGAGGGGCAGCATGACATCACTGTGCAGGTGATGAATAAGGAACAGCTGGAGGCAGTATTAAGAACAGCTCATAACAACGTGTCGAGAATATATATATCAACCGAGCTTTCAGGCATAGACGGAGCTATAATGATGAAGGGGATGGTTGATGAATATAATGCCGGCATTTCCGCCAATAATAGGAAAATAGAAGTCTATATGGCAATGCCGTATATTTTCAGGGACAGGGCGGTAACGCTTTTTGAAAGGAAGCTTGAGGATGTCAAGGCAGCAGGCTTCGACGGTATGCTCATAAGAAGCCCTGAGGAGCTTGGCTATATAAGGAAAAATGGCTTGTACGAGCTGTATGCGGGCAGAGTGGTGGCTGATTATAACGTGTATACCTACAATAAAGCGGCATTTGATGAGTATATTAGGCTTGGCATACATGATTTTACCCTTTCGGAGGAGCTGAACGCAGGACAGCTGAGGGGGCTGTGCCGTTCTGTCCAGGATAGGAATATTTACCTGGAAAAGCTGGTGTACGGCTACCTCCCGCTTATGGTTACGGCAGGCTGCACCTTAAAGTATACTTCTAAGGACAAGCCGTGCGGCAGACCGGGCGTATATTATCTCACGGACAGAAAGGGTAAGCAGCTCGCGGCACTCAACAGCTGCAGCTATTGTTATAATCTTATATACAACAGTGTTCCGGAGTACCTGCTTGACAAGCCGGATGAGATAAGGAATATGGGAGTGGATGCTCTCAGGCTGTCCTTTTCCATAGAAGGTGCCGATGAGGTCGAAAATATTATGAAAATGAATGCCGACAGTGTTAAAGCTTACACCAGAGGTCATTATAACAGAGGAGTAGATTAAGTGATAAATATAGTAACTGCCGTCTCAAAATACGTTTTTATATTGCTGGGGGCTGTTTTCTGCCTGCACGGATTTTTGGGACATGTCTTTTATAAAAAGAGGCGTGAACAGGGGAAGCAGAGAAAAGGAATAATTCAGATTATAATAGTCATCTGTATGACAGTGCTTGGGAATGTTATTCTCTTTATGAACAGGCAGGATTTTCTGTTTATCGTGTTTTTGTTCATGGAGCTGTTTTATTTCTTTTTCCTGCTCAATATATTTCCTATGATTTATAAGAGGTGTAACAGGATTCTTCTGAATGACATGGCATTTCTTATGTGTACGGGAATGTTGATGCTGGCAAGACTTGACACGAATAAGCTTATCAGGCAATATCTGCTGATATGGGCAGGTACATTTGTGCTGATGCTGGTGCCGGTCATAGTGGAAAAGCTGCATTTTCTGATTAAGCTTGATGTGCTGTACTGTGTTGCCGGCATTGTCCTGTTGGGCGTGGTGTTCGTACTTGGCAATACGGTGTACGGCGCTAACCTTTCGATAAATATAGGAGGCTTTTCGCTCCAACCGTCGGAGTTCGTCAAGCTTACATACGTGATGTTTATTGCGTGTATGCTCCGCGGTGAGAAAGCATTTGGCAGAATAGTAATCACGTCGCTGTGCGCGGCGGCGCATGTGCTTATCCTGGTTGCTTCTAATGACCTTGGTGCGGCGCTGATTTTCTATGTCACCTATATTGTCATGCTCTATGATGCCACACATAAGCACAGATATCTTGTCATGGGCGGTTTATGTGCGGTGCTGGCAGGTGTGGGAGCGTATTTTGTTATATCCCATGTCAGGGTCAGGGTTGATGTATGGCTTGCCCCGTTCAAATATATAGATGGCAAGGGCTATCAGCTTGTACAGTCCATTTTCGCAATCGGAAATGGAGGCTGGTTCGGAACAGGGCTTACCAAGGGACTTCCAGGTTCTATCCCTGTAGTCACAAAGGATTTTATTTTCCCCGCGATTTCAGAGGAGCTTGGCGGATTGTTCGGCATTATCGTGATAATGGTATGCCTGAATGTGTTCCTTGAGATTATAACGGTTCTGTCCGAGAATAAGGACAGCTTCAACAGACAGCTACTTGGAGGCTTTGGAATAATGTATATTTTCCAGTGCTTTTTAAATATCGGAGGAACCATCAACTGTATTCCGAGCACGGGAGTAACGCTGCCGTTTGTGAGCTACGGCGGAAGCTCTGTTATAAGCTCCATGATAATGATTGCGATTATTCAGGGAATTGCTGCGCGGAATGACAGGGATAATCCGCAGGCTGCTGAGGATGATGAAGGGAAGGCGGGTATTCCGGGAATTGATAAGTACGGCACTGACAGCGCAGATGCTGAGGAGCAATCCGAAAAAAATGGCGTCACGAGGTCTATGCGTTCTCCGCGCATGGTTGTCGGAAGCCTTATTCTTGTTCTTATAATAAGCGGATTTTATATATACGAGCTTGCGTCATTTGATGAGAGCATACTTGACAGCACCTACAACAGAAGACTCAGCAAGATGAAGGAGCAGACGCTTAGAGGCTCTATATATGCGGCTACAGGTGAAGAGCTTGCCTCAAGCGTTGAAGGTGTGAATGGTGAAGCTGAGAGGGTATATACTTATGGCAGATTGTTCTCACATATCATCGGATATACCTATGGCGAAGGCGCGGGTCTTGAGGGTGTGTTGAACTATCAGCTTCTAAGAAGCAGTGAGCCGTTCGATGACAAGCTGCATGCAGAGCTTACCAACCATAAATATAGGGGAAATTCAGTTGTCACGACACTTGACTATGATATGCAGTCGGCGGCGTATGAGGCTCTTGGAGTGAATAAGGGTGCGGTTGTTGTAATGGACAGGAACGGTGCGGTTCTTGCGATGGTATCAAAACCTGATTTCAACCCTAACACGCTTATGACGGAGGGCACGGATGCCAATACCGATGCCCCTCTTTTGAACAGGGCAGTGGCAGGCTTGTATCCGCCGGGTTCAACATTTAAGACCGTTACACTGCTGTCATATTACAGGGAATGTAATGCGGGTGAAAGGTTTAAGAACTTTGTGTATGAGTGCAGCGGTGTATTCACAAGGGGCACGCTCTCTGTTGCCTGTGTAGGCCACACTGCGCATGGAAGTGTGGATACCTATGGTGCGTTCGCACACTCATGTAACGGAGCCTTTATCACTATGGGACTTGACACGGCGGTGGAGACGAGTATTAATACGGCACAGCAGCTCTTATTTAACACAGACATACATTACCATGACAATCTAGGACCTGTGACCAGCCGCTCACAGTATGTGCTGGGCGGGGAATCACCGGAATGGGAGATAATACAGACCAGCTTCGGACAGGGAGCAACGCTCATAACACCGCTTCACAATGCACTTATAATGCAGGCTGTGGCAAATGGCGGTACACTGTATGAGCCTTATATTGTCAAAACCATCTTCGCAAGCGTGGGACAGAGTGACCAGCCCCCTGTGTCCCGGAAGATTGTATATTCGTACGATGGTTCGGATGGGGACGAATACTATGGCAGCATTATGACAGAGGATGAGGCGGACATGCTTTCTGGACATCTTAAGCAGGTGATTGAGGTGAGCTTCCCACATGTATTCTCTGAGGCTCCTTATGAGGCAGCCGGAAAGTCGGGT
>ERZ791893.1573-NODE-1573-length-11205-cov-2.772556_pt1 | contig 11205 bp, 7 predicted proteins | sample MGYA00510154_ERZ791893 | MGnify/ENA primary metagenome ERZ791893 (study PRJEB30046, sample SAMN00792068) | human gut metagenome | study: EMG produced TPA metagenomics assembly of the A metagenome-wide association study of gut microbiota in type 2...
CTGATTCTGGAAACTTCCGACGAGGAACTGAGAACGTTGTTCTGCAAGGATACCTTTAAAGAGGATTATAAGATATTGAATACGGAGATTCGCAAGCTGGGTTATAATATCCCGCCGCTGGTCAATGCCTATATGAGTTTAAGCCCTACCATGCGTATGTTCGGGACGGCTATCAACTATGAGTTTGGTGACGTGGAAGAGACCGGTATCCTGATTGCTGTAGATGAAATCCTTGAAGACAAGCGAATCCGGCACATCCAGACGTTTATAGAAAGTCATCCGGATGCGCTGAAAATGCCTTGTGAGAGCGAAGGGGTGTTTACTCCTAAGGTAGTTACACCGCAGGAAGGCTGTTGCCATTAATTTTCCGGTAAAGATCGAGTGCGAAGACATCGGTCATTCCAGATATATAATCAAGTACCGCCTGTATTCTTTCGTAGAGTACGGGCGATTTTATATTGTATTGGTCGGAAACACGGTTGGTTAAAAGCTCGGAGTAAGCTTTTTCTTTTCCCGGTAAGGTGACGGCATCTACCATCAATTCCAGCAAAGTGCTGATGATACGGAAGCCTGCCAGCTCGATGTCCAGTACATCTTGCGAACGATAAATTCTTTTCAGTGATATTTCCGCACAATGATTGTAAGCGGCTGCCGGACCTTCGGCGATGTGCTTGATGAGCGCTCCTTCGAAAGTTCCTGCCAGTATTTCCTGCTCGTGTTCCAGAAAGACACGGGTGCACTCGCGGACTAACAGACCGATAACAGAAGAACGCAGATAGGCTATCTGTTCATTGATATCATTGACTATTTGGAAAGTACTTCGGAGACGGGATTGCCGGTCTTCGGAGAAAAACGCCATCAACAGTTCCTTGGTCTCGTCTGTAGTGATAATCTTTAGTTTATGGGCGTCTTCGATATCCATCATCTGATAACAGATGTCATCTGCTGCTTCTACCAGATACACTAGCGGGTGTCGCGCATACTTTAACGGTTGTTCGCTAAGCTGGATGAGTCCCAGCTCGGTTGCGATTTTGCGGTAGCTTTCTTCCTCACTGACAAAGAAGCCGAACTTGGATTTTTTGCCTGCAAGGCTCGATGAAAAGGGGTATTTTACGATGGAGGCAAGCGTTGAATATGTTAAGACGAATCCTCCTCTGCGGCGTCCTTCGAACTGGTGAGTGAGGATGCGGAAAGCGTTCGCATTTCCTTCGAAATGTGTCAAATCTTCCCATTCCATCGGAGAAAGTTGCTCTCCGTCCGGCTGCTTTTCCTGTAGCCTTTGTCCTTTTCCTTCTGAAAAGAACGTAGAGATAGCCCGTTCGCCGGAATGCCCGAAAGGCGGATTGCCTAAGTCATGTGCCAGGCAGGCGGCCGATACGATTGAGCCGATTTCCGGCAGGAAGGAACTTTCCAGTTCCGGTTGGCGTTCCAGGATTGCTTTGGCTACATCGTTGCCCAAAGACCGTCCTACGCAAGATACTTCAAGGCTGTGCGTCAGTCGGTTGTGTACGAAGATACTACCGGGCAGCGGGAATACCTGTGTTTTGTTCTGCAGGCGGCGGAACGGTGCGGAAAATATGAGGCGGTCATAGTCCCGTTGGAACTCGGAACGGTTCTCTTGCCGTTCTTCGTGAAACTCTTCCATTCCGAAGCGTTTGGCTGATATTAGTTGTTTCCAATTCATCATTTTATTTACTATTTGGCTGATTACAATTTGCAAATTGGTTGTTACCACATTATTTAACTGCAAACTTAACTAATTTTCAGTTCAAAATGTGTATTTTCGCCCGTTAAATAGTAAATGTGCATTTATGAACGTTCAAGTTATCAATAAATCGAAGCATCCGCTTCCGGCTTACGCCACTGAGTTATCTGCAGGAATGGATATCCGTGCTAATCTTTCTGAACCTATCACATTGGCGCCATTGCAGCGTTGCCTGGTGCCGACAGGAATCTATATTGCTCTTCCACAAGGATTTGAAGCTCAGGTTCGTCCCCGTAGCGGATTGGCCATCAAAAAGGGTATTACCGTGCTCAACTCTCCGGGAACGATTGATGCGGACTATCGTGGAGAAGTCTGCATTATTCTGGTCAACCTTTCTTCCGAACCTTTTGTGATCGAGGACGGGGAACGTATTGCCCAGATGGTGATCGCAAGACATGAGCAGGCAGTATGGCAGGAAGTGGAAGTGCTGGATGAAACAGAACGCGGAGCAGGGGGCTTCGGACATACAGGACGAGGATAAGTACCATAAAAAGAGAAAATGAACAAGAAAAATAGTATATGGCTTTTGGTTGCTGTATGGACATTGGTTTCGTGCGGAACGGTGAAAAGTACAAGGGAAAAGCCAGCTGTCGCTTTGGCGCAGTCTTCGCTAACGTCCGAACAGCAGCGGAAATATGATTATTTCTTTCTGGAAGCTATGCGCCTGAAAGAAAAGAAGGATTATGCGTCTGCTTTCGGATTATTGCAGCATTGTCTGGATATTCATCCGAATGCGGCTTCTGCGCTTTATGAGGTTTCGCAGTATTATATGTTTCTCCGTCAGGTGCCGCAAGGGCAAGAGGCGCTGGAAAAGGCTGTGGCGAATGCGCCGGATAACTACTGGTATAGTCAGGGGCTGGCATCTTTGTATCAGCAGCAGAACGAACTGGATAAGGCTATCACCCTGTTGGAACAGATGGTGGTACGTTTCCCTGCCAAGCAGGACCCGCTTTTCAACCTTTTGGACCTGTATGGCCGACAGGAAAAGTATGATAAAGTCATCTCTACTTTAAACCGTCTTGAAAAGCACATGGGCAAGAATGAACAGTTATCCATGGAGAAGTTTCGTATCTATCTTCAGATGAAGGATGACAAGAAAGCTTTTCAGGAAATAGAAAGTCTGGTACAGGAATATCCGATGGATATGCGTTATCAGGTCATTTTGGGGGACGTATATCTTCAGAATGGCAAGAAGCAGGAGGCTTATGACGTTTATCAGAAGGTGCTGGCTGCGGAACCCGATAATCCGATGGCTATCTTCTCGATGGCTTCTTACTATAAACAGACAGGGCAGGAAGAACTCTACCAACAGCAGTTGGATACACTGTTGCTGAATAAGAAGGTGACTCCTGATACCAAAGTGGGCGTCATGCGTCAGATGATTGTGGAAAATGAACAGGCCGATAAGGACAGTACGCAGATCATCGCTTTGTTTGACCGGATCATGAAGCAGGAGCAGGATGATCCTCAGATTCCGATGCTTTATGCGCAATATCTGTTGTCCAAGAATATGGAGGCGGAGTCAGTCCCCGTCTTGGAACAGGTGGTTGACCTGGACCCTACCAATAATGCTGCCCGTATGATGCTGATCGGTGCTGCGGTAAAAAAAGAAGATTATAAGCAGATTATCAAAGTCTGCGAGCCGGGTATTGAAGCGACTCCGGATGCGCTGGAATTTTATTATTATCTGGCTGTTGCCTATAATCAGGCGGAGAAACCGGATAGTGTGATAAGCATCTGCAAGAGAGCGCTGGAACATAAGACGGCTGACGGTAAAAAAGAAATCGTTTCGGAGTTCTACTCTATTCTGGGGGATATGTATCATACGCAGAAGCAGATGAAGGAGGCTTATGCCGCCTATGACTCGGCGTTGGTGTACAACCCTTCCAATATTGGCGCACTGAACAACTATGCCTATTATCTGTCAGTAGAGCGTCGTGATCTGGATAAAGCGGAAGAAATGAGCTATAAGACCGTAAAGGCTGAGCCCAATAATGCCACTTATCTGGATACGTATGCCTGGATTCTCTTTGAAAAGGGGAACTATGCGGAAGCTCGTATTTACATCGATAACGCCATGAAAAGTGAGGGGGGCGATAAGAGTGATGTGATTGTAGAACATTGCGGAGATATCTATTATATGACCGGAGATGTGGACGGCGCGCTTACCTACTGGAAGAAAGCACTGGAAATGGGCAGTGAGTCGAAAACATTGAAACAGAAAATAGAAAAGAAAAAATACATTGCAGAATGAAAAGAATCGCTTATTTTTTGTTGATTGCAGTCGTATTGGTAGGTTGTAAGAGTTCAAAGCGTCTGACGGCGACAAAGGTGCCGGAAGTTACTGCTTCCGAAGCAGCTATTCCCAGCTATCTGGCTTCCAGACTTCAGCTGACGATTCCGGGTAAAGGCGGAAGTATGTCAGTGGGCGGTACCATGAAGATGAAGAGCCGTGAACGGGTACAGATTTCCTTGCTGATGCCTATTCTCCGTACGGAATTGGCACGCATCGAGGTGACTCCTACTGAAGTATTATTCGTCGACCGGATGAACAAGCGGTTTGTACGCGCAACCAAAAATGAATTGAAAGAAATATTATCGAAGAATGTAGAGTTCTCCCAATTGGAGAAATTGCTGACTGACGCTTCTAAACCCGGAGGAAAGACTGAACTATCCGGGAAAGACCTGGGAATCCCCAAACTGGAGAAAGCGAAAGTACAACTTTATGATTTTTCGACCAAAGAACTTTCAATCACTCCGACAGAAGTTACTTCCAGATACCGTCAGGTCTCTTTGGAAGAATTAATGAAAATGCTGGTAGCTTTATTATGATAAAACGTCTCTTTGTAATTCTGGTAAGCAGCCTTTGGCTGGCAATTCCGCTTTCTGCTCAATCGAACAAGCTGATTCGTGAGCTGGAAGGTAAGCGCGGTGCTCTGCAGAAGCAGATCGCCGAGACGGAGTCGATTTTACAGAATACAAAGAAGGACGTAGGCAGTCAGTTGAACGGACTGGCGGCACTGACGGGACAGATTGAAGAACGAAAACGGTATATCCTTGCGATCAATAACGATGTGGAGACTATCGAACGCGAATTAGTGTCATTGAACCGCCAGCTGAATAGTCTTGAAAAAGACCTGAAAGAGAAAAAGAAGAAGTACGAAGCATCTGTCCAGTACCTCTATAAGAATAAATCGATTGAAGAGAAACTGATGTTTATCTTCTCCGCCAAGAACCTGGGACAAACGTACCGTCGTATGCGTTATGTGCGTGAATATGCCACCTACCAGCGTCTGCAGGGAGAGGAAATATTAAAGAAGCAGGAGCAGATACGGAAGAAAAAAGCAGAACGTCAGCAAGTGAAAGCCGCCAAAGAGGGACTGCTGAAAGAACGTGAGAACGAAAAGGCGAAACTGGAAGCTCAGGAGAAAGAGAAGCGTACACTGGTGGCTAATCTGCAAAAGAAACAGAAAGGTCTGCAAAGCGAAGTGAACAAGAAGAGACGGGAGGCCAATCAACTGAATGCCCGTATCGACCGGTTGATCGCAGAAGAAATAGAACGCGCCCGCAAACGTGCTGCGGAAGAAGCCCGCCGCGAAGCGGCAGCCCGCAAGAAGGCGGATACAAATGGCAAAGGTGCCTCCAAAACCGGAACGGCTGCCAAACCGAAGTCGGAGCCATTGGACGCTTTTACGATGAGCAAGGCAGATCGCGAACTGTCCGGTAGCTTTGTTGCCAATCGTGGAAAACTTCCGATGCCTATATCCGGACCTTATATCATAACCAGCCGCTATGGACAGTATTCCGTTGAAGGACTCCGTAATGTGAAGCTGGACAATAAAGGAATTGATATACAAGGAAAGCCGGGAGCACAAGCCCGTGCCATCTTTGATGGTAAGGTAGCAGCCGTGTTCCAGTTGAACGGACTATTTAACGTCCTCATCCGGCATGGTAATTATATTTCCGTTTACTGTAATCTGTCTTCCGCTTCGGTGAAATCCGGCGATACGGTGAGCACAAAGCAGTCTATCGGACAGATATTCTCTGATGGCGCGGATAACGGACGAACGGTACTGCATTTCCAGTTACGCAGAGAGAAAGAAAAGTTGAATCCGGAACCCTGGTTGAATCGTTAATCTAAATATAAGACACACTTGGTATGAAGTTAACAAAGATACTGATACTTTTACTGGCCTTCTGGCTCGAACCATTGTCTGCATCTCCCTATTTCTCCTTCAAGAAATATCAGGTGGAAGATGGCTTGTCACATAATACGGTATGGTGTGCTATACAGGATAGCTATGGATTTATCTGGCTGGGCACCAGTGACGGACTGAACCGTTACGACGGTCGGGGCAATAAAGTTTATCGGAATGTATTGAACGATAAATTCTCATTGGAGAACAACTTCGTTGAGGCACTGATTGAAGAAGATCAGAATATATGGGTTGGAACGAACTCCGGACTGTATATCTATGACCGGGCAACGGACCGTTTCTCCTATTTTGACAAGACTACTCAGTATGGCGTATACGTCAGCAGTGAAATCAAGAAGATTGTAAAGACGGAGAACGGACTTCTCTGGATTGCCACCTTGGGGCAGGGACTTTTTATTTATGATCCCAAGACCGAAGTGTTGACTCAGAATAGTATTCAGACCTCTTTTGTCTGGGATGTCTGTCAGAGTTACGATAAGAAGAAGGTGTATGTTTCTTCGCTACAGGAAGGACTGCTTTGTTTCGATGAAAACGGCAAATTTCTGCAATCATACCGAGTCTCATCGGACGTGAACTCTTCCGATAGTTACAAAATAAACTGTGTACTCGATGTAGAGGGAGAAGTATGGCTGGGAGCAGGCAACAATTTGTTGGGGAGATTGAACCGGCAAACCGGAACGGTTGAGAATTACATGGCTCCTTCATTGAACTTCGGGGCAGTTCGCAGCCTGCTGAAATATACGGAGAATGAACTGCTGGTAGGAACCGATAATGGACTCTATCTATTCAACCGCGAGTCGAAAACCTTCCTCCGTGCAGATAATCCGGCTGATCCGCGAAGTCTGAGTGATCAGACCATAAACGGCATGATGTGGGATGCGGAAGGTGCTCTGTGGGTATTGACGAACTTGGGAGGTATCAACTATATGTCCAAGCAGACCAAGCGTTTCGATTACTATTCACCCGCCTATCTGTCGGGGATAGCGGGAGCAGGAGAGGTGGTAGGCCCATTCTGTGAAAATAAAGACGGAAATATCTGGATTGGTACTCAGAGTGGCTTATATTTCTTCAATACCGTTACACGGGAGCTTTCGGAATATCATATCGGTGGTGTAAAGAGTCAGAAATATGATATTCGCTCTTTGATGTTAGACGGCGATTGTCTTTGGATCGGTACTTATGCGGAAGGAATACGTGTGCTTAATCTGCGTACCGGTTCGATAAAGGAATATACCCACTCGCGCGGAATCCCCAATACCATTTGCAGCAATGACGTACTGTGCATATATAAAGACCGGAAAGGGGAAATCTTCGTTGGAACAAGCTGGGGCTTATGCCGGTATAATCCTGATGCCGATAATTTCATGACGATCACCAGTATCGGTTCCATGATTTCCGTGGGCGATATATATGAAGATATGTATAACAACCTGTGGATTGCAACGACCAACAGCGGCGTGTTCTCCTACAATACCCTGAGCGGACACTGGAAACATTTCCAGCACGAACGGGAAGATTCGACCACCATTACCAGTAATTCGGTGATCACGGTATTTGAAGATAACAAAGGCGTGATGTGGTTTGGCACGAATGGGGGAGGATTATGCTCCTTCGATCCCAAAACAGAGGCATTTATTGAGTTTGATTCTGCGCTTCCCAATAAGGTGATCTATTCTATTGAACAAGATCAGACAGGAGATTTCTGGATATCCAGCAATGCAGGGATATTTAAGATTAATCCGATTTCTAAAGCTCATTTCCGACAGTTTACGATTAATGATGGTTTGCAGGGAAATCAGTTTATGGCACGTTCTTCTTTAAAATCTTCTGAAGGTAAACTATATTTTGGCGGAATCAACGGCTTTAATGTTTTCCAGCCGGAACGTTTTGTGGATAATTCCTACATTCCTCCGGTATATGTGACTGATATCCGTTTATCCTACCTGAATGACGAACAGGAAGTGAAGAAGTTGCTTCAACTGGGGAAACCGATTTATATGGCTGACAAGATAACCTTGTCTTATGAAAATAATAGTTTCACGATTCGTTTTGTGGCGCTAAGCTATGAAGACCCGGCACGAAACCGATATTCCTATATATTAAAAGGAGTAGATAAAGAGTGGATTACCAACTCCGAGAACAACTCTGCTTCTTATACCAATCTGCCTCCCGGAGAATACGAGTTCGAAGTGCGTGGCTCCAATAATGACCATCAGTGGAATGAGAAGACGACTACCCTGCGGGTAGTGATTACTCCCCCTTGGTGGCGTAGTTCTTTCGCCTATTTTATTTATATTCTCCTGTTGATGGGCTGGATTGTCTGGATTGCATGGCGCTGGAATCTTCGCGTGAAGCATAAGTACAAACGCCGGATGGAGAAATATCAGATTGCTAAAGAACAGGAAGTTTATAAATCAAAGATCGGCTTCTTCATTAATCTGGTACATGAGATACGTACCCCTCTCAGTCTGATCCGATTGCCTCTTGAAAAGTTGCAAGAGATAGAACATGAAGGAAAAGAGGCTAAGTATCTGTCTGTAATAGATAAGAATGTAAACTATCTTTTAGGGATTACCAATCAGCTGCTCGACTTCCAGAAGATGGAAAACGGAGCTTTGCAACTAAATCTGGCAAGTTGCGATATTAAGGAAATAGTGAATGATGTATATAGTCAGTTCACCAGTCCTGCCGAGTTAGGGAATTGAACTGGTATTGACTCTGCCCGAGCAGGAACTGGTATCAATGGTCGATCGGGAAAAGTTGAGTAAGATACTGGTGAATCTGATGGGCAATGCGATAAAATATGCCCGTACGCGTATCGATTTGAAACTCGTGACAACTGATGCGGGATATGAGATATATGTGAGTGATGACGGTCGTGGAGTACCGGATGCCCAAAAGGGAAAGATATTTGAAGCCTTCTACCAAATGCCGGATGATAAAGTCGCTACCGCCACAGGTACCGGTATCGGACTGGCTTTTGCGAAATCTCTGGCAGAAGCTCATCAAGGCAGCCTGCGCCTTGAAGATAACGAACCGCAAGGATCCTCGTTTATATTATCTCTTCCTTTAAACGAAAAGAAGGCAGAAGAAGCAGCTGATATCGTTGAAGTTCATTCCGAAAACGAAGGTTCGGTAGAGAATATTCCTTCAGAGTTCTCCGGAAAGAAATTCACCGTATTGTTGGTAGAAGATAATGTCGAACTGTTGAATCTGACGCGTGACTCGTTGGTTGCCTGGTTCCGTGTGCTGAAAGCCCCGAATGGGCGTGCGGCACTTGAGATACTCGAACAGGAGAGTGTAGACGTCATCGTCAGTGATGTGATGATGCCGGAAATGAACGGGCTGGAACTCTGTAGCAAAGTGAAATCGGAAATCGACTATTCACATATTCCGGTCATCTTACTGACGGCAAAAACGACGCTGGAATCTAAGGTGGAAGGACTGGAATGCGGAGCCGATGTGTATATTGAGAAACCATTCTCTATCAAACAACTGCATAAGCAGATCGAGAACCTGCTCCGGTTGAGGCAGTCTTTCCATAAGCTGATGGCCAGTTTGTCCGGGAATGCCAATCAGGCCTCGGCAGAACTTGCGATGACTCAGAGAGATTGTGAGTTTGTTGCCAAGATACAGGAAGTGATTGCCGACCAGTTGGCAGACGAGAATTTCTCCATCGATACTCTTGCAGAGCAGATGAACATGAGCCGTTCCAACTTCTATCGGAAGATAAAAGCATTGTCGGGAATGTCGCCCAATGATTATCTGAAGGCCCTCCGTATGAATAAGGCAGCTGAGTTAATTCAGGGCGGTACACGTATTTCCGAGGTTGCGGCACAGGTTGGATTCACTTCCTCCTCTTATTTTGCCAAGTGTTTCAAGGCACAATATGGAGTTCTCCCGAAGGAATATGTCAATCAGTTGTCTGCTTCCGATACAGCGGCAGAAAGCACTCCGGATGCTGATTCTACCATTTGATTTGTCATCAGATGTATGAAAGAAGCATGCAGGGCTTGACAAACCGTTTTTTATGTTGTATATTTGTAAGTGAGAACCGGAAGTAAATTCGATAACATTGATAATATAGACGAAAAATGAGTAATAATAAGTACAATATAATAACAGATTGCAAGCGTTTCCATTTCGGATAATGCTTGCCGGATAGTCTGATACAAGCTAAGGGCTGCGATTCTTTATGGGAATTGCAGCCCTTTTTGTTGCTTAAAATTAATATTTGTTGCTGAAATAACGATGCTCGGGTTTATAATAAACTTGGGGGACGTTTATAATAAACGATGAAAGAATTTATTAATAAATGATTCGGAAGAAGTATATAAACGGTTAATATATTTCGTGTGAAAGTGTGTAATGATGCCAAGAAACTTTCTGTTTTTATTATTAATGGGTAGTTTGTCTTTACATTCTCTTTTTTCTGTTTTCCTGTCATCAGCAGGATGTGTCACGATGTAATGACGAGAATGATATTCCAAACTTAATTTTTATTTTCGCTTTATTAACTATTAATGAAAAAAAAGTCTTTTCTTTGTATCATCTTAAAAATGAAACTATGAGAATCAATTTATGTTTGTTATTATTCCTTGTTTTGCTGAACATCTCTTGTAATTCCAAACGGGCGGGAAAAAAAGAAGATGTTGAAAAAGATACTTATGCCAATCCATTATTTATGGAAGGGGCTAATTCAAGCGCGATTTACCATAATGGTAAATATTATTATACCCATGAAACTAATGAGCAAATATATCTGTGGGTAACCACCGATATTACCGATATGGCTCATTCCACTTGTAAAGAGGTCTGGGTGCCTAAAGATCCTTCGAATAGCCATAACCTTTGGAATCCGGAAATACGGAATATCAATGGTAAATGGTATATCTATTTTGCTGCCGATGATGGAAATACAGATAATCATCAGATTTATGTGATTGAGAATGATTCTCCTGACCCTATGCAGGGAGAGTTTCGCATGAAAGGAGCGATCATGACCAATCCCGATTGGAACTGGGGAATACATCCCTCAACTTTTGAGCATAAAGGGGAGCTTTATCTTCTATGGTCCGGGTGGCCTAATCGGAGGATAGGCAGTGAAACACAATGCATCTATATTGCCCGCATGGAAAATCCCTGGACACTGGCTACGGAAAGGGTTATGATTTCGAAGCCGGAGTATGAATGGGAACGGCAGTGGGTAAATCCGGATGGCGG
>ERZ791893.1580-NODE-1580-length-11168-cov-2.284172_pt1 | contig 11168 bp, 7 predicted proteins | sample MGYA00510154_ERZ791893 | MGnify/ENA primary metagenome ERZ791893 (study PRJEB30046, sample SAMN00792068) | human gut metagenome | study: EMG produced TPA metagenomics assembly of the A metagenome-wide association study of gut microbiota in type 2...
TAATTTCTTAAGTTCGTTGCAAATTACACCGACTCTTTTGTCTAAGAAATCCATATTTTCCTCCTTGTCTTGTTTTCTTTCTATATTAAGATCGTTTCCAATCTTTATATAAGTTCCATGATGCAGCCCATTAAATTATCTGGCAGCTGCATTAGCATCATGATTCATACTTTAATTTCCCTGTAATATATACTTTTTCGTTGTTGCTTCTGTAGGATAACAAAACCGTTCTGCTTTTCTCATCCCATACAGACTGCAGTTCCATGTTTTTCCCGCTTTCTGTATGTGCACATAAATCTTCCGGTTTCCCCGGCAGGCGGATCCTCATATTCACCTGAATGTGATCAATTGCCTTCGCCTCAATACTAAGCTGTCCGTTTTCACATACCATATTTTCAATACGCGCTGCCGTTGCGATAATCCTTACATCTTCTTTTATCTTTTCAAGATCAAACAGCAGCTTTTCCTGCCCGGGTTCTACCAAAACCCGCTCCACGACCGGATATTTATCTTCATACAGATCCACAAACAGACCCTCTTTTGTATAAACCGATCCCATATCCGATTCCTGCATGGACGCTATCACAATATACGGATCCCTTCTTACCGACAGATAATTGCACATCTTCCAGTGATATCCGCCCATCTTAAGTCCTTCCCGGATCCAGTTGCGGTATTTATCTGCGATCGCTTCATTCACGCTTAACAGCGCAGGAACTTCATTCCATACGAGAACATTTCCCTCTCCGATCCGGTAACATCCATTGGCTGGTTCCTTATCCATTCCAAACTCTGCAAAAAGATGTTGTGCAGGCGTGTCGCAGAAAAATTTCTGCCACCATTCCTGTAAATAATTATATGGATCAAAGTCTTTTCCAATATAAAAAAGTGTGCCTCCCTGTTTTACCCATTCCACCAGTTTGTGATGAAATTCTTCACTTTCCGGTTTCATAAATTCATAACTTAAGATCAGATACCGATATTTTCTCAGATACTCATCATAGCGGACCATGTGATCAAAATATACCGGCTGTATCGGTAAACCATATTTTAATAATGGCAGTGTCAGTCCAAACCAGTCCGGGAATGCGCAGCATTCTTTATACGCATATTCCATTTTTTCCATGGATAAAAGAAGCTGACGTTCTTCTTCCTTTTGAAAAATAAGACGGTTCATCCAATCTTCCATTCCCGACAGATTGATCTTCTGCCCATGATGTTCCACATGATCCGGGTATGTCCGTTGGTACATACAGCTATCCGCTAAAAATACACCGACCGCATCTTTTTCTGTTTCGTTTTCCCCTTTGGTCATATCTCCCAGTGTCTGTATCATACTTGCCAGAAATGTCGCGTAGGTATCCGGGATATTTTTTGCACCTTCCATATCCTCCGTCGGGATCATCCCCTCCGCAAGACCGACTTTTCTTGGATATCTTCCCTTAAACACCCTGTTTGGCCACGGACACACCTCGTAGTGATCCACATCCGGCCAGAATAAAGCTGCTGTCAGAGTCTTTTTATATTTATCTTCATACTCTTCCCAGCCATGCTCCGGGTTATCTTCCACCGGATCCTGTAAAAACCATACTTCCTTATCTGTCCCTTTAACCAGTTCCTGCATGATGCCATATTCTAAATACGCCGTCTCAAATGTTCTGCTCTTATAATGGCCCTCATATACGTTTCCTGTGCCACTCGTCCCCGTCCATACCTGTGCGATAAAACCATCCACCTCATCGACATCCAAAAGACGGCTTTCCGGACTCATGATCTTCCACTGTGCATAATTTACCAGACTATGCGTCGCCACATAAAAATGGATCTCTTTCCCCGTTTTTCTTCCATACTCTTTGATATTTCTGCTGAGATGTCTGACAAGCCTTCCATATAAATATGCTTTTAATCTGGAACTGCGGTATTTCGCATTGATATTTGTATGGGGCGGTTCCCAATCCACGCCATAATATGCCAGATATTCTTTTTTAAATGCCTCCGAATATCCTCCCGCTTCCCAGAATTCGGGTTCTTCCATATAAATTTCTGTGATCCCTTTATCTATGAGAGTACATAAATGTTCCGTCAGATATTGGATAAAAGACCGTGTCGGCACCATATATGGTGTATCAACCCCGTGCAGGATCGGGTTTCCGTTCCGGTCCGTCTGACATTCATCCCAGTGCTCCTTTCCGTCCCACCTGCCGCACAGATACTCTTTATAATTTCCCCAGGCGCACCCAAGCATTAAATGTACCTTATAGCCCCGCTCCCTATATTGCTGCATCCGGGATTCTAAAGATTCATTCAGACCATAGACCATAACGAAATCCGTCTGAAGGTCAATCTCTGATGACCACGGTTCTATCTCCTGAAACCCCGTTTTGATTTCTTCTTTTTCTCTTATAAAAGCCATACTTTCACCTGCTCTTTATTCACGCTCAATCCATACCGCTGAATGTGGCAATAACACGGTATCATTCACTGGATTTGTAAATTTCCGTTTTCCTTTTAAATTTCCAATCTCATACGGTGTTGACCGATGGTTTACCAAAACCATTCCCGTCTCAAACACACCTGTTTCAATGCCTCTTTCACAGATTCCTGAAACAGGTTTTCCACATACCCCTAACAGATCTTCCAACAGTGTACTTCTTGCCTGAATGATCGGATACATTTCTTTATTTCTCTGTTCATATGGTACATGTGGTATATTTTTTGCCACATAAGAAGCACCTAACTGTACTCCGCAGGAAATAACCTTTCCTTTTTCAATTTCCTGCATAACAATACATTTGCCCGCATCGTCTGCATACGCACTGATACATCTTCCTGTCTCATATCTCTGAAATTCACAGCCCTGTGGAATGACAGGCTTTTGATATATGTACGGTGTTTTTTCACATGGGATCCCCTGAATGCCGAAACAGTTTTTACTTAACCCGCAGTCTGGTCCATGTAGCACGACTCCCCCATTTGTCACCCATTCCCGGATCATTTTTTCCATGTCTGTGTGTTCTTCCGCAAAATAACAGTCATTGGATGGAACGATCAGCATCTTATAGGCGTTTAATTTATTCCCTAAAATGTCCTGATAGCTGATGACATCCGTCTGATACCCAAGATCACAGCATATTTCATACCACCCCAGCATATCCAGCCGGCGGATCTCATTATTTTCCACATCAAACGGTTCATAATCTGACATCTCGGATGGAAAAAGGATTGCGATCTCTTTAAATTTACTTTTTCCCCTTTTTGGAATCACTTCTGCACACCAGGTATTTCCCCTTCTCAGTGAATCTAAAAAGTCATCTTCCATGCGATTTAGCACACCGCCATCATCAAGTCCGTTCATCCCATAGGAAGTGTAGCCATCTACCCCGCACGCGGTCATGGTACCCACAATTTCTTCCGGCGTTAAAAATGCATACAGATCCCGGTAAATATAACGTCCCCAATAGATACCGCCGATACATTCTTTTCCTTCATTCATCACGCGCATCATACTGTGCTGGCAGGAAGTGACATAGGCATCCGGACTCGCATCCGGTCTTGCCGGAACTGTTATGAAATGGCAGGAATCCACATATGGACTGATCGCATACATATCGATCCCCCGCATTGCAGTATCCCACAATTCACTGTAATCCGGATTGTCACTGTCACATTGTTTCTGGCTGTACACATTAAAAAAATATCCCCACTGCGACAGATCCGGACAAAGGAATAATTCCGGGTGGTCTTTTTTGAGGCGTGTCTGCATATCTTTAAAGTACAGCCGCAGTTCTTCTATTTTCCAGGACATGTTATCTTTCCATATCCAGAACTTCTTTGTTCTTTTTTTGATATCCTCTCCGGTATAACAGCTTCCCTCTCCATAAATCACAGAATACCAGTAATCCTCTGGTTTTAACTGCTTAAAATCATCGATATCCAGATCGTACCTCTCATTGAATAACGATATATTGTTTTTATATTTCTCTTGTAAAAATTTCTGATAGCGTTCTATTCCATCCTGGTCAAAACTTGGCGCTGCAATCGGATCCCACATCGTACATGTTGGAAGGACCTGTTTTTGTCCCAACCGGCAGGTGGTACAGCCCTCCCCGTACATTTGAAGGATCTGGTCTACATGCTCTGCCATCGTTTCTCTCGCAGTATCTGACCAGTACTTGTACCATTTTCCACCTTTTTGATCTATTGTCACGACCTCTTCCCCAAATACAGGTGGACTGAAACGGATATGCGGGTACAAATTATCGCCATTCAAATATAACACCAGGAAATTATACGTTAATCCATGTTTCAATGCAGACTGCCCCATATATTCCTGCATTTTTACATATTGGCTCCGTTCTCCGGTTTTATAGCGTTCCCTGAAATCTTCCCAGTCTTTTGTGTCAAACATAACGCTGTTATAACCAAGATTTTTGATCAGTTCCATCGTCTCATCCACAAAATCCGGATCGTCATATCCCGGACTGTAAAAATTTCCAAATATTACATTCATATATGGTTTTCCCGAATTTTTCTCTATCATTCTTTTCTCCCACTGCTGTTTCCAGAAATTTTTTGCAAAAACAGAGCTGTCACAAATAATATTATTATTATTTTGTAACAACTCCGTTTTTTATTACATACTTTCCATGCTTTCCATTAATTCATTTACTGTCGTAAACGCAAGTCCTGTAACTGTATCTGCACAGCCATAGTAAATTGCAATTCTTCCTGTTTCTGCGTCCGTAAGCGCAGCACACGGAAATACGACATTCGGAACATCTCCCATACACTCATAAATTTCATGTGGTGCCAGAATATAATTTTTTGTCCGCTTTAAGACTTTCCATGGTTGTTCGAGATCTAACAGTGCACAGCCCATACGGTATACAAAACCGTTACAGGTGTTGATAACACCGTGGTAGATCACAAGCCATCCTTCTTCTGTCTCGATCGGGATACAGCCTGCACCAATTTTGGTTGACTGCCATGCTGACTCGTCCCCTTTGATGGTTCCCATCACATATCTGTGGACACCCCAGTGTTTCATGTCAGGACTTTCACTGACGAAGATATCTCCAAACGGCGTATGTCCATTATCACTTGGACGGCTTAACATATAGTAGTTTCCATTGATCTTTCTCGGAAAAAGAACTCCATTTCTGTTAAATGGCAAAAATGCATTTTCCAACTGATAAAATGTTTTAAAATCAAATGTATAACCTACGCCGATCGTTGGATATCCATGATATCCATTACACCAGGTGATATAATAGCGGTCCTCTATAAAACATACTCTCGGATCATATCTGTAATCTCTTTTTCCAATCTCTTCATCATCACAGTGGAATACGATCGGATCATCCGAAATATCCCAATGGATCCCGTCTTTACTAAACCCTGCAAAGATATCCATACTGATCGATCTGCTGTCGCAGCGGAATATTCCTGCATATCCATCTTCAAACGGAACGACCGCACTGTTAAAAATGCTGTTTGAATTTCTGGTCGCAAAGCGATCAATGATTGGATTTGCTTTATATCTCCATACAGGAAGTTTATCGTTTTCGTCCTTGTCTTGCCATGGCATATCCGGCAATGCTTTTCCTACTATTTTACTCATATTTACTGTTCTTCCTACTGTTTATTTGCTAAAAATTCATCAATCTGTGACTGTGCCTCATCTAAGACATCCTGGAATCCTGCATTCATTAATTCCTCTTTGATCTCCGGAACTGCTTCCTTCGGATCTCTTACACCTGTGAGGACTTCACTCTTGTAACGTAACCATACTTCTGTACAGTTTGATAACTGATCCTCAACGTTTGATGTATCAAATGTAAATCCTAACAGAACAGATGGTACTGCATTTTCATTTAACTCTTTCACTTCATCCCACTGATTTACAGTATCTGTATCCTGCTGTGTAACGGTAAAGAATGTTCCCTGTGTATAACCTGCCATTGTCCAGTCTTCATTGAGTTTGTGAACTTTATTGTCATCTGTGTACTCAAAGTTTACTCCCTCTTCTCCATAGTAGAACATATCCCTAAGAGTCGTATCTGTATTTACAAGATCTAAGAACTGTAAACATTTCTCAGGATATTTTGTATTTGCAGAGATCATGTTAATAGAACCGCGAACTGTATCATTCGATAAGATCGTATCGCCAATTTTTGCAACCTCAACATCTTTTCCCATCTGTGGACCCCAGGATGTCTGTGCTGCGGTAGACCATCCCTGTGCCACTCTCCAGACATTATATACACGGCCTTCGGAAAGTGTAGATGCATCCGGATTGATAATACCGTCCTGATACCACTCATGAATGGTCTCTAACTCTGAATAAATATCATCCTGTTCCAGTGTATAGCATACTTTCGCATCTTTATCATTGTACTTTACACCAAGTGCCTGGCATCCGGCACCTAACTGATCATAAGTATCAAAGATATAATACAGACCATCATTCTTTACATAGACCGGATAATCATTGGTATCACTTTTGATCTGCTTAAAGGTATCTGTCAGGGAAGATATGTCTGTCATAGATTCAATATCAAGATTATACTTGTCAACGATCTCCTTATCCCAGATCGCATAATTGGATAATGAGCTGTCTTTGTAGGTCGGAACTGCATAAATCTTTCCATCGATCGCTACTGCATCCCAATAGTCACTTGGCATAAGTTCCTTCAAGCCCGGCATATTATCATCGATCAGATCTGTAATGTCATAGTAAGCTCCGAGTTTTGTATCAGATGTATAAACATTTCCGTTGCCGAAAATAATGTCATAATCTTCATTGGTACTGATAATGATATTTCTACGGTTATCCCAGTCTCCCCAGGCAACTACTTCCATATCAATATTTACACCTATTTTTTCGCCGACATAATCATTCACTTTCTTTACCCAGGAATCATAGTTATCCGGCATTCCACTTCCAATTGTGACCCACTTCAAAGTAACGATATCATCGCTTTTACTGCCTGAAGCGGTGGAGTCCCCCTGGCTTTCAGAACTATTTCCACACCCTGCGAATAATCCTGCGGTCATCATTGCTGCAAGCCCCAATGACACAATTCTCTTTTTCATCATAAAATTTTCCTCCTAAATCTGATATCTCTTATTTTGTTTACACGGTATCATCCTTTTACAGAGCCGATGGTCAGACCTGAAATAAAATACTTCTGGAAAAATGGATATACACATGCAATAGGAACCACGATAATAATAGCGATCGCCATTCTCACACTCTCTGTCGGCATACTTGCTTTATACTGCTGCAATGAAAGCCCGCCATATGGATTGTTCGCTATATACTCAATATTGTTCTGGATATTATTCAGCATAGACTGTAATGTCTGTAAATTCTTGTCTGAAATATATAAGGATGCCTGAAACCAGTCATTCGAATATCCAAATGCCGCGAACAGTGCGATCGTTGCAATGATCGGCTTTGAAATCGGTAAAATGATCTGTGCAAAAATTCGAAGCTGTCCTGCGCCATCAATTTTTGCCGATTCCACGATGGAATCTGGGATCGTCGTTTTAAAAAAGGTTTTACAGATCACAATATTAAATGGCGATACCGCAAGCGGCAGGATCAATGCCCAGATAGAATTTCTCAAATGCAGGATATTTGTATTAACAACGTATCCGGCGAGCATACCACCGTTGAAAATCATCGGGATAAAAATCACCCAGGTATAAAAACTTTTCAGTTTATAAGTATTTCTTGAAACAACATATCCCATCGTCGTTGTCAGCAGTACTGACAAAATAATACCAAGCGCGGTAACCAGAATGGAAATGAATGTTGCATGTAAAATAGTTCCTCTTTCATTCCACAGAAACTGATATGCCGCTGCCGAAAGTTCCTGTGGTATTAACTGATATCCATTTTTCTGTATTGATGTCTCACTCGAAATAGAGATAGAAAACACAAATACGATTGGAAAAATACACAACGCTGATAATATAATAAAAATGATATTAAAAAACACATTCGTGCTTTTTTTAATCTGATTAAGTTCTTTTTCTTTTCTTAATTTGTTGCGTGCCATATTGCTATCCCCCTATATAATCGCGCTGTCTTCATCAACTTTTTTTACCAGCCAGTTTGTAAGCAAAATAGTTGCACAACAGCATACAGACTGGAAGAATGAAGCCGCTGCTGTCTTTCCAATTGGTGCGCTCGACTGGATTGCTTTGTAAATATATGTATCAAATGTAGATGCAACGTTGTACAGGGACGCCGGTATTCCACCCGTTGCCTGATAAAACAGACCAAAATCAGAATAAAAGATTTTTCCTGCATCCAGGATCAGCATCATGATCAGAACGGGTTTGATGCATGGCATTGTGATATGTTTTGTCTGCTGCCATTTGGTTGCACCGTCCATAACTGCCGCTTCATACAGAGACGGATCAATTCCGGTGATCGTTGCCAGGTAGATGACCATTCCATATCCCATGCCTTTCCAGATCCTTAAAAAGGTAAGGATAAACGGCCAGTATTTCGGTTCCTGATACCACATGATCTTTGTTCCACCAAGTGCAACAATGATATTATTTAAATAACCTTTTTCCGGCGTTAATACTGCATAAACAATATAACTGATCACAACCCATGACATAAAATACGGGAAAAACATCATCGTCTGATATGCTTTTGATGCCAATTTATTCCGCAAATTGCTCAGCATCAGCGCAAATCCTACTGCAACGGCCGCTCCCAGTGCAATAAACACAAGATTGTAAACGATCGTATTTCTCAATAACATCCAAAAGGCATTTGATTTAAAGAAATATGTGAAATTAGACCAGCCCACCCAGTCACTGTGAAGCAGATTATAGATAAATCCATGCCCCGGGCTCAATTTATAATCTTTAAATGCAATGATAATTCCAAACATTGGAAGGTAAGAAAACAATACAAACCATATAAAAGTTGGAAGAGAAATCAGTGTTAAATCCGTATCATCTCTTGTCCAACGTCTTTTTCCCTTCTTTTTCTTTATCTCTTTCATCAGTCTCCTCCTTTACTTTTGTTTCCCTGTTTATGAACAAATATTAACTTTTATTTTATATTTTGTCAATAATTTTATTAACTTTTTTATCCATTTGTCGTCACTTTTGTTGTTCTTAATATATTTTTATATAGCATTTTGTGCATTTCAACTATTTTTCAGTTGTTTTTTATTAATCGAACCGCCTCTTGTTAACATTTGTTAATTTTTTTTGTTGCAAACATCATCTCTTTAATGCTATACTGTACTTATAATTTCAAACTACATACCTGTCTTTTATTGACTGCAACTACACATTTTTCTATTTGTACTATAAATCTAAAAAGGAGTATTTCTACTATGAGTAAAGTAACTATGCAAGACATTGCAGATGAATTGGGGATCTCACGCGTTACGGTATGGAAAGTATTTAACAATCATTCAGGCGTTTCAGAAGCAGTTCGTGAAAGCGTACTTCAAAAGGCAAAAGAATTAGGATATTCCAAATTCATGCAGGAGCCCGCCGCAATCCCTAACGACCCGCAAGAGGATAAAACAGTCTCTTTAATCGTATCCCGCCCGGACTCCTCTACATTCTGGACAAACATTATCCATAGATTAGCGCAGGAACTGGCAACCCATAATATTAACCTTCTTTATACTTATGTGCCATCCTCCTATACACCTTCTTACTCCTTTCCCTCTGCCCTGACCAACGGAACTGTCTCTGGGGCAATTATTCTGAATGTATATGACACGAAAATGGTTGAATTAATTAATAACACTTTAAACATCCCTAAAGTGTTCCTTGATACGGTACCCGAAGTCGGCAACCGTGCTTTACATGGCGACCTGCTGCTGATCGAGGGCTATAATACCATGTATGAAATCACACAATCCATACTGGAAAGAGGCATTACGAACATAGGCTTTATTGGCGATATCCATTACGCGATCACGAACAAAGACCGGTATATTGGTTTCTGCCATTGCCTGAAAGATCATAATATTCCCTTAAATCCAGCCATCTGTCACACGGATCCCCTTGGTATTTTCTCATATCATAATGATCTGTATGCCTTTTTGGATTCTATCCCGGAACTTCCACAGGCTTTCATTTGCGCAAGTGACTATATTGCCCATTTTCTTCACCTGTACCTGACAGAACATCCGGAGCGTATTCCAAACGGTATTATCCTCACCGGATTTGACGGAAGCAATGAATATACGAACATCAACGGACTTCTCACAACCGCTTACGTTCACACCAGCCTCCTGGGAAAAAGACTTTCTTTACAGATCATCTATCGGATGGATCATCCTGATGCGCCCTTCGAGCTGACATATATCAGCCCTGAAATTGTGTACCGGGATTCTATCGTAGACTGACCTTTCAAATTCTGTTCATCATCTTTCATAGCAATGTTATCAAAAGTTAACAGAGTTGTTTGTTATGTTTAAATAAATTAAGCAGATAGCTCAAAAATTTAAACTTATATTTGTGAACTATAGAGAAAAAGCACAAAATACAACACAAAAAGTTGACATTGATAACAAAAACAGATAACTTTATGATAACATATTATTAACAAATGATAAGGCGAGTTAAAAAATATGTTTAAGAAGTAACACTATGAAAAGACGGTGGGAGAAAAAAGAAAGGAAATGTTTTATGAAAAACAAAGTTTTAGGAAGAAGATGCATTGCCATTTCTCTGGCAGCAGCATTATCTGCAGGCTTAACAGCCTGTGGCAACACAGGGGGTGACACACAAGCTGCCACGACGGAAACAACTCAAATAACAGAGACAGTTCAAACGGCAGAGAGAATTTATTCTCTTACGGAAGAGAATGAAAATCAGGAGCTTACGATGGCGCGTCAGCCGGAATCCTCTTACTGGTTTCCATCTGAACTTTTAAGCTGGGATGCAAAAACAGATGAAGATTTGCGTTTCAATGTAAGTACCGTCCCCCTTTCAGAGCGCGCCGCAAGAGAACATTTGCAGACAGTAAACTCAACTCAGAACAAAGAAACAAATATCATGGCAATTTCCATTATGAACAGCAGTACCAGTGGAAACCCGCCTCATGGTCTGAATAAAGTGAATGCAAATACTTTCACCTACTGGCAGTATGTGGATACGCTGGTTTACTGGGG
>ERZ791893.1582-NODE-1582-length-11147-cov-2.101154_pt1 | contig 11147 bp, 5 predicted proteins | sample MGYA00510154_ERZ791893 | MGnify/ENA primary metagenome ERZ791893 (study PRJEB30046, sample SAMN00792068) | human gut metagenome | study: EMG produced TPA metagenomics assembly of the A metagenome-wide association study of gut microbiota in type 2...
GCCGCCAGCCCCGTAATCTTTCCTTCCGGCCATTCTGTCGGTAATGCCGGTAATAAATCGATAAATCCGTCGTGAGATTGTAAAAGCATTTCGGCAAATAATCCGGCAGTGGCCATCGTCGCATCCACTTGCATATTACCAGACTGGTTCGACATCATATTTTCATATCCATTTTCTTTTATCAACCGGTTGAAAATATACATAGCTGTATTCCCCTCATGCAATCGAGCCCATAACGCGATTCTCCAAGCAGCAGACCAGTTTCCTCCGGTATGAGGCCAACGATCTCCAAATTCTCCAAAGCCTCTCATTTCAAGAGACTTTTTCACTGCATTAGCCCACTCCGGCGTATAAGTATATGAAATCATATTTCCCGGGTACATTCCATACAAATGGGCAATATGGCGATGATGATCCCGAGGATTATCGACATCGGCAACCCATTCTTGCAGTTGACCGTATTTTCCCTTTTTAAGAGGATAAAGTTTATCTTTTGCAATAGTAATATTTTTACTAAACTCCTTATCTACATGAAGTGCATTTGCTGCATCTACAACGTTAGAAAACAAATCATATATCATCACAATATCCTGATATGCCGGAACTGTAAATATCTTTTTCGCACATTCTTCCCCATTCACTGTGGAAAATTCAACCGGACTACCATTCCTCATCTCAATACCATGTTCTGCTGACACAGTAGGTGCTGCTATTAAATAACCTTCGTAAGGAGTAAGATTTTCAAGCCAAAACAAAGCGGCTTCCTTCATAATCGGATAAGCCTCATTTTTTAAATAATCGATATCTTGGGTAAATACATAATGTTCCCACAAATGACGGCAATGCCACGCAGCTCCGCTGGGATATAATCCCCAAAGAATATCGTCTCCCGGGACTGTATGCCCCCAAATATTTCCTGTCGAATGACTCACCCAGCCCCGAGTTCCATAATATTCCTCTGCGGTTTTACGCCCCGACTCAACAAGATCTTTAACCCAACTAATATATGCATTTTCACATTCAGTTAAACGAGTAGGGCCACAAGACCAATACATCTCCTGCAAATTAATATTACTTTGAAAATTTCCATTCCAAGGAGCTTTCTCAAAAGTGTTCCATACTCCTTGTAAGGTCGATGGCAATGTGCCGGGTCTCGATGCGCTAATAATCAAATAGCGGCTCAAATTAAACCATAGAGTTTTCAACGAGGAATCATCGGTAAAGCCATTCTGTAATTGCCGTACACGAGTGTCCGTAGGCAATTTTTCCGATAATTCGTCTCCTTTAAGAATCAATTTCACCCGGTTATACAAAGCCTGATAATCGGCTATATGGTCATTCTTTATTTTTTCATAACCCTTAATTCCTGCATTTTTAATTATCTTAGCTGTATTATTCTGTGGATTTTCGCCTTTATATAAAGGATATTCCTGCTTATATTCTGTGTCCACAGCATACAAGACCGTCGCTTGGTCAGCTCCCTCAATACAAATATTTTGATTCACTATACTTACTGTTCCCCCTTCTTGTAATACTTTAATACGAATACAATATTTAAGGCCGTTACCTTTTATTACTCCATTAAAGACCAAGCCATCTGTTTCTTTTTTTACTTGACTTGCCGGATAAGTCAATATTTGTGATAAATTAAAGTTTATCTTATTTTTTTTATCCGAAGTAAAATGGAGAACCATAAGTTTATCGGGATAACTGCAAAAATATTCCCGTTTAAAATATGTATCCTCTTGCACATATTCCACAAATCCACGAGAGGTCGAAAGGTCTATACCTCTTACATAATCTTTTACGGGGTGTTCCGACTCAGGGAAATCAATATAAAGATTTCCAACCATCGAGAAATATCCGTAATGGCTGTAATTCCCCACCATATATTTACGACAAAGAGAATCTGCCTCAACATATTTTTTCTCAACGATCAACTTTCGGATCTCGTCTATTTTATCTTTTCCGCCTTTTATTATCGGGGATTTAAAATCAGACAAAGAATGAGGACCTCCGGTCCAAAATGTTTTTTCTGCAATGTCAAAACGTTCTCTATTCACACTCCCATAGAACGATGCTCCCATATACCCATTACCGATATGTAAAGCCTGTTGAGCCCAATTTTCAGCCGGTGACGTAAACCACAATGTCTGGTCGGGTGACAATTGCTCTTTGGCCTGTCCCACACCGAACACTCCGGCTGCAAACAATATAATAGACAATATTCTTTTCATATAAGTGGATTATTTTACATATGATTATTTGTCATAAAAAACAAATGTTAAAAAAATCTCGAAAGGATACTTTGATATATCCTTTCGAGATTTTTAACACTCTATAATTTTATTTCTTTACCATTCGGAAAGTAGCCGACTCGGTTTCGGTTTGTACTTGTACAATATAATACCCCGGAATAAGAGTTGCCACATCTACCGCACCACTCGAAGCAAAAATCGTTTGGCTAACGACCAATTGTCCAGTCGCACTATAAATATTTACCGTTGCAAAAGAAGAATCGGAAGCTGTGCGAACATTCAGTTGATCCTGTACAGGAACCGGGAAAATAGAGATATTGTCCGATGCTCTATTATTTCCCTCGATACCGCTACCATCGTATGTCGTATCGAAATTTTTACGTATCAAATCATAAGCACCTTCCTCCATACCGGCATCTTGGCCTAAGGCCCAAATACCAATACCTTTGAATCCTCCCGTTTTCGTATACTCATATTTCAACGCAAGGCTCTCTAAATCCTCTACATAAGCCGTTACTTCCGTACCATTCTCACCCGTATATCTATATACATTGCATTGAGCCGATTCATCCCAAGTAATATTACCGTCTTTCGAATACTTAGGAACATCACCAAGCACCGCAGTTCCTACATTACGACCTCCTTCAAAAAGATTTCCATAATAAGGCCAAGCAATAACTATATCTGCGGCCGGAATATCGATATCGAGCCAAAATTGTTTAATACGTCTTTTTGCATCAGGCAACGGGCAAGTAAAAGTCGATCCGATATTATACATCATGATAGTCAAATAATCGGACTTTTTCAACATTCCCTTGAAATCCCATGTACCTTCCTCATTACCCGGATAGGTAGCGACCGATAATTCAAAATCGGGATTGATTTTTTCCAGTTCTTCATCGATATACCCGATAAGCTCATTATATTTCTGACCAATATTCGATATCGTATTATAGAATTCCTCGATATCCATGTTAATACCATCTAAATTATATTTTTCCACAAACTCGGCAATAGCCACTGCGGCAGCTCTCATTTTTTGAGGATCGGAGAACAAATCGATATAGAACTGTGTATTACCGCCATCACGCACATTCCCTGTAATGGAAGCGACAACCTTAACTCCATTTTGATGCGCCGCATTGATAAAATCGATCCACGGCCATTTCAAATCGATACTCTTATCCTCAAATGTAGGAACATAATTCCCTTGGTCTATTTGAAATCCGATAGGCGAAACATGTGTCAAACCTTTCCAATCGACCTTATCGATCGAATTTACACTAAACCAGGGGAACCAACCGAACACGATCTTATTATTATAAGCCTCACATTTTTTCTCATAAGCTTCTTGATCTAGCGTATATATTTGACGAATAGTCATATCTCCCACTGGTGAAGGATCTTGCGGTACAAGCTCTGATCCATTATCGAAATACAGTTTTGTAATTTGGCCGTCCAATTTATTCATTTCACCGGCTGTTGGTCTCAATCTCACTGCAACAATAAAGAAGTTATTTCCCACACTTAATAGTTGCTTCTCGGCATTCACATCTGCTCGTAACTCTACCTTACCGGTACTCCCGGGTCTCAACGCCTGATAATTCAATGTATATGAATCTTCTGTAATTAGATGATCTTCTCCTGCAAAATAAACATTTACACTGACAATATCAGAAATTTTGGTTGTCCCATCAAACGAAAAATCCAATCCTGTCAAATAACGTTCGCCAGCACCCACTGCATTGACTTTTAAAGTCAACAACTGTATATTCTCTTCTTTGACATACGCATATCCCGTATTTTGAGAAACCATCGCACTTTCGACCGTCAACTCTCCGACTTCTTCGAATATCTTCAAATCGATATCCTGGATCTCAGACTCAGAAGATTTAAAGGTTGCCGGATACGTCCCTTTCAAATCGGGAACTGTTGTACCAGTGACATTTTGGAAATCATAATATACAGCCAGAGCATCTTTATCAGGGTGAGTATCAAGGACTTTATAGTTTTTCCATTTTGAAATGGTTTCCGCACTAAGAGACTTACTCCATATTCTTACTTCATCATAACAAGCCACAGACGGACTACCCAACACAAAATTGGCATCTATAGTCGCTGTTTGTTGTTTAAAAAACGAATTGGCAAAACTCTGCTTTATTCCATCTATATACAGAATAAGAACTCCTTCGTCCATACTCGTTTTTGTTCCGTCGAATACCAAAGCTACATGATGCCAACCACTCCGAGGATATGCCCCTGCCGATGTCTGTGCATAAGCCCCATCTCCACTGGCTTGCATAAGGACTATCTGACCGTTTTTCTCCACTTGCACTTTGATTCTGTTTCGTTCGTCCGATTGTTCCTTTTTAAAGATGATAAATCGGTCTTCCAGTTCATCCAAATTGATATTTACCCACATTTCTACGGTATACGCTCCGGTATTGTTCAAAGTGGCAATATCCCCACAATCCAGATAAGCATCATAGCTGTTTATATTCAGCTTAAATCCTTTATTCCCGGATAATTGAGCCATTGTTGTCATTACACCAAACAAGCATAAAAAACACAAAAAATAAATTTTATTCATAAGTATATTTTTAATAATTAACAAAATCACATTCAAGTATAAGAATAAAAAAAACAGGCTGTTAAACTGCCTTTTTATCACCATACCTTTCTTTTTTATCGAAGAATTACTTTTTGTCTATTCACAACATAAAAACCTTTGGGTAAATCTCGCACAACAGTTTCGCCTGTACCTATTCGCAAATCCAAAACCACCCGGCCTGCCAAATTATAGATATACACGTTTTGAGGGACAGAGGCTATCAATGTAATCTCTCCACCGGACACAACAGTCTGTAAAGTTTCGGGCTCGGATACAATTGAGTTTTCTATTTTAGTGGGAATGGCGTCCTTCTCATACAAAGCCAAGTCATTCAACAATATCTCTGCCTCATTAGATTCAAACATAGCCGGATAATTGCCTACCAAATCGGGAACCCGTGTACCAGATATATTCTCAAAATCATAATAAGCGACTAAATTATTTTTATCGGGATGCGAATCTCCAATCTTATAATTTTTCCACTCGCTTATAACTTTTGCAGCCAATGCCTTATTCCAAACTCTCACTTCATCATACTCCACATTCAATGCCGGGCCACCCACTGCAAAAGAGCCCTCCATATTGCCGGTAGTGCCCTTGAATGTCGCATCCGATAGGGGTTGTTCCACACCATCTATATACAATATCATGGCCCCGTTTCCGCTGGTCCCCTTTTCCCCACCGTAAACCAATGCGATGTGATGCCAACCACTCTCGGGATACGTGCCGACCGGAGCCTGAGCAAATGCTCCATCTCCTCCATTGGATTGCATGACATATATCTGGCCATTCTTCTCCACCTGCACTTTGATACGATTCGTTTCGGTCGGTTCTTTCTTAAAGATGATAAAACGGTCGGGCAGATCGCTCAATGTCACATTTACCCACGTCTCGATCGTATATTGCGACGCATTATTCAATTCACTCACATCACCGCAATCGAGATAAGCATCTCCATTGTTCACATTCAATTTGAATCCGTTATTAATCGCAATAGGCTCTGGTTGCTTCTCTAAAATAGCAAGTTCGGTGTCCAAAATAGAAGCTTCCGATTCCTCAAACACAGCAGGATATTGACCGGCTAAATCGGGAACCTCGGTTCCCGAAACATTCTGGAAATCATAATATGCCGCCAAAGCCTCTTTGTCCGGATGAGAATCGAGAACCTTGCAACCTTTCCATTCCATAATAGTTACAGCCTCCATCGCTTTATTCCATATTCTCACCTCATCATACTCCACATTCAATGCTGGGCCACCCACTGCAAAAGAACCCTCCATATTGCCGGTAGTACCCTTGAATGTCGCATCCGATAGGGGTTGCTTCACTCCATCGATATACAGTATCATGGCTCCGTTTCCGCTGGTCCCTTTTTCCCCATCGTAAACCAATGCGATGTGATGCCAACCACTCTCGGGATACGTGCCGACCGGTGTCTGGGCAAATGCTCCGTCACCTCCATTGGACTGCATGACATATATCTGGCCATTCTTCTCCACCTGTACTTTGATACGATTCGTTTCGATCGGTTCTTTCTTAAAGATGATAAAACGGTCGGGCAGATCGCTCAATGTCACATTTACCCACGTCTCGATCGTATATTGCGACGCATTATTCAATTCACTCACATCACCGCAATCGAGATAAGCATCTCCATTGTTCACATTCAGTTGAAAAGCCTTGTTTCCTTCTGTCTGTGCAAACAGACAAAAGCAAGAAACAAAAGACAAAAAACTTACAATTAATTTTTTATTCATAATGGTATTATTTAAATAAGGTTATTATTCCTCTTCTTCAGGAGCGTTTGGATCATATATCGTAAACACCCCCGACTCTATCGTAGGACTGTCGACAATCATATCGTCCTTACCCAATGCCTTCACGACCAAACGATATCCTTCACCCGGTATAAAAGGATCTCCATCATAGTCCGTTGTTATCGTTTCTGGGAAACGAAACGAACATTGATTTTTATACTCTTTTTGATCCGGATCGTTCTGAATTTCGGTCAATTGGAAAGCCCTATCCTGATGTTGCATAGCCTCTTCGGCATACAAAGTACTATTCTCCTTTATAACCCAAAAATTTATCTGTTTTACCCGAGCCGTATCACCCTTAAAAAAGTAAGTGACTTTTATATCGGACAATTTACTTTCCGTATCCACTTCCCATGTACGCACATTCCATACATACAAATAACTGTCTTTGGGTGAAAAATCCTCGTCGTCTTTCTCACAGGCGACAAAAGCAATTACAGATAAAAAAATTAAAATTATTTTAGTTATAGATTTCATGGCTCAACTTATTTATTAGCGGTTTCATATCCGGGATTTTGTTCTAAATTTCCGTTTTTAATAATTTCGGTCTCGGGAATAGGACAAAGATTATGCCGTTCATCGACATATTCGTCACCTCTGGAATTTATCTCTTTACTAATTTTCTTAACCGTTTCTACAAGGATGCCCCACCGTACCAAGTCGAATCGGCGATGCCCTTCATAACACAATTCGGGCTCTCTCGTCTTGAATGAACAATTTAAATTTTTGGTAATCATAGTTCTCTATCTCATCTACTCCTGCCCGACGACGGATTTCATTCACAGCCTCATAGGCCTCGGTTGTAGGACCTTTTTTCCACTCATTCAACGCCTCCGCATACATTAGTAATACATCGGCATATCGGTATACAGGGAAGTTTAGACCATCATGATCCAACATTTGCGATCCGGTACGATCCCAATATTTGAGAATAGCGATTCGGCTATCCTTAAACGGCTGATTACGCCATGTCTTTGCTAAGTTCTGCTCTAACCTATAATCCCATTCGTCATATTTTTCATAAAACGACTCTGGAGCCGAACTACCACCAAGACCATTGAATTTATCCCATTCGTCTTTACTTGGACCTAAATACCATAACATATGAGCAGAAAACTCGGTATAACCGGGATCAAATTGAACTGAGAAAATATGCTCTTTCTGATTTTCATATTGCTCGGAAAAAACCTTGCTATAATTATCAAACAAATCATATTTTTTCAAATTCTTAATTTCCTCACAAGTTTTTACTGCATTTTCCCATTCTTCTTGCCACATTTGTACCTTCGCTTTCAACATCAATGCAGCCCCTTTACTTGCCCGGGTAGCGACAGCAGGATCTTTATCAAGAATCTTAGCGGCATCACCGGCCTCTTCGATAATGAAATCGGCCAATTCTTTACGAGAACTTCTTTTTACATATTTAACTTCATCGAGCGACGATATCTCATCTTTCAACAGAGGGACTCCCCCCCAATAAGTAAGAGCATGATAATAATAAAACGCCCTTAAAAAACGAGCCTCGGCCAACAATTTTTCTTTTACGTCGCTATCGATAGCCGACATTCCAAGTCTGGTAATTGTCACATTGCAAGCACAAATCGCCTGATAGGTCGTGAGCCACCAATCGCTCCAACGGTTTTCACCGGCAGTCCATTGATAATTGGCCGAACCACCACCGTTCCCTGATATATCGGTTCCTTCAAACGCAAACACCCACCGCTCTTGCCAATAATAGCCCGGTTTATACAGGAAACTGTAACAACCCACGACTGCCGCATCTGCGCCTTCCTCCGTATTAAAAAGGTTATTTACACTGAGCTGGGAAATAGGCTCTTTATCCAACAGATCGGTACATGAACCCATACAAACCGCCAATATTCCCAATATGATCATTCTTAATTTTCTCATGGTTTCTTTTTTATAACGTCAATTTTACACCAAAAGTAAATGTTCTCGCCGGTGGATAGGCCGTAAAGTCCATACCTCTAAGCACATTGGCAGAATACACATTATATCCACCCTCTGCGCCAGTATTTACCTCCGGATCATATCCTTTATAAGATGTAAACGTAAAAAGGTTGGTTCCCGTCACATAACATTGCAACTCCGAAATCACTTTGTTCCGTCTCCATTTTTTCACCGGGAAATTGTAATATAGACTTACACTCTTTATTTTCAAGTGAGATCCGTCATGAACCATATAAGTCGACGGTTGATACTCATCATTGGAGTAGAGCTTAGGGAATTTCGCGCCTGGATTATCCAACGACCAGAAGTCTTTCACTCGTTTATATTGGTTCACGAAACGGGGATCGACCGTGGCATACAGGAAATCGCCACCCGACAAAATATCATTCCCGAACGTACCTTGAAGGAATATATTCAAGGTAAAGTTTTTATACCTAAATGTATTACTCAATCCACCAAAAAAATCGGGGTTCGGATCACCTATCGTTGTTTGATCCTCTATGGTAATAACACCATCATGATTAATATCCCGATAGATTTTTTGTCCGAGAGAAGCATTAGGTTCGCAACCTGCCTCTATTTCCTCTCTCGTTCTGTAAATACCATCCATGATATACCCATAAAACGCACCCACAGGCTCACCCACTTTCAACCAAGTATAAGGATGATTTCCCAAACCCGGACGGAACGTATATTCAAAGTCTTTATCCGGCCCCAACGCCACTACTTCATTCCTATTATGGGAAATATTGAATTCAGTCGACCATGTAAAATCGTTCGTTGAGATATTCGTACTACGAATCATCAACTCGACTCCCCGGTTAGAGATCTTGCCGACATTCATAAATCCATTCTTAAACCCCGATGTATAAGGAAACTCCACATCTAATAAAAGGTCCTTTGTATTTTTGATATAAGCATCGAATTCTATATTTAACCTCGACTTAAAGAAAGAGGCTTCTACCCCGAAGTCGAATTGAGAAGTTGTCTCCCATTTAAGCTCATCATTTCCCATTCGATCGGGAATATATCCTATTTGTGGGGTACCAGTCAATATCACATTTTGTTGTTTCATCAAAGGCCAAGTTTGATAAAGAGCAATATCTTGATTTCCCGAAAGGCCATAACTAGCTCTAATCTTCAAATTATCCAAATTGGAGAACTGTTTCATAAACGGTTCCTCTGACAGCCTCCATGCCACGGCCACAGACGGGAAAAAAGCGAAACGGTTGTCCCGGCCCAACCGAGATGAGCCATCGTACCGGCCTGTAACGGTAAGCAAATAACGATCAAGCGCCGAATAATTGATTCTACCCAAATAAGATATAATCGCCCACTCCGAAGCCGAACTACCAACTAACCGAGTCGAAGTTTCCGAATCAGCCAAATTGTTCCAAGTCAATAAATCGTTGGTAAAATTCTTGCCATACAAGCTGAGCCCTTCGCTTCTGGAAGTCTGCAAGGTATAACCTAACAATGCAGTTATATGATGCCCTTTCGCAACCTCTTTCATATAATTCACCGTATTTTCCCAAAGAATAGAATAGCTCTCCCCTTGGTTTATCCAAGCTTCGCCTTTGATTTTATTTTGCCTCATGGTCGGCAACATACTAGACTTATATTCACTCGTCTTATTAGTACCTGCATTTAATCCGAGGAATGTCTTAAATTTCAAATCTTTGATAGCCTCCCACTCGGCAAATATTCCGGCATATATACTGGCTGCCTTTTCCTGTTTTTTACGTTCGTTCAATTGAGCTACAACATTATCGATATCATTACTTACGACTCTCGATGGGCTATCGGAAGCATAGGAACCATCTTCATTATAAATATTCATAGTCGGAGGTGTTGCTAATGCTGAACTTTGATAATCAAATCCGCCTAAACTTACCAAGTTGGGCTCTCTCTGAGTATAGGAGAACTGGAAATTCGCACCGATATTTATGTTATGCCTCATCTTTCTATCCAAATTGAGACGAGTTTGATAGCGTCTGATTCCCGAATTCTTGATTACACCGTCCTGATCGAACATACTTAGAGATAAATAATATCGCCCATCTTTATTTCCACCGGAAGCGGCAACCTGATAATTCTGCATAAAAGCCAGTCGCAATATTTCATCTTGCCAATCGGTCCCTTTGCCATACACGCTTGGATTTTCAATAGAAGGTTCTTGATTCGACAATACATCTTGTTGGTTCAACATTACAGCATATTCACGGGCATTCAGCATCTCCAACCGCTTAGCGATTTGCTGCACACCTACGTAGGCATTAACTGTAACATCATTCCGCCCCTCCGAACCACGTTTCGTAGTCACGATAATAACTCCATTCGCTCCACGAGAACCATATATAGAAGTGGCTGCTGCATCTTTCAATATCTCTATAGATTCTATATCGTTCGGGTCAATCAAGTTCAAATCCCCCGCACCAATAAATCCATCAATGACATAAAGAGGCTCATTGCTAGCCGATATGGAATTAC
>ERZ791893.1588-NODE-1588-length-11112-cov-2.244732_pt1 | contig 11112 bp, 7 predicted proteins | sample MGYA00510154_ERZ791893 | MGnify/ENA primary metagenome ERZ791893 (study PRJEB30046, sample SAMN00792068) | human gut metagenome | study: EMG produced TPA metagenomics assembly of the A metagenome-wide association study of gut microbiota in type 2...
TTACGCCTTCAACTGCCGGTTTGATCATCTCGTCCATTTTCACGAACCACTGCTGTTTGATCATTGGTTCAACGGTTGTGCCGCAGCGGTCATGTGTACCTACGTTGTGGGAATGTGGAACAACTTTTACTAAAAGTCCTGCTTCCTCTAAATCTTTTACTAATGCTTTTCTGCACTCGTAGCGGTCCATTCCCTCATATTTTCCTGCTAACTTGTTCATGGTTGCATCGTCATTGATGACAACGATCTCTTCCAGGTTGTGGCGTTTTCCAACCTCAAAGTCGTTCGGGTCATGGGCTGGTGTGATCTTCACACATCCGGTTCCAAACTCTTTGTCTACATATGGATCAGCGATCACCGGAATCTCACGGTCTGTCATCGGAAGTTTTAACATTTTTCCAACAATGTCTTTGTATCTCTCATCATCCGGGTTTACAGCAACAGCGGTATCTCCGAATAAAGTCTCCGGTCTTGTCGTCGCAATCTCAACGAATCTTCCTTCCTCGCCAACTACCGGGTAGTTGATATGCCAGAAGAATCCGTCCTGCTCCTCATGCTCTACCTCTGCATCGGAAATGGATGTCTTACAAACCGGGCACCAGTTTACGATACGGGAACCCTTGTAGATATATCCTTTTTCATATAATTTAATAAAAACTTCCTGTACGGCATCAGAACATCCTTTATCCATGGTAAAACGTTCTCTCTGCCAGTCAGCAGAAGATCCGAGTTTCTTTAACTGGTTGATGATACGGTTACCGTATTCCTCTCTCCACTCCCAGCATTTCTCTAAGAAACCTTCTCTTCCAAGATCTGCCTTGTCGATTCCTTTTTCTTTTAAGGACTGGATGACTTTTACTTCGGTTGCAATGGAAGCGTGGTCTGTTCCAGGCTGCCATAATGCATTGTAACCCTGCATTCTCTTGTAGCGGATCAAAATATCCTGCATGGTATTGTCTAATGCGTGTCCCATGTGAAGCTGTCCGGTAATGTTTGGTGGGGGCATCACAATGGTGAATGGTTTCTTGCTGCGATCTACTTCTGCATGGAAGTAACCGTTGTCTTCCCATTTTTTATAGAGACGTTCTTCAATGCCCTTTGGGTCATAGGTCTTTGCTAATTCCTTCATTTGTCTTTTTCCTTTCTTAAAAAAATAAAAGCCCTTCACATCCATACGGATGCAAAGGGCGTGTCAACGCGGTACCACCTTTGTTATGTTGCAAAAACAACATATCTCTACAGGCTCATTCCTAAGCCACTGTCCGGTAACGGGGACAACTCGTTCTCGCTTACTTCTGACTGCTTCTGGCGATATACGAAATTTTTCTCCGCATGATCAACTTGCAAGTTCTGCCACTTATCTGCAACAGACAGGTTCAGCGCGACGGTTCAAAAGCTACCTTCCACACAACATGTTCTGGTGACATCTCTCAGCCGGTGAATGTCATTCTCTTTCAGGTGTCTGTGTGTACTCCTCTTTCTCATCACCTTTTTTATATCTTCTCTCATGATAAAAGCTAACGTAGCATTTGTCAACTGATTTTTTACACGTGATCTTTGATCAGTTTTTACATGTGATCTTTGATCAGTGAAACAATTCCTACAATTGCAAGTACGATCAGCGCTGCATATGCCAGACCACTCACAAATAATCCAATAATGACTAATGGCAAAAATACAATATTAACAATAATCTTGGTAATGCTCCATGTTGCCTTGATTGCAAAAACAAGCAGTTTTCCAAAAACGCCCAGCATTAGCACGATAAATAAAAATGTTAACATATTCATTCCTTCTTTCTATCCTAATAATTTCAATATATTCTGATAGATATATTCTCTCAAAGAATCTGCCTCCAGGTCAAGCTCCATTTTTTTCTCTGCTGCGATGCGGTACATAAAATAGACCGAAAGCTGGGTTTCGGCCGCGGCTCTTCGCAGGAAAACATTCTCCTCCCGGATCAGGCCTTCGCGGACACCCTCCTCCACAATGCAGTCGATAATCTCGTTTTTCTCCTTATCACAGCACTGCTGTTTCATACGCTCATACTCATCTTTCAGATTCTTTGGTATCTCGTATGATTCCAATACCATTTTTATCAGGAAAAAGACACCCTGCTTTTCTTTTACATGCTCATCAATAAAATCCATGACCTCGTTAATTTTCTGTTGAAACGTTCTGTTATCTGTAGAAATTACCTGCAGTTTTTCAAAGCACACTTTCACATAATATAAAATTGCAGAAGAAATAATCTCTTCCTTTGAAGAAAAATATTCGTATGCAGTTCCTTTTCCAATGCCTGCCCGGCCTGTGATATCAGCTACTTTTAAAGTGTTGATATCACAGCCTTCATTAATGAACTCAATGACTGCCTGATACATGGCAAGTACTTTCTGTGATGGATCGTGGATCAGTTTCTGCTCATCCATTATAAGTCCTCCTCGACCATGCTCTTATTGCGGTTGAATGCATCATAAATACATGGAACAACGATCAGAGTTAACAGTGTACCATATAACAAACCGCCGACCGTTACGATCGCCATTGGCTGCATCATTTCTGAACCTTCTCCAAGTCCGACTGCCATCGTGGACATGGACAGGATCGTGGTGAGTGCGGTCATAAGGATTGGACGGAGTCTCGTTTTTCCGGATTCGATAATGGCGTCTTTTTTCTCCATTCCGCCACGGCGGAGCTGGTTGATAAAGTCTACCATAACGATACCGTTATTTACGATAATTCCGGCAAGCATGACAAATCCGATCATTGCCACAACGCTGACTTCATTTCCGGTAAAGTACAGTGCGAACAGACCTCCGGTAAATGCCAGTGGGATTGTAAACATGATGATAAACGGCGACAGCAGCGACTGGAACTGTGCCACCATAACCAGATAAATAAAGATGACTGCCAAAAGAAGCATCAGATACAACTGGTTCATGGCATCTGCGATCATCTCGTCCTCACCTGCCATCTCGATGGAGTATCCTTCCGGCAGATTGATCTTCTCTAACTCTTTCTGGATTTCATTGCTTAACAGACTGACATTATGGTCATCATCCACTCCTGCGGTCACACTGATATATCTGGTCTGCGCATCACGGTTGATCGATCCTAAGGTGTAACCTTCCTCAAACTGTGCAATATCAGAAAGCTCTACTTCTGTCTCGTTTCCTTCTCTGTCTGTATAGGTAAAGGTCAGGTTTTTGATATCATCCAATGTAACATCGGACTGCTCCTCGCTCTGTACATAAACCTGATAATCATTTACATCGGTAGAGATTGTCGTTGCAGATGTTGAGGATGCCATCTCCCCATAAACAAGCTGGAATACCTGTGCAACGGTCATGCCATATTTCGCAGCTTTTTCCTTGTCTACAGAAATGGTGAAAGACGGTGTCGTATTGGCAAGTCCATCATCCACATCCACAGTTCCCTCGGTGTTCTCTACGACTTTTGCAACCTCGCCTGCAAGTTCCTGCAGTTTGTCAAGATTATTTCCTTTTACATTGATCGTCAGTCCACTTCCCATAAGTGATGTCATATCAGAAGCAGAGGTGTCTGTTGTAACTTCGCAGTCCATGTCTTTGGTCAGTTCATCCAACTGTTCGATTACATCTGCACTGCTCACTTCAGATTCTTCATCCAAAATCATATACATGGAAATACTGTCTGTAGAACTGCTTCCCATCATGGAAAGAACACTTCCGCCTGCCATGGCACCAATGGTCTCAATGCCATCGATCGTCAATGCTTTTTCCACGACTTCATCTGCCATTTCTGTCAGTTCGTCAAACGTTAGTGTCTGATCCTCTTTTGCTGAAATCGTCGCACTGATCTGGTTCGTTTCCATATTCATATCCATGAAAGAATATCCTCTGGAAAATGCTGCCACAACACTTGTTCCAAGCAATACGATCACCGCGATAAATACGATTGGCTTAAAACGCAGACATACTGCTAAAATTTTTCCATAAACCTCTTTTACTTTGTCAAAGAAATTATGCCTGATCTCTTTTGTATTTTTTAATAATCCTGCTGCCATCATCGGCACGAAAGTCAATGCCACGAGAAGACTCGCTGCAAGCGTAAATGCAATTGTCAGCGCAATATCCACAAATAACTGTCTTGTGATACCCTCTGTAAAAATAATCGGTGCAAATACACAGATGGTTGTAAGTGTGGATGCTATGATCGCCCCAGTCACCTGTGAAGCACCTTCCACGGCTGCTTTCCGGATGGAATACCCCTCTCCCCGCAATCGATAGATGTTCTCAATCACGACAATGGAGTTATCCACCAGCATACCAATTCCGAGTGCCAGACCCGACAGTGAAATGATGTTTAACGTAATATTCGTAAAGTACATCAGTACCACTGCAAAAACAACACTGAGCGGAATGGAACATGCTATTACAAGTGTAGGTTTGATATCTTTTAAGAATAATAACAATACAATAATTGCAAGGATGGCTCCCACGATCATGTTTTCTACGACTGATTTCACGATCATGTCAATGTAAATACCCTGATTCATGAGAACGCTCAAATGTAAATCTGTATTTTCTTTTTCCAGGCTGTCAAATTTATCCAATAACCGGTCTGTCACATCTCCGGTGGAATAGCCGGTCTGCTTTTCAATCGAAAGCATTACCGCCGGATTTCCATTCACTTTGGAATAGGAATCTCCGGAATTGTCAATGTATTCGATATCTGCCACATCCGACAGTTTGATCGGTTCGATACCATCCATACCAAGATCCATCAGGACGAGATTTTCAAGGTCTGCCTTGGATGTCACCTCATCTCCGACACGCACCAGATACTGCTCGTCTCCCTCTGTCACATAACCTGCCGGCATGGAGAAGTTCTGTGCTGTCAGAAGATTTTTTAAGGTATCCATTGTAAGGATCGCGTTCAGATCCGCTGAATCTTTTGCCTGCTCTTTTGCATCATCCAACTGGCTCTGTCCCTCTTCGATCTTATTTGCTGCAACAGCAAGATCCGCATATCCCTTGCTCATCTCCATGATACCGGATATCTGGGATTCATTTAAAGTCACTAATGCGTCATCTAAAGACGTTTTACCGTCTGCCACCTGCGTCTGGGCAGACTCGATCGTCGCAATTCCCGTCGCAATCTGCGTCTTGCTCTCACTTAATTTTGAGATTGCAGCAGGAATGTCTTTGTAAGAAGTCAACGTCACGCCTGCATCTGCAAAAGAGGATGCCTGATTCATCAGCATCACATTGATGTCGTCCAGTTTTGACTGTAAGGTCACGATCTGGCTTGCAATGTCACTCTCACTTGTATAGGAAGTCCCTGCCTGTGCGTTGATCCGGGCAATGACTGTGGATTCCATGTAGGCGACGAAATCGGATTCGCTGGCCGCATTTTTATATGCTTCTAACATTTTAGGATCTGCCTGTAAAGTTGAAATCACTGTTTTCAACTGATTCGCCTGTTCCTGTGTCATCTGACCATATTGAACTGCTGCTGCAAGCGCTTCCTCCACTGTCATATCTGCACCTGTCATTGGATTTTTTGCTGTTAAAATTGCCATTACACCATCGTGTGCCTGATATAACTGCTTTGCCCCACTCTTCGCCTGGCTGACACCGTCTTTTGCTTTCTGTAAACCGTCAATCGCGCTCTGTAACTGTGTTGCTCCATCATAAGCTGACTGTAACGACTTGATTGCACCATCCATGGACGACTGTGATTTCTGAAGATCTGATAATTGTGTGGTCAGATCTGCTTCGGTGTTAAACAGTTGGATTTTATTATTAATGATCTCATTTTCACCTGCTCCAAGCTGGCTTCCCATCTCTTTTTCACTATCGGAAAGCTTCTTTTTTCCACTGTCGATCTGGGAAGATGCCTTATCTAACTCTGCCTGTGCATCTGTAAACCGGGCATCTATTTTGCTTAAAATCTGTTCGTTTAAAGCATCTATTTTTTCCTGATTCATGGTTACCTGAAGGTCCGTATCCAGCACACCTGTTGCCGTCACAGATGCCACACCCTCGATACTCTCAAGCAGCGGTAATAATTCATTATCTACATAATTAGATATCTCTGCCTGATCCATACCATCCACATCCGCAGATGCGATCATGACCGGCATCATATCCGGATCAATCTGCATAATGATCGGTGAGCCCGCTGAATCCGGGAACTGTCCGGTCAACTGATCCAGCTGCTGCTGAATCTCAATCATAGCAGAATCCATGTTCGTGCTCTGTTCATACTCCAAAATAACCATAGAATAGTTATCATAGGACATGGAACTTACGTTATTAATATTGGAAGTCGTTGCCATTGCCGCTTCGATTGGCGATGTCACATCCTTTTCCACTTCCTCCGGACTTGCACCCACATCTGTTGTGACAACGATCACATACGGCAGATTCATTGGTGGCAGCAGATCCGTTGTCATTCTCATCAGTGAAACAACTCCTAAAACGATCACCAGTACAACAGCCACTAATACTGTGTATGGACGTTTTACACTATACTTCGGGATCATTCTCGTTCCTCCTGAAAAATTATATGTCTGATTGGCTATTGCATTCCCGCAAGCCAAAACCGACCGGTCGGTCGGCAAAAATCAGTTTACTCCTCTCTCATCAAAATGCAAGGAAAATCGGACAGAATTTAGAATTATTTTAGAAATGGAACAAAATTTCCTAATTTACGCAAAAATGGAGTACCTATCGGTACTCCATCCCACGAGACTGTATCTCTCCAATATATAATAACAGAGGCTTTACTCTTTTTTGTTTATGACTGCTGTTCTACCAGTTTCTGTATTGCCTGCTGCTCTGCTTCCGGCATCAGCTTTGATACCTCGATCAGAACGATCAGTTCTTTTGCATAGGAAGCAACCTCATCAAAACAATTTTCTACTGCTTTCATAATGACTGGCATGGAAATAACCTTCTCATCCGGGACATCAATAATCTCATCCACGTTTCCAACCTCAAGCCCAATCTTTGTACCATTCATGGATGCAACGATGATATTGTTGATTTCCTGTTCCGGATAATGAAACTGTTCTGCCAGACTGTACACTGCAATAACTTCTCCGTGCAGATTCATGATCCCATGAACCTGTGGCAGTGAATTTGGAATATTCACCACATTCATTCTTGTTTCAATGGATTCCACATCATTGACAGGAATACCAAACTTCACTCCATTTAACAAAAATGTAAGTAACTGCATTATAATCTCTGTCTCCTTTCTTATGATTCGATCTCGGGACATTTCGCAGTATCCATAAGACCTGCAAAAAGGGAGCTGGCACAAAAGTACCGCCCCACTATTCTGTTCTCACCCTGTTCTATTCATCTTCGCTGTCTTCATCATCAACGATTGCTGCTGCCGCACCTGCCACAGATGAAACAACCGCTATCACAACAACGATGACAACCAAAAGTAATAAAATTCCCATGAAAACTAAAAAACCGCCTTCTGTCATGTCTTCCTCCGTTCTGAAAGGATTGTGCAGATTCACTTCTCAACCATTTCTTTTTCCAAAATCTGCGTTTATTATAGCATACTTATAATAGGAAAGAAAGAGCTTATGTTTGATTATTTCAGGCAATTATTATGATGTTTTTTAATATTGTAATCTTTTTCTGCTACACCAAAGAAGAACCGCCGTGATATGGGGAATCACGGCGGTTCTCAGGGAAGGTTTTTTCATTTGTAGCTATATTCTAATTTATCCTTTCACACTGCCGAGGGCAACACCCTGTACGATGTGTCTGGATAAGATCAGATAAATGATAATAACTGGGAAGATGGAAAATGCGATCATCACATAAACCTGACCCATATCAAACTTCAGCCAGTCTGCTGCACGAAGCTGTGCGATTAAGATTGGCAGTGTCTTTTTCTTGTCATTGTGTAAGATTAAAGCCGGTACAAAATAATTATTCCAGCTGCTTACGAATGTAAAGATTGCCTGTACTGCAATGGCAGGTTTCATCAATGGAAGGACAATCTGGTTAAATGTATGGAACTCACCGGAGCCGTCAATTCTAGCAGCCTCGATCAGAGATACAGGCAGTGTACTTTCCATATACTGCTTCATGTAAAAGAATGTTACCGGAGCAGCGATCGTTGGCACGATCAATGGAATGAATGTATCTTCCATATGTAATGTACCGACTAATTTTACAAATCCAAGTGCAGTTACCTGTGTAGGGATCATCATGACTGCTAAGATAAATGCATAGATGTATTTTTTCAGTTTAAAATCATATGCATGAATGGCGTAAGCCGTCATGGTTGAAAAATAGGTGCATAACGCTGCTGACAGTACCGATACGATCAGACTGTTTATCATACCCTGCCATACCGGGAGTGTTCCGTGTAACAGATTCGTCCAGTTTTCCAGCAGATGTGTGCTTGGCAGTGGTGTAAATCCGGCCTGCAGTTCACCGTTCGATCTAGTCGCATTAATGAACAGCACATAGAACCAGAACAGGCAGGCAAATGTAACAAGAATCAGGACTACATAAGCGATAAATCTTCTTGCATGGATTCCAAGTCCTTTTTTCAGATTTTTATTTTCGTTCATAATAACACCTCACCTTTCTATTCTACTCATGCTTTTCTCTTATCGTTTCCAGTTACCTTAAAGACAATAAGACTTAAAATTGCGGTGATGATGAACAGGATTACGGACACTGCACCAGCCATTCCGTAGTTCTTGCTGTACAGATGTTTATTTAAGAACATGATCAATGTCATGGTCGATCTCATTGGATCACCGGTACCATTGGTCAAAATCTGTGGTACATCAAATAACTGTAATCCACCGATCAGTGATGTGATCACAACATATACTAAAATCGGTCGAAGTAATGGTAATGTGATTTTATAAAATACCTGTGTGGAAGTTGCTCCATCCACCTCTGCTGCTTCAAATAAGGAAGTATCAATACCCATCATACCTGCCATTAAAAGAATGGTCGTATTACCAAACCACATCAGGCAGTTCATAAGGGCGATCAGTCCTCTCGCGCTTCCTGTGTTTGCCAGAAACTTATATGGCTCTGAAATGATTCCGATCTGCATTAAAATCGAGTTGATCGGTCCACCATCCGAGAACAGTGTAAAGAACAACATGGAAAATGCGGATGCCATAATCAGGTTTGGCAGATAGATCACGGTCTTGAAAAATCTGCTTCCTTTTAATTTCAAACGCACATCAGAAAACCATGCACCTAACAGTAATGACAAAATAATCTGTGGCACAAAACACATGATCCATAAAATCATGGTATTCTTTGCGTAAATCCAGATATCGCCCTGTGTAAACAGCGTTTTGTAGTTCTCCAGTCCCACAAAGTTTGGTCCGATCTGTGTCAGACCCGATAAATAATTTTCAAAAAAGCTGTTATAAATGGTATTAAACAGTGGTATAAGCTGGAATACAACATACACCAGAATAAAAGGAATCAGAAAAATGTAACCCCATTTGTTATATCTGACTGCTTTACTGCTTTTCTTCTTCATAACGCCTCTTGCCCCCTTCTTTTTATTTTTCACAGAGTTCACAGCATCCCTTCACGGACATCTTTTTGTGCAAATCTGCTGTCAGCTCTGCGCTTTACGCCGCTGACTGCTTTCTCTCCGTCCGGAGATAGGTATAAAGATAGCCGCACCCGCCGGTCTGGCAGGCGCGGCTTATTATTTTAGTATGTTAAGTCCGGATATTTCTCAACAACTGCTTTGTAGAATAAGTCAAGTGCATCATCAAGTGAAGCATTGCCTTCAAAGTAGTTCTTCATAGCGTTCTGGAACTCTTCGTTACATCCCTGATCGTATGCAGAAAGGTTGCTTAAATCAAGTTTTTCTACACTTGCACAGTACATAGACAATGGGTTCTGTCCGCCTAATACTTTACTCTGGTAGCTTGTATCTGCTGCCATTGCTTCCATAGCTGGTTTATTGTTAACGAAGTCATCATCTTTTACTACGATATCTTTCATGATCGTCTCGTCTGTTGTCATCTTTAACATAATGTCTTTTACAAGACTTGGGTTATCTGTACCTGTTGCTCCACAGATCCATGTACCGCCCCAATAGAAGCCCTGAGGTCCTGGTGTAGCGCCCCATCCACCGTTGTAACCGATAGATCCTTCGGTGTCGGCTGCCATAGAGAAGTTCACGAACCATGCTGGTCCAAAGTAGCAGAATACTTTTCCTTCCGGATAGAAACCTTTCTTCCAGTCATCGCCCCAGAGTTCATATGTCTCTGTCTCGCCTGCATCATAAAGCTCTTTTGAATCAGATACCCATTTCATAATGTTATCATCAATATTGATCTTGCCATCTTCTACCCATTTAGAAGTAACGTTGTTAGAGTATACACGGTAAGTATCATTGACAGAAGATGTCATCTTGTATCCGGCAGCTTTCATTGTCTCTGCTGTATCATTGAAAGTATCCCAGTCTGAAACATATTTCTGAACTTCGTCAGGATCGTCTGTTCCAAGAACTTCTTTTGCTGCATCACGGTTATAGAATAATACGCCCGGGCAGCCCTGCCATGAAACACCTTTTAATACACCGTTAGAATCTGTAACGATATCTTTTGTATACTGATACTGGTTTGCAAGGTCTGCATCTGTAATTCCAAGATCTGCGATCGGCATTGTATAATCTGTATCGACATATTTCAGTGCGTAGTCAGCTTCTACTAAGAATAAGTCAATCTTGTCATCGGCTGCTGCTGATTCCTGTTTTAATAATGTTGCATCCAGATTGTTCTGATATGCGTTGTCATCACTTGGTGTGATGTTCCATTTTACGGTAACATCCCCAATCTTACCAGTTGTGGCATCCACTTCCTCATATCCAGGATAGTGATCTGTCAGACGGCTCTTAAACTCTTCATTCCAGCAATATATGTTGAAAACTTTTCCCTCATCACCTGTTGTATCTGTCTCCGCTGCATCAGATCCAGATTCTGTTGCCGTTGCTGCTACACCTGAGTTGCTGTTGTCTGCGGATGTTGTGTCTGATGATCCACCACATCCTGCTACCATAGTTGCTACCATGGATGCACATAATAATGCGCTAATGATTTTCTTT
>ERZ791893.1602-NODE-1602-length-11015-cov-2.212226_pt1 | contig 11015 bp, 12 predicted proteins | sample MGYA00510154_ERZ791893 | MGnify/ENA primary metagenome ERZ791893 (study PRJEB30046, sample SAMN00792068) | human gut metagenome | study: EMG produced TPA metagenomics assembly of the A metagenome-wide association study of gut microbiota in type 2...
TACTTTTGGAGTTTCTAATTTGTTTATCCCTAAAAAGCTCGAAGGAAAAGAAAAGACAAAAGCGAAACTAGAAAAAGTATGTCTATGCCAAAGTTGTGGATATGATTGGAAAATAAAATAAAACACTTACTTGTGTAGGTGTTTTTTATTATATAAAATTTTCAAAAAAAATTTTAAAATACCTCTTGACATTTGTGGATACATATCATAATATATATGTGGATACAGAAAGAGAGGTGGAAAAATGAAAGGGAGACCAACAGACGACCCTAAAACACTTAATACAAGAATAAGATTATCACAGAATGATATAGATAAGTTAGAATATTGTTGTAATCAAACAGGAAAGAAAAAATCAGAAATAATTAGAGAGGGTATAGATAAGGTTTATAATGAAATAAAAAAATAAAAGAAGAAACCCGTTACATATCTTGGCGGATACACGAGTTTCTTACACATAGAAATTTTAGTTCCTACAAATATATTGTATCACAGTAGGGCTGGAATTTCAATACAAAATTGAAAGGAAGGTCTTTTTATTATGGCAAATTTAAAAATTTTTTTATAAAACGAAAGAAATGTTTCATTGTGAAGAAACAGAAATGAGAATGAGTTTTGTTAAACCAAAAGCAGATTATACGGATAGAATTTTGCAATGTGATGATTTGACAAAAGTAAATGTAATTGCATGTGACTATGGATTTACAGCACCTGAATTTAATAAGATGTTAAAGAAATTCAGCATTCAATATAAAGAAGGTACTAGCTGGCTATTATACAAAAAATATAGAGGAAAAGGATATACACAAACAAAGACATTTGAATTTACACATTCAAACGGAACACAAGGAAGTAGAACTAGTATGATGTGGACACAAAAAGGAAGATTATTTTTATATGAGTTCTTGAAGGCAAAAGGAATACTTCCAAGAATGGAAGAAGAACAACTATCAATATATTAGTAATAAAGCACCAGTTTAACTGATGCTTTTTATAATGAAAATATGGAAGGAGGAATAATAATGACAGTTGAAGAAATAGAGATAATAGTAACTGCAAAAATAGAGGAAGCACTAAAAGAATTTGAAAAGATTGTACCGAACATAAAAAAACAAATGAAGCAAGTTCAAGAAGCTTTTTCAAGAGTAGATACAAAAGAAATGAAAAACAAAGTTCAACAAGCTACTAATTTAGTAAAGAAGAAAATACAAGATTTAAAACAAAGTTCTAAAAATAATGAAGTAGCAATAAAAGTAAATAATAAAGATGCACAAAAACAAATATCTCAAATACAAAAACAAATAGATAGTTTACAAGAAAAAATAAATGCTCGACAAATGAAACTAAATGTAATTAATCCGCAGATTGATAAAATAGTAGATGATACTAGAAAGAGTGTAACACCAGAAGGAATAAAACCTAATGACAAGGCAATGGATACAACGGTTAATAATGCGTTGGAATCAAACAAAGATTTTACATCATTAAATAGTCAAGCACAAAAATTATACACAGAAATAGAAATGTATAATAAACAACTAAGCGAAGCAAAAAACAAAATGTCACAATTAGAACAAGAAACCAATAAAACAGCAACTACTCAAAACAAATTGGGTAGTTTTTTTAGTGCATTTAAACAAAAAATAGAGCAGGTAAAACCTAGTATATCTAATATAAACAATATTTTTAAAACACTACCAAAACTAACTCAAAACATTACAAATAACATAAAAGGGATGAGTACAGGAGTAAAAAATGGACTAGGACATATTTTAAAATATGCAGGTGCTTTATTTTCAATGCAATCAGTATATTCAGCATTAAGTGGAGCAGCACATACATGGCTATCAAGTCAAAATGCTGGTGCAAAACAATTAAGTGCAAATATCGAGTATTTAAAATATAGTGTGCGGAAGTGCATTAGCACCAGTAATACAATTTGCAACTAACTGTGTATATCAATTATTAAAAGCTATTCAATCAGTAGTATATGCATTGTTTAAAGTAAATATATTTGCCAATGCAAGTGCAAGTGCTTTTAAAAATGCACAAAAACAAGCTAAAAATACAAGTAAACAATTGTCTAGCGTTCATAGTGAAATAAATAATGTTGCAGACCATAACAGTAATACAAGTCCTAATGTGGGAGATATGTCTCAAATAGATGGTCAAATGTCACCATTAGCACAAAAATTGTATGATTTCTTTAAACCACTTGTTGATAGTTGGAATAAGTATGGATCTGCTTTGGTAGAACAAATAAAGATAACAGCAGGACAAGTTACAGGATTGATATCAACAGTATGGGGAAGTTTTGAGAAAATTATAACTAATGGAACAGTGTATTCAATATTGGAAAACATTTTAGCAATAATAGGAAATATTGCAGAAGCTTATTCAAATGCTTGGAAATATGAAGGTAATGGAGATACAATTATTCAAACAATAGCAGATATGTTGAATAGTATCCTTAATACAATAAGAGAAATAACAGCAAGTGAAGGTTTTCAGAAGTTTTTAAATGGTGTATCTAATGCTTTTTCTGGAATACTTACTTTTATAAAGCCAGTATTAGATGACTTTTTGAGTCTTATTAAGCCATTAAGTGAAATAGCTCTTTCATTAGCAGGAGATATTCTAAATTCAATAGGGAATGCTTTAAAATGGATTGGAGATAATGAAATTGCTGTAACAATTCTTGAATCTTTGGCTATAGCAATTGGATTAGTTGTTGCAGGATTAAAATTATATAATTTTGTGCAATCGGGAGCTTTAGTGGCAACTTTAAAACAAACCGCAGCATTAATTGCGCAAGGAATAGCATGGGTAGCAGCTAATTGGCCTATATTATTAATTGTAGCAGCTATTACTGCCGTAATTGCTATTATAATTTTATGTGTTAAACATTGGGATACAATAAAAGAAACAGTAGTCAATGTGTGCAATAAAATGAAGGAAACAGTATCTAATTGGGTAAATAATGTTAGTAATTTCTTCTCAAATTTAAAGACAAACACAATTAATAAAGTTACTGAAATAAAAGAGGGTATAAAAAATAAGTTTCAAGAGGCATACAATGGAATAAAAAATATTTTTAGCAATATAGGAAATTTCTTTAGTGGTATTTGGAATAATGTAAAAAATACTTTTTCTAATTTGGGAACAAGTATAGGAGATGCAATATCAGGAGCAGTTAAAACTGGAATAAATGGTGTTATATCGTTAATTGAAAGAACAATAAACAGTGCAATAAGATTAATAAATGGAGGAATAAAGCTTATAAATTTAATTCCAGGAGTAACAGTTGGAACTATAAATACATTAAGTTTGCCACGTTTGGCAAAAGGTGGTGTATTAACAGAAGCAACAACAGTATTAGCTGGTGAATATTCAGGTGCTAGAACAAACCCAGAGATTGTCACACCACAAAATATAATGAGGGATACATTTGAAGATGTATTGTCTAATTATAGTGGAAATAGCGATGATAGACCAATTTATTTAACAGTAAATGTAGGAAATAAAAAACTAGGACAAATATTATTAGATGATTTAAGAGACAAGAAAAGAAGAACAGGAAAAGACATAGAAGCATTAGTAGGAGGGTAGATTATGTTATGGAAAGTAGATGGCGTTGTTCAAAAAACACCAAGTACATATAAAGACAATATAGAAGATACTGACAACGATAGTTATACATCAAAAGTAACAGGAGCATTGATAGATAATCCAATTGCAATAGGAATGTTGAAGTTAGAAATGAGTTGGGATTATTTAACAGAGGAAGAAGCAGAAAAAATATTACAATTGACATACAGGAATCCTCTTATAGTAACTGTAAAATGTCCATCAGTTCAAGGTGGTATGTTAGAAAATGCCAAATTCAGAGTAAGTAAAAGAACAAGTGAAATGCATAAAACAGGTAAGGATGAAGACACTTCCAAATCAAAATGGAAAGTGTCTTTTAATTTGATGCAGAAAGAGTTAACAGCACAGCAAAAAGCAACAGTAAATAGAGCAAAGGGGTTGATTTGATGTACGAAAGAAGTGAAAAATGGAAACAAAATATATATGAAAACCCAACTTGTGCAATGAATATTTATATAGATGATGTATTGATGAACCCTGATTATATACTTGAATTTAAAAAAGGTGGAAATGCATTTGAAGAAGAATTTTGCCTAGGAGGTACACCAAGTCAATATATAGAAATGAAACTGTATAAAGATAAAATGCCAGAAACTCTTTCAAAAATAAGAGTGGAATATGGTATTTTAATCAATCATGCATTAACAGTATCAGAAGTAAATGCAATGTTAGTAGGAACGTTGCATGGAATACCAGTTAAAAGTTTAAGTAGTAATGATAGTAGTTTCGAAATGATACCTATACGGAGTCTATAATGTAGATGATTACACAGATAATGACGACAATACAATAACAATAAAAGCACTAGATAATATGATTAAATTTGAATTTAATTACGATGGTAGTGAATTAATATCAAAAGGTGAAGCAACTCTTTTACAGGTTGCACAAGATATCTGTAATAAAGCAGGAGTAGAATTAGGTTCTACTTCTTTTTTAAATTCAGATAAAAAAGTATCGGTTTCTGACAATACTGTAACTGCAAGAGAATATATAAGTTATATTGCAGAGAGTGCAGGTTGTTTTGCATGTATTGATAGAAAAGGAAAGTTATGTTTTAGAGAATTTGGTCAAGATGAAACAGAAATTCCACTTGAAATGTTTGGAGAATATAAATGGGGCGAAGAATTTAAAATTTCAAAAGTATCTTATGAAGATGGAGTGAGAAGTTTTAAATTTGGAAATGATACAAGAAATAATCTTTGGATAAATCAAGAAAATATGTACATTGTTGATGAAGAACAAGTTCAAAAAATTTATAACAAAATAAAAGATTTAACTGCAAATAGTTTTGAAGGTAAAACAGTAATAGATCCAGCGATAGACATTGGAGACAAAATAGTTATAGATGGGAAAAATGTTATTTATCAAGGCGAAATGTCATTAGAAGGAAAATTTATTGCTCAAATATCAAGTAAAATACAAATCAAACAAAAAGAAGAAACAACTGTAAAAAAAGAAAGCCAAAAAGTTGTAAATAGAAGAGTTCAAAGCAGAATAGACCAGGCGGAAGGAAAAATAGAACAATTAGTTGAAGAAACATCAGAAAATTCTAAAAAAATAACAAAACACGAGCAAGATATTAATGGAATAACTCAAAGTGTAAGTGAAGTTAAAACAGAAATAAAGAGTGTAAATGGCAAGGCTGATAAAGCACAATCCACAGCAAATACTGCAAAGAGCACAGCCGATACAGCAAAGAAAACAGCTGATAATACTAACAATAATTTAACTACTAATTATTATACCAAAACACAGACAGAAAATAAAATAACTCAAACGGCAGAAAGTACAATAAGTGAAGTAAGTAAAACATATTCAACAAAGACAGAAACATCAAAAGCTAAGTCAGAAGCAATAAACAGCGCAAATACTGCTACTGATAATAAGCTGAAAGGTTATACAGAAACAAGTAAATTAGGAACAGCAATAGAGCAAAACTATGAACATGTAAAAGTTGCTTGGAATCAGATTTCAGACTTTATTCAAATGATGATAATAAACAACAATGCAAGTTTAGCAATATTAGATAAAGATAAAAATATAATGATGGCGTTAGATAAAACAGGACAACATTTCTATAAAGATAGTGGAACTGAATTTGGAGAAATGGGAGTACAAAAAGTAGATAACCAAAATTATATAAGCTTTTCTGTTCCAATCGATTATAATTCTTCTGTATCTGACGGTATGGCTTGGGGGGTAAAAAATAAAAAAACAAGTAAGTTTTTACCGATTTTATACATAAAGAATTTTGAACTTGGAGAAGAAAATTCAGACGCATTGTCTGGGGAACTTGTACTAAGTGCTTGTAATCTTGTACTTGAAGGAATTGGAACAGGAATAAAAACAGGAAGTATTTTTATAAGTGGAGATTCAACATCTGGTAATTTAACTTTTTTTGATACAAATTCAAATACAGCATTAATGACAGTTTGTCCATCAAATGTGATTGACTATCCTATGATACATATTCTAAATAATATGCAATTCTATAAAAATCAGAATGGTAGTTGCTCTTTTAGAATTGGGATGGGTGATAAACATTGTTTATTAACAGATGAAGGTGATTTTTCTTGTAATCATATATATTGCGATGGTGATATATATGCAACAGGATATGTAAATGGTAAAAAATTCATAGATAATTCAAGAGAGGAAATGAAAAAAAATATACAAAAATACACAGAAAAAGCAATAGAGGTTGTAAAGAACACTGATATTTATAAATTTAATTATAAAACTGAAAAAGATACAAATAAAAAATGTGTTGGATTTATAATAGGCGAAGATTATAAATATTCAAAAGAATTAACATCAACAGATGAAAACGGAAAAGAGATAGGGGCAAATCTATATAGCATGATATCAATAGCATATAAGGCTATACAAGAACAACAGGAACAAATAGAACAATTACAATTAAAAGATAAACAAAAAGATGAATTAATACAAAGTTTAATAAAAAGAATAGAAACTCTTGAAAAGGAGGTAAATAGATGAGTGAAACTGATTTTTTAAAGTTAAAAAAGCACGATAATGTAGAGACAAATACAGAAAAGTTTGATATAGAAAATTACTTAAATGGTAACTGGGACAAAATAAATGAAAATGCTAAAAAAACAAATAATCAAATACTACAACTAGAAACAGAAAAAACAAAACTAGAAAAAGAGTTAAAAGAAGCACAAAAAGACTTTTATCAAAACAGCATAAGAGGACAAGCAAGTGGAGAATACATACATGTAGAAGACAGTAGCAATTGCAGAGCAAAAATTGGTATTGGTGGAAATCACGAGCAGGAGACGAGAAGTGCAAAGAACTATCTAAATACACTTGCTAAGTACAAAGCAGGAGAAAAAGTGACAGTAGATGGAATTACATATATATTTAATGAAGATGGCTCAATAACTTGTAATGGAACTGCAACGGCAGACTCAGTCTTGACTTTTTCATCAAATTTACAAACAATAAATGGTTCAGGTAAAAAAATAGTAGGAATGATAACAGGTACACAAGTACCAGCAAAACTCAGCATATTGGCATATACAAGTGATTGGAGTAAAAATACATTTGAATTACTTTCAAGTGTTAATAAGAATATAACAATAAATATGCAAGAAAATATCGATTATACAATATTTAGAATAATAGCATACAAAGGAACAACACTGAACAATCAAACAATATATTATCAAATATTAGATACATCAGTGAATGATTTAACATACGAACAATACGGAGCAAGTCCATCACCAGATTACCAAAGTGAAATTGAGTCTGTTGGAAGTAATGTGAATGAGTTAGATATAGCCGCTGTGAAAGATGGATTTTTAAATGAAAAAACAGGTGAAATAATTTTAAACAATTCTTGGAAATGTTCAGATTTTATAGAAATATTAAACAAGACGTATACTTTCGGCTGGGAGAGTAGTTCAGATTATTTTCAAGTAACAGTATGTTATTATGATGAAAATAAAAAATTTATATCAGGAAAGTCATATGGCCTTCGTGGTACATTTAATAATACATTTGAAGTTGTAAGCAATGCTAAGTATATGAAAATTGCTTATAGTGTATCAGTTAGCGGTGAATCAGTAACAAGAGAAAAAACAAAATTAGAAAAAGGTACAGTAGCCACACCGTACAGCAAATATGGACAAGGTTGTGTAAAAGTAACAAAATGCAATAAGAATTTGTATGATGAAAATAATAAATTAATGAATGCGACTATAAATTCGAACGGAATAATATCTACAGGGCAAGATAATTATTTGCTTTATTTTCCAGTTAAATACGGACATAAATATATATTTTCGACAGATTTTAGTGAAAGCTTGACTACTAATATTGTATTTGGATATTGCAACGAAATACCTTCAATAGGTGTATTAAGTACATATAATGTAATACCTTTATCAAACTTGAAAAATAAAATATTCACGCCAATTGATGAAAAAAATAAATATTTATGTATTAGATTAAATTATAAAACTCAATACAACAAAATGAGCAATATACAACTAGAAGAAAATACAGTATCAACATCATATGAAGAACATCAAGAACAATCATACATAATGCCAGTTCAAAAAGAAATGCTTGAAGGAGATTATTTCGACTTTGATAATGAAGAAGAAGTGCATACATGGAATAAATTGACTTTAAATGGAACAGAGAACATAACACTAAATTCTAACTACAATGATTGCACGTTATTTGAATTAGTAAAAAGCGATTGCTATATACCAACAGATACAAAAAAATATGCAATTAGTAATCATTTTATAAGTGGAAATAAAGATTTACTTGCCTCAAATAATGGAATTAATATGGTTGGACTTGGAACTAGTAGAGGCAGAATATGGATAAATGTTTCAAATAGCATAGTAGGAACAAGTGATAAACTTAATAATTTTAAAACTCTGCTAAAATCAAAATATGATGCAGGAACACCAGTTGTGATTTATTACAAACTCGCAACACCAAACCGCTTAAAATTTACAGACGAACAAAAAGCAGTAGCAAAAGAACTAAACAATGCAAGAACATATAAAAACGTAACAAATATAACAACAGATAGTAAAGCAATATTAAGTTTAGACTATGCAATAGATAGAGAAACAGAACGCAATAAAATGCAAAATGAAATAGACGAAATAAAGCAGTTATTAAGCACAACACAAACAAGTGCAATGCTATTAGATAACTTGCAAAAAGAAGTAGAAAGCGAGGTGGAATAAATGATAGTAGAATTATTAAAGAAACTAATAACAAAAAAATACTATAAAGAAAAAACAGACATTGAAAACAAACTAAATGTATTTTATGCTATGAGCAAAATCAGTGATGAAGAATATAGCGAATTAACATTACTAGTAGAAGATACATATGTAAAAGTTGAAGAAACTGAAAACAAAGAAAATAAAGAAGCTACAGAAGTAGCAGAATAGGAGTAAAAAATGAATGAAATAATGCAAAATATACATTTCACAAATCTTTGGTGGGCAATATTAGCACCAATGCTTTTAATAATAATTGATGTTTTGACAGGAGTTGTAATTGCTTGGAAAAACAATGATTTTAAAAGTGCAAAAATGAGAGCCGGACTATCTAAAAAATTTGGAGAACTAGTGTATGTGCTAGTAGGGATACTAACAAAATTCGCACTAGGAACAGAACTAATATTATACTTTACAGTAGGATACATATGTTTTATGGAAATATCTAGTTTAGCAGAGAATTGTGATAAATTAGGTGTAAAAATGCCAGACAAGTTAAAAGAAAAACTAAACAATGACAAGGAGGAATAGTTATGGACGATGAAATTGTAGAAACAATGGAACTTGCAGAAGAAGATACAAGAGGGGAGGCAAACGAATAATGAATATAGAAGATAGACTATTAACAGTAAATCCATATTCAAGAAGTGGAGAAAAACAAAGAACTATACAAAAAATTGTAGTTCACTGGGTTGGAAATGCAGGAAGTTCTGCATTAGGCAATAGAAACTATTTTGAGAGTTTAGCAACATCACATAAGACATATGCTTCATCTCATTATATAATCGGTTTAAATGGTGAAATAATAAGATGTATACCAGAAGATGAAGTAGCTTTCCATAGTGGTAGTTATTCAATGAATAGAAAATCAATAGGAATAGAAGATTGTCACCCAGATTGGGACGGAAAGTTTAATGACAATACATATAATAGTTTAGTAGAATTATGTGCAGATATATGTAAAAGATATAATTTAGGTATAGATGCAATTATAAGACACTACGATGTGACTGGAAAAGAATGTCCAAGATATTATGTAAGAAATGAACAGGCTTGGATACAATTTAAAAATGATGTAGCAAATAAATTAGGACAGGCTACAACTACAGTAGCAGTACCAAAAGTTGAAGGGAGTGATGAACCAGTGAGAAAATATAAAAACGGTTCAACAAAAGAAATTATATATGCAGATACAAGTTTAACAAAAGTAATAGGAAGTTTATCACCATATGAAGAATGTGACTGTTTTGGAATATTTAATGGAAGACCAATGGTAAGATATAATGTTTCTGGAACAGGTAATTATAAGATAGGCTTTGCTAAATGGCTTGGAGGAGTGAAATAATAAAAAATAGTATAATAAAAAAGGAGCTGAAAGGCTCCTTGACAATTTTAAGTAACAATTTTTTTAATAAGAGAGTTGATAATTTCTATATTTGCATCATACTGTTTGTTAATTGAATATTGGGTTAATTTGTATTTGTTATCTAATTTTTCGAATCTTATTCGTATCCCTTGACTATCGTTTGTTGTAAGTTCTTTTAAATCGTGAATATCAACATAATTTTGACCATTTGTAATTTCAGCCCTAATACTATACATATTTAATGTTTCTTTAACGACATTAAATAATTCAGTTATTAACTTCTCTTTATTATCTTCCATAGAAAAACCCCTCCTTTTTTCACATTATATCATAAGAAAAATAGAAATGTTGTCGAAACATGTTATAAAATGTAAAAATATAAAAAACTACTAAAAATCAAGGTATATAATTACATTAATTGAAAAATAAAATGGCTTAAAATTGATTTTAAAGAGTCGATTTTCGTTGAAATATCAACAAAAAAATAAATTTATAATATCGACACAGTTCGACACATGAAATTAACATAATATGTTATAATACATATGAGGTGATGAATATGAACGAAGCATATAACAAATCACTACAAATGATGAAATATTTAAAAATAAGATTAACAAGAAAACAATATACAGAATTAGCAAAGAGATTTAATTTGTTAAGTATACAGAGTTTGCAATTTATGTCAAAAAAGAGTTATGAAAGCATAATTACAAGTA
>ERZ791893.1606-NODE-1606-length-11006-cov-2.813807_pt1 | contig 11006 bp, 8 predicted proteins | sample MGYA00510154_ERZ791893 | MGnify/ENA primary metagenome ERZ791893 (study PRJEB30046, sample SAMN00792068) | human gut metagenome | study: EMG produced TPA metagenomics assembly of the A metagenome-wide association study of gut microbiota in type 2...
TCGCACCTGCGTTTGCACTTGCAAAAAGTGCTGCTATTTCATCTGCACTCAGCTGGCGGTTCGGATCGCTGTTTGTCGTATCTGCAACAGCTTCGTCTGCAGCAGGGCCTGGCTCTACTACAGGTTCCGGTTCAGGTACATGTGGTGCCTCTGTGACCGGTTCCGTAATCACTTCCTCTGCCGGCTCTGATTCAGGTTCTGTCGCACCTGCGTTTGCACTTGCAAAAAGTGCTGCTATTTCATCTGCACTCAGCTGACGGTTCGGGTCGCTGTTTGTCGTATCTGCAACAGATTCTTCTGCAGCAGGGCCTGGCTCTACTACAGGTTCCGGTTCAGGTATATGTGGTGTCTCACTTACAGGTTCCGGTTCAGGTACATGTGGTGTCTCAACTACAGGCTCCGGCTCATTTACCGGAATAGGCTCAGGTATCTGTTCTGACTCATTCGCTTGTACAGATTCCGGTTCAGGTATCGCCTCCATGGCCGGTGCTGATTGTGGTGCGTCGGTCGTTTGCTTAGGCATCTCAACATTTGCTGTAAACTGAATAGGATTTGCTGTGATTGCCTGACTCAGACGGATTTCCATATCCTTTATGCTGTCAGACAGAACCTGCTGCTTTTCCATAATGTCCTTGAGGTTGTCATAAATCACATTTTTCTGGCTCTCAATAATGAAATCATTGCTCTCCTTGAGCTTATTCTCAAGATGCTCAAAAGTCTCCATAAGCTGTTCATTAGAGTTCATAATCGCATCAGCATTTTCCTTATTCCTGTTGATAACAACCTTTGCGATTCCCTTCTGTGCATTGATGATATCCTCAGTCGGAATCTTTGACTCCTTCTGCAGTATCTCAATCTTTCCCTCTATCTCATCAAAATACTTTCTAAGCATGAGGTAAGATGCCTTTTCCGACTTAAAAATACTGTCATACTGTTCCTCCCTCCTGTCCTCCTTTAGAGCACTCAGTGAGAAAAATCCGCTTATCACTCCCCACAGGCAAATCATAAAGATAACTGTGATTGCTGCAATGAGCATGTATTCCTTTGGATAATTAATTATCGCATAAAAATCCGCTAAAATAACAAGCGTGGAAATAAGAATTAGAAATATAACCTGTATTTTTGCCTTTTTTTGCTTTTTATCCTGCATATAATTCCCCTTCCCGGGGCCTGACGCTATCCGCGACAGCCGTACCGCGTGACGGCTGTGGATAATACAAGTCCCAGTACATTTATCTTAATGTATCTATTATAGCGTTTATTTGCTGTAATGTCGATTGTTTTTAATGATTTTTCAGACATTTTCCAAGTATCCATGTTTTCCGAATAGCGTACGTATATACCGATGTTAGTATTTTTTTTCATTACTCCCCGATAATTGTAAACCTTTATTGCAGTTTCGGTTGACAATCGACATCTTTTCATGTTAATGTGTTAACCGTACAAAAATTACTATGAAATTTACAAAAAGGAGATTTTATCATGAACCAGACAGAAACTATAGACTACAAGCATGGAACGACCTATGCCATAACGGTAACAGCGCTCATGACAGCTGTCACATGTATTCTTGCACCATTATCTATCCCGATTGGGCCGGTACCGATTTCACTGACAAACCTGGCCATATATATTTCATTATATCTGCTCGGATGGAAACGTGGAACTATAAGCTACCTCATTTACCTGCTTATCGGACTTGTCGGAATCCCTGTATTTTCAGGCTTCACCGGTGGCCCAGCTAAGCTTGCCGGCCCTACAGGCGGATACATCATCGGTTTTATTGCCATGGCAATTATTGCAGGACTTGTAATCGATCATTTCCACCAGCCTTGGCTCCAGCTCATTGGTATGATTGTCGGAACTATCATATGCTATGTGCTCGGTACAGCATGGTTCTGCTTTGAGGCAAAAAGCACAGTCAGCGGTGCGCTCTCAATATGTGTGTTCCCATTTATCCCGGGCGACCTGATAAAAATGATAATTGCCATGCTTATCGGACCGGCTATTAAAAAAAGACTTCGCTAAACATCAACTCCAAGCTTTCTAAGCTCCTGATACAGGCGCGCTACCGGAAGCCCTACCACATTATTGTAATCACCATGTATTCCCTTAATGTGGATGGCAAAGCGTCCCTGTATCCCGTAGCTTCCTGCTTTATCCATCGGATCCCCGCTTGAAATATAGCGGTCAATTTCATCTTCCGTCAGTGTATACATGCTGACATCCGTCTTCTCATAAAAGCAGTGTTCTCCGGTTCTTCCGGCTTTGTCAATAAAAACAAACGTTACCCCTGTATAGACACTGTTCGTTTTTCCCGAAAGCATCGAAAGCATACGCCTGGCATCTTCTTCGTCCTTCGGCTTTCCAAGAATCTGATTCTCATAAGCCACTACCGTATCCGCTCCGATTACAAGAATATCCTGCGGTGTCACAAGCTCTGCATGCTGTTCATTGTAGGTAAGCACACCTGACGCTACCTCCTCTGCCTTTTGACGGGATAGTTCCATGACAACCGCAGATGGCTCCTCCTCTGTGATTATCTCTTCTCCCTTTGCAGGACAGACAACAAACTCTGCCCCAATCTGCTCTAATAATTCCTTTCGGCGCGGTGATGCCGACGCCAATATTATCTGACTCATATTTGTTTTAACCTTTTCCTTCACTTTGGATTTTGGGACTGTTTCATCTGAAGAATACAATTCCCTATGACTGATTACACGTTTCCACTTGTATTATACAGCTTTCTCTTTCACCGATACTTTCACTGACATAATTCTATAAAATACAGCACAAAATACCAACGCAAAAACGACTCCAAACACATTCTGAATCACCCTGAGGCTGACTGCTCCCTTTAACCCATAGCTCTCTGCAGCTATAGCCAGAGCACCAAATGTATTAAAAACAGCCTGCCAGCCGTATTGTGCCGATAATCCCACGCCGATTCCACCTATGATTCCTATGTACGCATAGATTGATGGCGGAAGCAGGAAGTATAATACCGTAAAGCATATAACCCCGGCAATATTACCGACAATCCTTTTTTTGACTCTGTACTGCATATCCTCCATAAACGGCAGGATGGCAGACATGGCTGCAATACCTGCCCACATTGCACGCGGCATATTGCAAAGCTGTGCAATACATAGAACTAACGGTACGCATAGTATCTGGCACAGCTGCCATTTTGTACGTGATGAAGAAAGGTCAAACTCCTCAATTACAGCTTTCATATTTCTTTTATAGTCTCTGTTTTTATGATTTCTGTAAAATACCAGGCATGTGATGGCAGCTCCTGCGGCCATCCCTGCTATTCGAAGCATATAGCTTTTTCCTGACACATCATATCCATATAACAATAAATAGCCAAGAACCAGTGTGGATTGATTAAACATAAATGGATTATGGCATCCGAACAGAATCAGCACTGCAAGAGCTGCAATGTTTATAAGCAGCGCCGGAAGCGGTGAAAGCTGATTCGCCAGATGTGGGCATACTGTCATAATTACAAAGAACAATGCCAAAAGCCATGTAGAGTGTCCTGTATGGATTCCCAGATCAGCGTTTCGAAATACCATAACGCATAATAAGACCACTACTCCCACAATGCTGTTATCCTTTCCCAATATGATGCTTGAGGCAGTAACAAAGGCAAAGCAAAAAACCATTGTCACAGCTATCTTCACCATATATACAAACGCATGGTATAGTTTTTCTTTCATTGTTTTACTATTTTTCAGCAGGCTTTTAGAGCCGGCCTGATTTAACTGCAGTTCCTGATAAAATGTCATGTAAATTCTCCTATCTTTTTATCTTATTATTTTATTATTGTAACTATCATGTTCTAAATAGCTACTCATTATAATTCTTTATTGGCAGTTCTACTACAAATCTGCATCCTCCGTATTCCCGGTTTTCAGCTTTGATTGTTCCACCCGCGATGTCTACAATTCTTTTCACAAGTGCCAGACCAAGGCCGTTTCCCTCGGCTTTATGGGAACCATCCACCTGATAAAACTTGTCAAATATTCTGGCTTTTGCATCATCCGCGATTCCCGGTCCCTCGTCTTCCAGAATAAACTGCACAGAATCATTTTCATGCCTTAGAAACATGGTGATTGTCCCATTTTGTGGACTAAACTTGATTGCATTATCCAAAAGATTCATCCAGATATGCATAAAAAGCCCTTCATTTCCAACATATCTGACCTCCTCCATCTCCACCTGAAAGCCAATTCCTTTTTCAGTCCATTTGTCTTCCAATGCAAGAAATGCCTGACGGATTTGTTCATCCAGACGATATTTGGTTTTTTTCATTGGAATATTCTGATTTTCCAGCCTTGATAACAACAAAATATTTCCAACAAGACCTGAAAGCCTTTGAGTATTAAACAGGATTTTTTCTACATACCCCTCCTGCTCCTGTGACAGCTCATCTCCCTGGAGCAGCATCGTATAGCCTTCAATTGCATTGATTGGTGTCTTGAACTCATGGGAAACATTGGATACAAAATCCATTTGCAGCATCTCTGTTGCACGAAGCTCTTTTGTCATGACATTAAAGCTCTGATAGGATTCTCCAATCTCGGCTATGCGGCTGTTTGTTTCCAGATGCTGTTCAAAATCTCCCTGGGAAACTGCTTTCATTGCTTTACTGAGCCTGGTAATCGGCTCAAGGAGCCTTGCATTGATAAATGATGTAATAAGTCCTGCTATCAATGTATTAAAAATCAAAAGCCAGCCAAGGCCCGGTATTTTCCCGGGCAAATCCAAAAAATGATTCAAAAACGCAAACAACAAGGCTGATATCAGCATAGAAAATGCAAGTGCCAGCCAGATTGCACCAGTCAGACACGAGCGGATACGCAATTCTTTTTTCTTTTTATGTTCCATTATTTTTTCACCACCTTGTATCCCAGACCACGCATTGTTACAATTTCGAAATCCGGATTTTCTTTAAAACGCTCCCTGATTCTTCCTATATGTACCTCTATCGTATGTGGGTCTGCCTCTGTATCATATCCCCATACCTCATCCATTAGCTGCTGCTTCGTAAATGTCCTGCCTGGTGAAGCTGCCAGCTTGTATAAAAGCAGAAATTCCTTTTTTGGCAGAACAAGCGTTTCATCACCGGTCACAACTGTCATTGCATCATAATCAAGCTCGGTTGAGCCAATCACAATTTTGTGTTCGTTCAGTATCTGTGCACGCCGAAGCAGTGCCCCTACCCTCAAAACCATTTCATTGACATTTACAGGTTTTACCATATAATCGTCACTTCCCGAAAGAAAGCCCTGACGCATATCATCGAAGCTGCTTTTTGCAGTAATCATAAGCACCGGTATCTGATATCCCGCCGAACGAAGCTCCGACACAAGTTCATATCCATCCATAACCGGCATCATTATATCGGAAATGATTAAATCAATATACTCTCTGTCCAATACCTCCAGTGCCTGTGCTCCATCCGACGCACTTTTGACCTGATATCCGCTCTTTTCAAGCACCTTTTGGAATAACAGACTTAATTCCTTATCATCTTCTACAATTAATATCTTAAACACGCTTTATGTTCTCCTTTAATCAAAACAAATCCCTTGCCCATCCAAGCAGATGCTGTACCAGAAACACCTTTCTTTTATGTTTTTCTGTTAATTCAATCGGCTTTACATGATACGGATCATAATATATTCCGTCGTCTAATACCTGTCTGGACACGCTCTCATACTCCATCATGCCATCCTCCAGCTGTTTATTAATATCTTTACTGCGTATTACAAGCATCAGCTCTGTATCCAGATAAGTACTTCTCATGTCCATATTGAATGAACCTATTACTGACAGATCATCGTCAATCAGAATACTTTTTCCATGGTACGAATAACCGCCTTCATACTCCCAGATGTTAATTCCTGTTTCTAAAATTCTGTTTCTGTTTTTGGCATAATCGGCTGCTCCAAATGGATTTCCGTTATTTGCAACAGAATTTGTCATAATAGAAAAGTCCGGAACCTTCTGTGCAATTTCCTCCCATGTATTATACATCATATCATTGCAAATAATATATGGTGTATGAATTTTTACGCGTTCCTTTGCATTTTTCATTAATTCTCCCAGCTGATACCATACCACCGGTTCCTTAGCTTGGGTGTGGATTGGGTTTGATAACAATATAATCTTTTCTGTTTCAAAGGTTTCATCCGCATAATCTGTATCACAAATTTTTTCCTTATTAACTTCAAAATATTGCTGATACCCTTCCTGCAGCTCTAAAACTGCTTTCTTTACAGATTGTCTGTCAGCTAATTTTTTACTGTTATGAAAATACCGACAGTCCTCCTGTTCCCATATTGTTTCAAAATAATTCCAAAGCTGATTGACCGAATTATCTTTCTGTGGCTCATCGCAGACAACTAACACATCCCGGTCAAAATTTTTATGCCCCGGAAAATCACCCAAAAAATAATTATATGTGTTTCTTCCGCCAAGAATATATATTTTACCATCTGCAATCAGATATTTATCATGCATTCTTCCCATTGTCTTCCATGGCTTAAGCGGATTTGCTTTATTATACAGCTTAATCTCAACATTCTCATGCGAAGATAATCCATAAAAATATGGATTACCCTCCATATCAATCCAGCTCTCCATTCCATCTACCAATATGCGGACATGTACGCCTCTGTCTGCCGCATCATGCAGTGCTCCTAAAATCAATTTTCCGCTTTCGTCTGATTTAAATGCAAATGTAGAAAGGATTATTTCATCCTTTGCATTTTGGATTAATCTCACTCTTTCTAAAAGAGCCTGCGAATTTTTTTCAATGATTACTGCTCTTTCCGTATTCTCTCTCCCCGCCACACTCATAATATTTTGTGTTTCCTTTATAGTAGCATCAGACACCGCCGGCTGTTTTTTATATGTGATGCAGATTCCGATTAACTCATAAAAAGCCACACATAAAAAAACTGCCAGTATAGCAAAAATAATTTTACATATTTTATGCCTTTTCATTGTACATCACCTGATTCCTTGTATTTTATACTCATACAATACAATGTCAATCTCAATTTTACCTCAACAGAATTGATTTTATGCAAAAAGACAGGAAAAAGCAGCTGCCTGCAATTTCCTGTCCATAAAATTTTTAAAGCACAATTACGGCAGCGTCAAGCCCGTCTACTTTTCCGTCAAATGCGCTATCTGTCAGCAGATTATATTTCTCGGCATACTCATTAAATTCCTTTACACTGCTGCCGCAATTGAAAAGCATTGCGATTGTCTCTTCGCCGTTTTTTCTGATCATAACAATCGTATCATCATCGTCATTTGTGATTGTCTCAATCATTTCGCCCTCTACGATGCATGCATGTGCTTTTCTAATCTGCATGAGCTTCTTATACCAATTATACATCTCCTTGTCCTGGTATTCCTCATCCCAGTACATGCCTCGTCTGCAGTCCGGATCATTTGCTCCCGGCATTGCATACTCATCACCATAGTAGACCATAGGCATTCCCGGCATTAGCAGCTGAAAGGCAGCTGCGAGATGCTGCTTTTTCTTATTATCATGGCACAGATGTAAAAATCTTGCTGTATCGTGGCTGTCAATCAGGTTCCACATCAGCGGATAGCACTTTTTGTTTAAGCGCCCCTTCAGATATCCCAGATTCTGTACAAACTGGCTGACATTAATCTTTTCGTCTGCAAGCAGGTCTATCAGATTCAGGTAGAATGGATAATTCATCACAGTATCCCACTCATCTCCCTCGAGGAAGTCGCCTGCGTAGTGCCATATCTCACCAATTATCAGCATATCCTTCTTTACAGCCTTGATTGCCTTTCTGAAATTCTTCCAGAAGAAATGACTGATTTCGTCTCCTACATCCAGTCTCCATCCGTCAATATCACATTCCTTAATCCAGTAGCAGGCAACATCAGTGATGTATTTCTCCACCTCAGGATTTTTCAGATTAAGCTTTGGCATTCCACCGTAGTAGCCGAAGCATTTGAAGTTTGGAATCTCTCCCCATTCACTCTTAGGCGGCAGCTCGTCGATAAAATACCAGTCCAGATATTTTGATTTCTCGCCCTTTTCCAGTATATCCTGAAATGCAAAAAATTCTCTTCCTGAGTGGTTGTATACCGCATCCAGCACTACCTTCATGCCACGCTCGTGGGATTTTTGTACGAGCTCCTTTAAGTCCTCTGTTGTTCCAAATGATGGGTCAACCTGATAATAATCAATAGTATCATACTTATGGCATGAATTTGATTTAAAGATTGGTGTCAGATACACCACATCGATTCCCAGATCTTTAATATAATCCAGATGCTCTATGATTCCCCTGAGATTGCCATGCAAATCATCCATAGGCGTAATCGGCGCCTTATACCACAGCTCTTTGTCCACCGGCTGTGTTGTGGCAAAGCGCGACGGAAAAATCTGATACACTACCTTGTTGGCTGCCCACTGTGGCACCTCAAACATCTCTTCCTCTCTGAGATTCTGCGGGCAGTCAAACATTCTATCCCTGTTTGTGATGCACTCCTTATCGAACTCATAATTGCCGTAATATACCTTTTCACCCTGCATGTCCGTAAATTCAAAAAAGTATCTCAGACATATCAGATGCATCTGAAGCTGTGCTTCATAATAATCGTGAAACTGCGAAGTGGCTACCTTCTTCATAGGAAGAGTCATTCGCGTATCCTTGCGCTCCATTGGTATATACTTGTCCTCATAGTGAAGGATTACCTCCTTCATATCATCCTTTTTTACCTGCACACGTATCACAAACAAATCCTTATCTATCGCATAGCAGAATCTTTTATCCATGTCATGAAAAATTGCTGAATATTCCATAAAATGCCCCTTTACTTACGTATTTCGTTATTTTGTATTTTAACGCACTCTTTCAAACAATTCTATCATTATATCCATGACATTTTTTCACTATTTCTACTTTATGTGTAACTTTAACTTAATTACATTTTATTTTTTTGACTTTATTCTCCAAAGCACTGCGTTCATTATATCACTGCACACTCAGATAGCTTGTCACACAGTAAAGTGTCTGTCCATTATATTCCACGCGTGACCAGCCAAACTCCTCATTGATTCCGGTTCTGGTGACGGTTTCCCCATTTTTTATCGTTGCAACAACTGTAGCATCCGGATTTGTGACACTTGGAAGTGCACGCAGATTAACCTCTATTTTTGCAGTGACAGTATCATTACACTCCTTGAACTTTGTCTTCAGTCCGTCTCCGCTGCCACTTCCGTCCTGCCCGGGAACTACATAGTTCATATCTGTTGTGAGGTAATTTGAAATAGCATAGTACGTCTGTCCATTATATTCCACACGTGACCAGCCACTGTCACTGACACCTGTTCTTGTTGCCGTATCACCGTTATTCAGCGTTGCCTTAATTGTACTGTCATTGCCCTGACTTGGAATATCCCTCAGATTGACGCTCTCCTTGGCAGTTACAGTCTCATTTACATCCGAAAACTTCATGTTTGCTTCCGGGTCAGCTGTTGCATTGTCAGCCGCATCTCCATTTTTTGCAGACTCTGTTTCATCAAACCCAAAGTATGCAACATTCAAATCTACCGGCTTATCAATCCCTGACACCTTTCCCTTGTTGGTATACTGCCACATAGCATGTTTACCCTCATATGATGACTGTGGTGTTTGTGGATAAGCTGTATCCGGATATTGTGACACCCATATTTTGTATCTGCTCTCAAGCGCTTTAGTATCCCACTGGCTGTTTTCCGACAACTCATTCATGGCAGCGTAAAACATAGGCGTGTATCCTTTTTTATATATTTCCTGCAAAAATGCCTCAGCTACTTTGGTACGGGCCTCTGATGACATGCCATACTGTCTGCTTGCTGAGTCTGTGAAGCCCTCGCAGTCAAATGCCACCGGATATGTAATCTGATATTTTGAGATGTAGTCTGCAACCCAGTCTGCCTCTTCAATGGCTTCTGTTTCATTTACTGCTGATGAGAAAAAATATACTCCAACCTTTATGCCATTTTTCTGTGCCTCCTGCATGTTGTATCTGGCATTTGTATCAACACACATCTCACCTGTTTTCTGGGTTCTGTAGCCCACACGTATCATCGCAAAATCAATTCCGCCTGCGGCAACCTTGTCCCACTTTATGGTGCCCTGATATTTAGATACATCAATTCCGAAGGTCAGATTACTATTTTCCGCAACAGTGCTTGCAGACAGTATCTGTGTCTCATCCGCAGAAGCTCCCTCATCAGTTGTAACACTCATTGAGCCGGCATTGTCGCCCGTATGCTGCGGGTCTTCCTTGTCTGAACTATCCTCTGTGGCTGTTTCCGTCATCTGTGACGAGCCTTTAGCCTCGTTTTTTGCTGACTTAATCACAAAAAATGTGGCAACTGCAGCCAGCGCAGCTACTATCGCAACAATTATAAATATTGCTATTATCTTTCTTTTATCGTTCATAGATTTTCCTCTTCATTATTTATATATGTCACCATGTACAGGCAATCTGCTTTTATGCAACAAAATATATCATATAATCCTGTAATTTTCAAATATTTGTCTTTTTTCAGAAAATATTAAAAATCCGCTATACTCACCTATCGTATAGCGGATTAATATAACACTATTTAATTTTCAGTCTTTTCACCGTTTTTGTCCGTATCCGCATTTACAACGAGATTTACTCCATCAAGTCCGGTTACATTTACGTTGCGATTTACCTTTGCGTCATATGAATCAGCGTTGATAATCTCAGATAAATCAATACCTGTTGCCTCTTTCATACTCTCAAATACCTTTGCCATTACAACCGGTACATTTCCGGCAACCTTGCCTACACCATTTTCGCCATCACCGCCACCGATAATAGTAATCTTGTCGATTTGTCCAAGTGGCTCTGCAACCTTGGCTGCGATATCAGGCAGCACCTTAATCATCATCTCTGCAACGGCTGCCTTATTGTACTTG
>ERZ791893.1614-NODE-1614-length-10971-cov-7.021436_pt1 | contig 10971 bp, 7 predicted proteins | sample MGYA00510154_ERZ791893 | MGnify/ENA primary metagenome ERZ791893 (study PRJEB30046, sample SAMN00792068) | human gut metagenome | study: EMG produced TPA metagenomics assembly of the A metagenome-wide association study of gut microbiota in type 2...
TACGCCGCCAATGAGCAGCAGGCCGAAGCTGCCAGCGATGCCGTGCAGCAGATGCAGGCCCAGCTGGAAGCCCTGAGCGCGGCCCAGAAACGCCAATCCGCCGCCAGCAGTGCGCTGGGCGCGGTGCAGAAAGCTGGTGCCGCCACCGCCGAGAATGTGCGCAAGATGAGCAGTGAGCTGACAAAGTCACTGAAACAGGACGGCCTGCTGGGCGGCACGGTGGCCGCGCCCTCCCCTGCCCCGGCTGCCCACGGCAAGGCAGATTTTACCGGTGTGACGGATAAAATCAAAGCCCAGGTGCTGGGGCAGGATGCCTTCGTCTCGGCACTGGTCAAGGCGTTCCGCCGCCCCTTTGTGCTGGGCACGGCGGAGGATACCACCCGCGCCCGCAGTGTGATGCTTCTGTGCGGCCCCAACGGCACCGGCCGCCACTACGCGCTGAAATGCGTGGTGGAAGAACTGGCCGCCCGGGGCATCCTGCGCAGCGCGTCGATTGAGACGCTGGACTTGGCGCTCTACCCCGGCCCCGCGCAGGAGAAGTTGTTTTTACAGGATCTTTACGCGGCGCTGCAGTCCGACGCCGAGGTGCTGGCCTTTGAGCATTACGAGGGCTGCGCCGCCAACTATTTAAATATGCTGTCCACGCTGGCCATCGATGGTACGCTGGCGCTGTCCAGCCGGTACGTCTTGCAGCGCGGCATCCTTGTCGATGTCGGCACAGCGCTGGCCCCCGGGGCCATCGGCGAATTGCAGGCGGGCGGCAAATACTTTGTGTTCTACTCCAACAAGGGCGAGGCCGCGCTGGCGGACCACTTCGGCGCAAAGTTCGTGGATGCCGTCGCGGGCGATATCTGCCGCACCGAGGCATTCACCCCCGATGCGCTGGCGGCTGTAGCCGCGCGGGAGCTGAATTTCCTCGTCAAACGCACCCGCAAGCAGTGCGGGCTGGCACTGTCCATGGGCGCGGATGTACGGGATCTGCTGGCAGCCCAGTACGGCAAGACCAGCGGTATGCAGGCCATGCGCGATTACTGCGAGACGGTCTACCGCGCCATTGCCGAGTATGTGCTGGATGCTGACGCGACCCCCGCCGAGGGCACGCCTGCCGTGCTGACGGCGGTGGACGGCAAACTGTGCATGGCCGTGAACGGCGGCAAGGCCATTGACCTGCTGGCACTGCTGCCCCAGCAGTACCGCGGCGACGTGGATGCCGTGGAGGCCGAGCTGGACGGCATCATCGGCCTGGAGGAAATCAAAAATTATGTGCGGGATATCGCCAAAAATGTGCAGACCCAGCAGCGCCGCAAGGCCCAGGGCCTGAAGGTGGCCGAGGTCAATATGCACATGATCTTCACTGGCAACCCCGGCACCGGCAAAACGACGATTGCCCGCATTCTGGCGAAATATCTGAAAGCCATCGGCGCACTGCGCGGCGGCCAGCTGGTGGAAGTGACCCGTGCGGACCTGGTAGGCCGCTATGTGGGCCACACGGCCCCGCTGACGAACTCGGTCATCCAGAGCGCCCTGGGCGGTGTGCTGTTCATCGACGAAGCCTACGCCCTCTACCGCGGCGGTGAGGACAGCTTCGGGCTGGAAGCCATCGATACGCTGGTCAAGGGCATTGAGGATCACCGCGACGACCTGGTCGTCATTCTGGCGGGCTACACGAAGGAGATGCAGCTATTCTTGAGTGCGAACTCCGGCCTTGCCAGCCGCTTCCCGAACCAGATCGAGTTCCCGGATTACTCGGGCGAGGAGCTGTATAAGATTCTGTGCTCGATTGCCAAGGGCAAGGGCTACACACTGGACGACGCCTGCAAGCTGCCGCTTGTGACCTACTTTGACCGCAAGCAGGTCGAGGACGCTGCCACCAACGGCAACGGCCGTATGGCGCGCAATACCTTGGAAAAAGCAATTTTGAACCAGTCCAAGCGGCTGGTGGCCGACCCGGATGCCAGCCTGGAACTGCTGCTGCCAGGGGATTTTGAGTTGGAATAAGGCAAAGTTGCAGGGGCCAGGCATGCCTGGTCCCTACATATAGCGACAAAAAATGGACACCTGACATTTCATCAGGTGTCCACTTTATTTTATAAAACCAATTTTACCGTGCCGTATAATCCGAATCCAACTCGGCCAGGATGCGCTCGCTGGTCTCGCGGGTGTCAGTCATGCGGACGGCGTTGCGCAGCGGCAGCACAGAGCGCGGCGTCACAGAAAGCTCGTCCACGCCGATGGCGAGGAACGTCTCGGTCAGGGCCAGGTCTGCGCCCAGCTCGCCGCAGATGCCCACCCAGATGCCGTTCTTGTGGGCGTTCTCCGTCACCATCTGAATCAGGCGCAGCACAGCCGGGTGGTGCGGGTCATAGAAACGGCCCAGGTCGTTGTTCTGGCGGTCGCAGGCCAGCGTGTACTGGGTCAGGTCGTTCGTGCCGATGCTGAAGAAGTCCACTTCCTTCGCCAAGCGGTCGCTCATCACAGCGGCAGCGGGCGTCTCGATCATAATACCGATCTGCACGTCCTCGCTGTACGGCGTGCCCTCGTGCTTCAGTTCACGTTTGACTTCCTCGCAGAGCTTCTTTGCCTCGCGGACTTCCCAGACGGACGTGACCATCGGGAACATAATGCCCAGCTTGCCGAAAGCCGACGCACGGAACAGTGCGCGCAGCTGGGTCTTGAAAATCTCCGGCCGGGTCAGGCAGATGCGCAGCGCGCGCATACCCATGGCGGGGTTGTCCTCCTTGGGCAGGTTGAAGTAGCCAATCTGCTTGTCCGCGCCGATGTCCAGTGTGCGGATGATGACTTCCTTGCCGTCCATGTCGGAGAGCACCTGCTTGTAGGCCTCAAACTGCTGGTCCTCGGTCGGATAGTCGCTGGTGTTCAGGTACAGGAACTCGGAGCGGAACAGGCCAATGCCGCCGCCGTCGTTGACCTGTACGGCGTGGACATCCTCGGGAGAGCCGATGTTGCAGTAGATGCGGATGGTCTTGCCGTCCTTCGTCGCGTTGGCCTGGCCTTTCAGCGTTTCCAGCAGGCGCTGCAGACGCAGCTGCTCGTCGCGCTTCTTCAGCAGGCGGTCGCGGGTGTCGTCGTCGGGGTCAATGACCAGTGCGCCGGTAGCACCGTCCGCAATGGCCTGGCGGCCCTCGTACTCGGGCTTCAGGGCGTCGCCCATGCCAACGATGGCAGGGATGCCCATGGTGCGGGCCAGAATGGCCGTATGGCTGGAGCCGGAGCCGCCCGCCGTGATGAAGCCCAGAATCTTCGACTTATCCAGCTGGATCGTCTCGGAGGGGGCCAGGTCGTCGGCGCAGAGCAGCACCGGCACATCGGACGCAATACCGCCCTGCACGATGCCGCACAGGATGCTGAGGATGCGCTGGCTGACGTCCTTGACGTCGGCGGCGCGGGCCTGCATATAGGCGTCGTCCATCGAGGCGAACATCTCGGCAAACTGCTCGGCTGTGTCGGAGACGGCGGCCTCGGCGTTCATCTTCTGATTGAGGATGCGATCCTCGATGGCCTCCTCGTAGTCAAGGTCCTCGGCCATCATCTGGTGGGTCTCAAACAGCATGGCGGCCTCGTCGCCGGCTTCCTTGCGGGCCTGCTCGGCCAGAACGCCCAGTTGCTCGACCGCGCCGGTTTGGGCCCCCTTAAAACGGTGCCACTCGGCGTCTGTATCCTCTACGGTATAGCGCTTGATCTCGGCCGTGGCGCGGCGGTAGAAGTAGAGCGGGCCAACGCCGACACCGGCGGAAACGCCCTTGCCCTGAATCGTGATCATGGGAAAACCTCCTTACAAAAAGGGCCGCGCCCGCCGTTCTGGTGTGGCGGCCGCGGCCGTAAATGAAATCGGAATTACAGATGCTCGTTGAAGAACTTCTCCATGGCGGGGGCGGCGGTCTCCTCGTCGGCGCCCTCAATCTTGACGGTGACGGTGTCGCCGCACTTGATGCCCATGCCCATCAGAGCCATCAGGCGGGTGGCGTCAACAGACTTGCCGTTCTTGTCCACGATGGTGACGGTGCTCTGGCAGGTCTTGGCCTCTTTTGCAAGCATACCGGCGGGACGTGCATGGATGCCGACCGGCTCTTTGATGGTATACGTGAATTCTTTCATAGCTTTTTCCTCCCATAAGTGCGCAGCGGTAGAGCGCGGCGCAATCATTAAGCTGTTATTATAATAACATACTGCGCCGTATACGTCAACGGAAAAAGAGCCAAAAACACCCCTAATCTTTGGTGAATTTGTTAAAAATTTTCGGCAGGGACTGCACCGAAAAGCCATAACATGGGAGATTTTGTCATTTGGCGTCATTTTGCAAGAAAATCCCGCAGCACGTCCTCGGGGCGCGGGGTGTGCAGCGGATAACGGGCGCGCAGCGCGGGGGCGGCGCTGTCCATGATGTAGGGGGTGTCCACGATGTCCAGCATTGATACATCGTTAAAGTTGTCGCCAAAGGCCATGACCTCATCGGGGGCAATGCCCAGCACGCGGCAAAGGGACTGTACGCCGATGCCCTTGTTGGCGGTGGTCGTGTCGATCCAGAAAGGCCCGGCCACGGCAGCGTTGGCCTGCTGCCAGCGCGGCACAAAGCGGTCGACATAGGGCGCGACCCCCTCATGCAGATAGACCGACACCTTGACGATCTCCTCCGGAATTTCGGACGGGTCGGCAATGACCTTGTACCGATTGCCGATGAACCGGATGCGGTCGAGCATGCCGAGGCCCCGCTCCATCAGGTAGGCACAGTTCTGACCGGAAAGCATGACCTCTCCCTGACTGTCGCTGCGCTCCCACAGGTCGTGGGCGATTTCCTCCGCCAGGGCGCGGGGCATTGGGTTTTCGGCGATGCACTGCTCATCCTTGAACAGGACGCCGCCGTTCTCGCACAGAAAAACACAGCAGTCAGCCACCGGCTCAAACAGCAGGCGCAGGCTGGTGTACTGCCGCCCCGACGCCGGGCAGAACAGGATGCCCCGGTCATGCAGGGCGCGGATCTGGTCAAAGATCTCGCCCTCCAGCTTTTTGCGGCCATATTGCAGCAGCGTACCGTCAATGTCGCTGCAGATCATTTTGATGGACATAGCACAACTCCTTTTATTTCGCGCTTTTATTGTACCACAGGTGGCGGTGACTTTTCAATTTCGATTTCATTTTGTATAATAGATATACGGGGCGGCGTCCCCGACGCCCCGTAGGACGATATCGAAAGGAAGAAACCCTATGCCTTTTATCACAGTAAACGCCCACTCCCCTGCCGATTACGGTGCGGCCTTCGCAGCGGAAAACGCGACAATCGCGGGCAGCGTGCGGCTGGAAAAGAACAGCAGCGTCTGGTATGGCGCGGTGCTGCGGGCCGATACCGGGCGCATCACCATCGGCGAGAACTCCAACGTGCAGGATAACGCTGTGCTGCACACCGGCCCCGGGCTGGATGTGACGATAGGGCGCGGCGTGTCCATCGGGCATGGAGCCATCGTCCACGGCTGCACGGTGGGCGATAACTGTTTAATTGGGATGCACGCCACGATTTTGAACGGCGCAGTCATCGGCGCGGGCAGTTTGATTGCCGCCGGGGCGCTGGTGCCGGAAAAGACGGTCGTGCCCGCAGGCAGCCTTGTCATCGGCGTGCCGGGAAAGGTCATGCACCCGGTCAGTGCGGCGCAGGCCGCAGGAATCAAAGCAAACGAGGAAGAGTACCTGGAATTGGCGAAGCTGCACGCGAAAGCCCCGAATTTGTAGAGGGGCGGCGTCCTCGACGCCCCGCGGAGGGAGCAAGACCACTCTCTGCAAGGCAATTTCAATGGGCATTGCAGGGCAAAACGATCGTATACGGGAAGGCCGAGGGCCGGGCATGCCCGGCCCCTACCGTTCAATAAACCAAAAGAGGATGCCGTCAACCAAACAGCACCCTCTTTGATTTTTATTTCAGCACCGCACCCAGGTTGGCGCTTGTAACAAGCCTTGCGTAGCGTGCCAGCCAGCCGGTCTTGATGTTCGGTTCGGGCTGGACGTAGGCAGCTTTGCGGGCGACAAGCTCGTCGTCACTGACGGCCAAGTGGATGGACGCATTCGGAATATCGATCTCGATGGTGTCACCCTCCTTGACGAGGCCGATGGGGCCGCCGGAGGCTGCCTCGGGGCTGACATGGCCGATGGCCGCGCCGCGGGACGCACCGGAGAAGCGGCCATCGGTGATGAGCGCCACGGTGGTGTCCAGCTTCATGCCCGCCAGCGCACTGGTGGGGTTGAGCATCTCACGCATACCGGGACCGCCCTTGGGGCCTTCGTACCGGATGACTACGACGTCGCCGGGGTGGATGTCCCCTGCGTAGATGGCCGCAATGGCGGTGTCCTCACTGTCAAAGACGCGGGCCGGGCCGCTGTGTACCTGCATTTCAGGCGCAACGGCGCTGCGCTTGACGACACAGCCGTCCGGCGCAATGTTGCCCCACAGGATCTGCAAACCACCGGTCTGGCTGTACGGATCGTCGATAGAGCGGATGGCCTTGTCGTTGAGAATCTTCGCGCCCTGGATGTTCTCCCCCAGGGTCTTGCCGGTGACGGTGGGCACATTCAGGTCCAACAGGCCCTTCTTGGCCAGCTCGGCCTGCACAGCCGGGATGCCGCCCGCCTCGTACAGGTCGGGCATATGGGTCGGGCCTGCGGGGGCCAGGTGGCAGAGGTTGGGCGTCTTGGCAGAAATCTCGTTAAAGAGCTTCAAATCAATGGGGCAGCCTGCCTCCTGGGCAATCGCCAGCAGGTGCAGTACCGTGTTGGTGGAGCAGCCCAGCGCCATGTCACAGGTCAGGGCGTTGCGGATGGAGCGCTCGTTGATGATCTGACGGGCGGTCACGCCGCGGTTGACCATATCCATGATGGCCATACCGGCGTGCTTTGCCAGCTGCAAACGCTTGGCGTAAACGGCGGGAATCGTGCCGTTGCCGGGCAGGGCAATACCGATGGCCTCGCACAGGCAGTTCATGCTGTTGGCGGTGTACATACCGGAGCAGGAGCCGCAGCCCGGGCAGCAGTTGCAGGTGCAGTCCTCGAGCTGCTCGTCGTCGATGAGGCCCGCTTTGTAGGCACCGACGGCCTCAAACATCTTGGAAAGGCTGACTTCCTCGCCGCCATAGCGGCCGGCCAGCATCGGGCCGCCGCTGCATACCACAGCGGGCACATCCATACGGACGGCGGCCATGACCATGCCGGGAACGATTTTATCGCAGTTGGGCACGAGAACCAGGCCGTCCAGCTGGTGGGCCATGAACATCGTCTCGACGCTGTCACAGATCAACTCGCGGCTGGCGAGGGAGTATTTCATGCCCACGTGGCCCATGGCGATGCCGTCGCAGACACCGATGGCGGGGATGAGGATGGGCGTACCGCCTGCCATACGGACACCGGCCTTGACGGCGTCCGCAATTTTGTCCAGGTTCATGTGGCCGGGTACGATCTCGCTGTGGGCGGACACAACGCCGATGAGCGGGCGGTCCAGCTCCTCCGGTGTGTAGCCCAGCGCATAGAACAGGCTGCGGTTCGGGGCCCGCTCCGGGCCTTTTTTGACGTTATCGCTGTTCATAGTTTTTCTCCGTTTTTCTATCAGGGGCACTTGTAGGGGCGAGGCATGCCTCGCCCTCAACTTTGCGACAGGCACCGGATAAAAGGGCGACCGCCGCCAGGTTGAGGGCCGGGCATGCCCGGCCCCTACAAGTTGCCGGTAATGCGCGTATTGTTACAATTACAAACTTACTTCTTCAGCCAGCTCATCATCTTGCGGAGCTCGGCACCGACCTTCTCAATGGGGTGGTTGGCGGCGATGCGGCGCTGGGCCAGGAAGTGGGTCTTGCGGCCGCCCTTCGGGCTCATCTCGGTCAGGAACTCGGAGGCAAAGGTGCCGTCCTGGATCTCCTTCAGGACCTGCTTCATCTCCTTGCGGGTGTCCTCGGTGATGAGGCGCTTGCCGGTGCGGTAGTCGCCGTACTCGGCCGTGTTGGAGATGGAGTAGCGCATCTTGGAGAAGCCGCCCTCGTTGATAAGGTCAACGATGAGCTTCATCTCGTGGCAGGTCTCAAAGTAGGCCATCTCAGGGGCGTAACCGGCCTCGACCAGCGTGTCAAAGCCAGCCTGGATCAGCTCGCAGACACCGCCGCAGAGCACAGCCTGCTCGCCGAACAGGTCAGTCTCAGTCTCCTCCTTGAAGGTGGTCTCCAGGATGCCGGCACGACCGGCGCCAATGCCGGAAGCGTAAGCCAGGGCAATCTCCTTGGCCTTGCCGGTGTAGTCCTGCTCAACGCAGATCAGGGACGGGCAGCCCTCGCCCTCGGTGTACAGGCGGCGGACGATGTGGCCGGGGCCCTTGGGGGCAATCATGATGACGTCAACGTTCTTCGGCGGGGTGATGGTCTTGAAGTGAATGTTGAAGCCGTGGGCGAATGCCAGGGCCTTGCCCTCGGTCATGTATGGGGCAACCTGAGAATTGTAGATGTCGGCGCACAGCTCGTCGGGAACCAGCATCATGACGACGTCACCGGCCTTGGCGGCCTCCTCGACTTCCATGACCTTGAAGTTCTCGTGGGTGGCGGCAAACTCGGAGGCTTTCTCCCAGTGGGCAGAACCCTTGCGCAGACCGACGACGACATTGACGCCGCTCTCGGCCAGGTTCTCGGAATGGGCGTGGCCCTGGGAGCCGAAGCCGATGACGGCAACGGTCTTGCCGTCCAGCACGCCGAGGTTGCAATCGGAATCGTAATACTTGTTGATAGCCATTGTGGTATCTCCTTTGTTGTGTTGATAATTTTATGTTTTGATTTTAAATTGGGAAACTGGGTGTTGTAGGGACGGCCATTGGCCGCCCGCGGGCGAGCAATGCTCGCCCCTACACAAGTGTGAGATTAGTGGCAGTGCGTCCCCGGCAACGGCAGCTGTGCCTCTCTGACTTCCTGCGCGGGTTTCTGCATATGCTGGTGCTTGCCGCCGCGCTCGAGAGCAGTGACGCCGGTGCGGCAAAGCTCCAGAATCTCATAGCCCTTGAACATCGTCAGGAAAGCGTCGATTTTATCCGGCTTGCCGGTCAGCTCAAATACCATGCTGTCAGGCGACAGGTCGATGATTTTCGCCTTGTAGATGCTGGAAATCTCCCGCAGCTCGGCGCGGTTCTGGTTGCCGCAGGCTACCTTTAACAGCAGCAGCTCGCGCTGTAAGCTCTTGTCGGGGTCCAGCTCAAAGACCTGGCGGGTGACTTCGAGGCGTTCCGTCTGCAAAATCAGCTGGGTCAGGGCCTGCTCGCTGCCGCGCAGCGTGACCGTAATGCGGCTGACTTTGGGGTCATTCGTAGCCGAGACGGTCAGGCTGTCAATGTTGAAGCCACGGCGGCAGAACAGGCTGGAAATGCGGGCCAGAACGCCGTTGGAGTTATCGACCAGCAGGCTGATGACCCGCCGGGTGTTGTTGTTTTGTTCCATGCGTGTCACCTCATTCCATGATGATATCGTTGATGGTGCCGCCGCCGGGGATCATCGGAAGGACTTTTTCATCCTTGCCGATGCGGCAATCGATCCAGCTCGGGCCTTTCTGCTGCATGGCGTCGGCGAAAGCCGCCTTGAACTCGGCGGGAGTCGTGGCGCGGTAGCCCTTGGCCCCAAAGCCCTCGGCCAGCTTGACAAAGTCGGTGCGGCGGTGCGGGTCGGTGTCGGAGTAGCGCTTCTCGTAGAAGGTCGTCTGCCACTGGCGCACCATGCCAAGCACCTGGTTGTTGAAGATGACTGTGATAATGGGCAGGCCATAGCTGACGGCGGTGCAGGCCTCGTTCAGGTTCATGTGGAAGGAGCCGTCGCCGGTCAGCATGATGACGCGGGCATCGTTGCCCAGCGCCATCTGTGCGCCGATGGCCGCGCCATAGCCGAAGCCCATCGTGCCCAATCCGCCGCTGGTCAGGAACCCACGGCTCTTGGTGTGGTGCAGGTATTGCGCCGCCCACATCTGGTGCTGGCCGACGTCGGTGACGTAGACGGCCTCGGGGCCGGCCTGGCTGCAGATTTCGTCGATGATCTGATGGGGTTTCAGCTCGGTATCGCTGTCCACCGGCTTATAATCGTTCTTCTGCCAGCCGCGGATCTGCTCCATCCAGAGCTTGTGCTCGGTCTTTTCGACGTAGGGCAGAATTGCCTGCAAAATGTAGCTGGCGTCGCCGGTCAGGCTCAAATCGACGTCGACGTTCTTGCCCAGCTCGCTGGGGTCGATGTCGATTTGAATGATTTTTGCGCGCTTGGCAAAGCTGTCGGGGTTCAGCGCCACGCGGTCACTGAACCGCGTGCCCACGGCGATGACGAGGTCGGCCTCGTCGATGGCCTTGTTGGCGGCGTAGCAACCGTGCATACCCAGCAGGCCCAGATTGTGCGGCTCGCCGTAGCTGAGAACACCCGCGGCCATCAGGGTGTAGGTGGCGGGCATGCCGGTCTTTTCCAGCAGGTCGCGCAGGGGCTGGCAGCCCGCCGCACTGCGCACACCGCCGCCGAAGTAGACGATGGGACGCTCCGACTCGTTGATGAGGCGGGCGGCTTCCTTGACGTCCTTTTCATTATAATAGGTCACGGTGCGGATGAGTTCCGGCGCTTTGGGGGTGAACTCGCAGGACGCCGCCGTGATATCCTTCGGGATATCGACGAGCACCGGGCCTTTGCGGCCGGACTGTGCAATGCGGAAGGCCGCACGCATCGTGTCGGCCAGATCCTCTACCCTGCGCACCGTGTAGTTGTGCTTGGTGATGGGCATTGTGATGCCCTCAATGTAGGCCTCCTGGAAGGAGTCTTTACCCAGCAGCGTCGTGGCGACATTGCCGGTGAAGGCTACCATCGGCACGCTGTCCATGTAGGCCGTGGCAATGCCGGTGACAAGGTTCGTCGCACCCGGGCCGCTGGTGGCCAGCACAACGCCGGTACGGCCCGTGGCGCGGGCGTAACCGTCCGCCGC
>ERZ791893.1631-NODE-1631-length-10891-cov-2.697767_pt1 | contig 10891 bp, 12 predicted proteins | sample MGYA00510154_ERZ791893 | MGnify/ENA primary metagenome ERZ791893 (study PRJEB30046, sample SAMN00792068) | human gut metagenome | study: EMG produced TPA metagenomics assembly of the A metagenome-wide association study of gut microbiota in type 2...
TGCATAAAAATCCTTATGAAATCTGACTCTGCGAATTAATCAGTGCTTCCTTAACTACAGAGTAGCAGAAAGAAAGGCCCCCGTGGTCGCCTGCAAAGAGACAAATCATGATACCGGGGCCTTCTGCGGCAAGCCGGAGGAGGAATATTTTATTTATGCCGCGAAATCTTCTTCCATGGATATTCCATTTATGATAGAATCACTATTTTTATAATATGAACAGTAGAAAAGGCCGATACTATCGAGCAATACAGGGTATAGAGAACCCAACAGATTGAAAATACCCCACTAAATACCCCTATTAGGATTTTAGAGAGGCATTTCTGTTTCCAGCTTTTCCGGCGGCGATACCATGACCATGACCTACAGGAAGTAGCGGACAACCTGGGGAAGAAGTGAACCGGATGGGCTAGGCCATAGCGGCCTGGCCTTTTTTTGCTGCCCTGTATTCGCTGGAGCCGTCAAGGGCAATGTGATGCCGCCCCCTATCATGGGAGGGCATGACGTGGAACCGTACGCCGGGGGCGGTCCTTCTGATGATACACGGGTCGCACGTGTAGGGGGTGTAGTTCATAGCAGCATGAAGCACCTGGGCCGGGTCCTTCCGAAGGGGTACCCGTTGCGGTGCCGCACAGAACCCCAAAGCAGAAACAGATGAAAAACTTTCTCCCACTTGTTTGTAGAAAACGGCCAATGCCAGGATGGAGGGCAAGAGGTAAAACGGAGCGGATGGCCGCCGGAGCAGAGGGCAGATGTGAGATTGCACCGGCCCATTTTCCGCTATTATTGCACGAGGTTGGTTTGTGCGGCTTTTACAAATATCAGCCCATGTAATTTATCATGGGAAATCGAGCAAGGCCCTTGTAGGCGATTTTAGAGCGGTATGATTTTTATACTGTTGGAGCTTCTGACCCCGTTTTTCTCAATTTTCTATCACTTTAAGAAAGTGAAATGATAAACGGCCCTCCCCCCTCCTGACGAAAAAGGCGGCAGCAATTAAAGACCAATGGCAGAACCTCTATTTCACCGAAGCCAATTTTCTGACTTTTCCTGATTCTTAAAAATTCACGTTCATACACGAAATAGCAGGGAAAAGAACGGCAAAGAACGGGAAATCGCCACAGATGGCCGAGGATTGTTTTACAGGCGTTCCCGTTATGTTCATGACTGATTTATCATTCAATGCCGTGCGGACGCAATACAGGCCATTCTAGAGCAGCCGGGGGATCCACAGACTTCAAAAAATTGGAAATCTGTTCCCACCTTATGACTTTTGCCAGGATAAAGCACGCCGGGGAACTTCTACATACTCACAAAGAGGTAAGTGAGCCCCCCCTTGTGAGCATAAACCACCAGGCAAAGAAAGAGCGCACCACCATTTCCGGCGATGCGCTTTTGTGCTGCTAGATTTGCGGGTCAGAATCAAGATGCTGGAGGCCATCTCCCCACTCATAGTCATAGGAATGTATTTCTGATTCCTTTTGTGCGGCGGCTTTTGGAGTAAGTGGAAGAACCCCATCTATGAAATTGTCCAATTTCTCTTTTAGAGCGGTTTTGGTTATTTCATAGCTATCGCCGTCAATCATTCCACCGTCAGTATTGAGGGCCGACAACGCATTATTGACTTGAAGATAGGTTCGAAGGAAATCGCAGGTTTTCCAGGAAGTGTAATTATATTGTTCCCCCTCTACCACATCGGAGCATATCGGAAAACGAAAATACTCTATACCACTATGGGGTGTGATTGAGACCGTTACCCCGTTTTTATTGTATGTTACTTTCGCCCCGGTTGCCCTCAGCAGCCCATGAAGAGCTATAATCATCTGCCTTACAGTTAGATTCTCATTATTCAGCGGCGCTTCTTCCCCATACAGGAGCCAGGAAATAGAGCACCCACTTATGTTCGACAATTGGGTTAAAAATTCAATTGGCGGATGCCGTCTTGCGTTTCTATACTGGCTGATTGTTCCTTGTGTGCAGGTGAGTTTTTCCGCTATATCCTCTTGAGTACATTTCATTTTGCTTAAAGTTTCGGCAATGCGCTGCCCTATCTCTTCCCAGTTTATTACTCTATGAAACCTCCTTTTTCCCTGCTTTATTCCTGTTTCAAATGTTTCACGCATAATACCGCCCCTTGTTATTTCTTACTGCAATAACACCTAACCATAATTACCATATAATTACAAATTGAAATAAAATTCTATTACTCATTTGATATAGAAATAAAAATTGCGCTTAGCTATCATGATTATAGCACGTGCGATGGTTTACTATTAGTCATTCTATGGAAAGAGGTAAAAGAAAATGAGTATAGCGGAGTTTAACGGGAAACGGCTGCTCAATCGTGCAGAGTTGTGTGCATACATCGGGATGGGTCATAGCAGGGCTGAAGCGTGGGCAAAGGAAAACGGCGCTTGTAAGCACATCGGCCGCCGTGTTCTCTACGACCGTGTGATCATTGACAGGGTACTTGATTCTATGCCGCCGGAACCGGCAAAACAGGCATAAAGGGGATGGGGCGGTATACATGGATAATGAGTTAATCAAAACACTGGCCCCTTTCCCCCGGTGGATCTGTTGGGCCGGAAACTGGGCAGCGGATAAAAAGGGTAATAGGAAGCTGAGTAAAAGGCCCTATGGCATGAACGGAACCGGCCGGTTAGTTATGATGGGCTGGGATGACCCCAAAGCCCTTACTACATACGAGGACGCAAAGCGCAGGGCTGAACAACTGAAAAGACAGGGGAAAGAAGTAGCCGGTATAGGTTTTTCCCTTACTCGTGGTTTAACTTTTGTGTGTACTGATTTGGATCACTGCCTTGATTCGGCCGGAAATCTCAAAAACGATGAGAATGGAAAAAGGGCGCAGAAAGTTTTATCTATATTCAAGAAATATGGTATTGCCCCCCACATTGAGCGCAGCCCGTCCGGTACCGGTTTGCACGTATGGGGGAAGCTAGAAGAAAACAAAGGGTATTGTAAGAACAAAAACGGGATAGAGCTTTACAGTGATAAGCATTTCATAACCGTAACCGGTGATCCTTACAACAATACCCCCTTGAGTATGGTAGATCCGGCCATTGATGAAATCATCAAGGAATTTCACCTGATGGATCAAGCAGCAGCACCGGCCGCAGTAACAGGAACCGCCGCCGGAATGGCCCCCACTATGGAAGATCGATCCATTATTGAAGTGATCCGGAAAAGTAAGCAGCGTGAAAAATTTCATTCCCTCTATGACCTGGGGGAAATGGGAGCATACGGCGATGACCATAGCAGCGCAGATGCAGCATTAATTTCCATGCTTGCCTACTATACGAAAGACCCGGAGCAGTTGGAGCGGATTTTCCTATCATCGGCCCTGGGGCAGGACGTGAACCGGAAAAAGCACCACGAAGCGGATTATCTGAAAAGGACAATAAAAAAGGCCCTGGCAAAAGTTACAGAGGGGTACAACCCCAAAGAGTATGCAGCGCAGAAACAGGCCGAAGAACTGAATCGTGATTTTGATGATGCGCTTATTTCCGGCGGAGAGGAAGAACCGGAGCACAAGGATGCATTGAGGTGGCCACACGCACACAAGACGGCAAAAGGCGCAGCCGTGCCGATACCGCACACCGAGAATCTACAGTATTTCCTTGAAAATGTTCTCCATGTTGCCGTGCGCTTGAATACAGTATCTAAAAAGCTGGAATTTAGCGGCGACGGTGCAAAGGACTTCACGGGAACGTCTGCGGATGCCTACGGTCAAAAGATAAAGGACAAATTACAGGAATACGGTGTACGGGGCTATTCTCTCAAGGAAACACTAAACCAACTAAACACAATAGCGGAGATGCACAAGTATTCACCGGTTTGTGATTATTTGAATCAGTGTGAGAGAGAGTACGACGGGGAGGATTACGCACACAGGCTTTTTTCTATGCTGGAACTTAACCCGGACATTCCACATGATGAAAATTTCTGTTACCGCTTGTTCCTGAAATGGTTTGTTTCTGCGGTACAGATTGCCCATAATTCCCCGGCATTGAAAAAGCCATACACTACACAGGGCGTACTTGTGTTCATAGGGCCGCAGGGGATTGGAAAGACAAGATTTTTTCGTGAGGTCGTACTAAAGGAGCACCCGGAATGGTTTGTAAGCGGTGAAAGGTTTAGTCCTTCAGACAAGGATAGCGCTATGTTGGTTTGGATCTGCTGGATTTTTGAACTTTCAGAATTCAATGAGTCAGTAAGCAAAAAGCGACAAAATGACATGAAGAGTTACATAGATAAACCTATAGACCGTATACGGCCTCCATATGCAGCCGGTACAAAAGAATTTGTGCGTTCCACGATACTATTCGGCACATCTAATACAGTGAAATTCCTGAACGATGAAACCGGGAACCGCAGATACTGGCCCATTCCCCTGAAAGCTATCCACATGGATAAGGATTTCCAGGCCCGTCAGTTTTGGGGGCAAATCATGAAATTATGGAAAAGCGGCGAGGTTGTCCCGTATCTTGAACCGGATAAAGGGGACTATGAGAAACTGAACCGGATAAATGAATCGCACCGGGAAAAGTCGGATACAGAACAGGTCATTCTCGCCGCCTACAAATGGGATGCACCGGCCGATAAATGGAAACACAAGACGGCCACAGATATAGTCACAGAAATAGAGGACTATTTGCGCACCGGAGAGAGGTATACTCCCACAGGGGTGGGGATGGCCATGCGGTCGATAATGAGGGACAACTACAGAGTAAAATACAAAGCGCATTTTGGGTATTGGATGCCGCCAAGAAGGACACTATCGGCAGTTCTTGACCATGAACTTGATGAAGAACCGGGAAAATAGGAGCCTGTACAACCTGTACAACCTCTTACAACCTTTGTACAACCTTTTGAACCCTTGAAAAAGCTAGATTCTATCGAGTGTTGTACAACCTATACAACCTTAAATACACACAACATAAGAGAGTATTTATTATATATATTCTATTCTTCTATTCTTTATTCTTTTTATATGTTGTGATGGTGGAAGGTTGTACAGGTTGTACAAACACCGATGCGCACTAGGGAAACTGACATTTTTTTAGGTTGTATGAGGTTTGCAAAGGTCGCCAAGGTTGTACACCGCCCCTTGTGAACATGAAAGGACGAAAAGGAAAATGATAGATTTACAGGAAATCGGAACAGGTGCCGCAAGAATTCGAGTCAAGGCTGCCATGGATGCCTGGGGGACGGCCGTACTCCCTCATTTCCCTCCATGTGATGATATGGAAGTACCAGCCATTGAAGAGTATAAAAAATACTTCAAGACCACCATGACTGCCTGGGCGATGCTGGCAACACGTGGAAGGGCAGGAATAAGAATAAACTTAAATCCGCCTACGATAAACGACTGTATTTTTACGGCGTGTACTTTTTTCAAGCACCCCATAGAGTTGGAAACCGTTTTCTTGATTGCGGTTTATGATGCTGCCGTGGAATATGACTTACGCAGAGCTATGAGAAAACTGAACCGGTTGGAAATTGCCGAGAGCTGGATGGTCATACCGTCCTTGAAACAGTGGCGGCCTTGAACAGGAAGTATCACGGCAGCGTCGAAAGTGGTATCTACCCATATACCTTGTGAGCATGAAGGAGGAAAATATGAGCTTTAATAACCTTGACATAAAATTATCCGGCCGCCACGTAAAAAGCGGTATCAATGCGTCATACCGGCCATTGGTAGAAGGGCCTTCAAAGGAACTTACACGAAAACAGAAAGCAGAGCGCACCAGGAAGAAAAAGGCGGCGAGGGCCGCACGGAAAAGGAACCGGAAATAACTCTCCCTTGTGACTGCTCCAAGAGCAGCCGGAACGCTTGACGGCCATTTCCGGCGGATAGCCTGGGCAAAAGAAAAGACCTGGTACCATGCGCACGCTATACACGGTATCAGGTCATTCTACGCAGCAGAGCCGGGGCGGCATAGCTGCTGCTTTGACTTTAGTATACCACACATCTATGTAAAAGAACATTAGTTCATACGGGGAAGCGGATGCAGCACATCGAGCACGAGAGCGGCCGCTGGGCCGTGCCGAGGGGTGAACGTTTCGTTCACCCCTATGTGATTATCCGCCGGAAAGTACTTTACCATGTACCAGGCTGGGGGCTATGTTCCGAAAATCGGCGGCGGTTATTTCGCATTCGGCGGATAGGTTGTTTATTTTTCTTATGTGTAAGGTTATAGGACAATTAGAAAGTTAAACAAGAAAAATTTTATAGCAGAAAAAAGTCGTTCCCATTAGTACCAGGTACTAAAAACGATAGGAGTCAATTTTCAATTTTGACATTTTTTGACCTCATTTTGATGTGATTTGATTCTATTTTGACCTGTTTTGCGTGTTTGATTTATTACTAGCTACCATAGGAAAATAGCGGCTTTTCCTCTATCCTGTAAATGTATTCGATATGCATTAATTCACAGAAAGGATGAGCAGCATGAGGAACGTGAAAAAGATTATTGATGATTCTATTGGGAGTATTTCCCCAAGGTATGACATGAGCGCCGAAGAAATCAAGGCCATTTACAGGCTGGCCGGTGGCGATTACCTGTCTATAGCTTCTTACTTTTTCCACTATGGCTATGAGATGGGCCACAGGGCCACAGTAACCGGCGCTTATGATAAAGCGATGAGACAGGGAGCAAAACGGCAGCACGAGGAAGGATTGTGGGCATGATGGACAGTATCACAGGTAAGAGAAAGCCCGGCCGCCCGGCCCTTGCGCCTGGGGAGCGATTGAGAACGGCCGGTATCAGATTGAGCGGTGAGGATCTTTCAACGCTTGACCGATACTGCAAGCGCCGGGGTATCAAAAGGACTGAAGCGATCCGGCGGTTTATTGAACTGATCCGAATAGACTGAAAGAAAGGGCGGTTAGTATGGCAAAGAAACAGATACCGGCCGGAGCGAGGAAGCGGCCCGGCGGTGGCTATGAATGGCGGTTTACTGTTGAAGGGGTAAGAACTTCAGTGGGAGCAACCAACATAGATGATTTATGGACAAAGCACGATGAGCGAGCAGCAGAGATAAAGGCCGGAGTGTACAAGGCCAATAAGGCTATCACAGTAAACGAGTATTTCCATGAATGGCTGGAACGGCGTCAGCCCCATATCCGTGGCGGCACGATGTACCATTATAAAACCGTATTTGCCCGGCACATAGCCCCCATTATAGGGAATGTGAGCATGAAGAAGGTAGAGCGGCGGCAAGTGCTGGCCGTGCGAGAAAAGGCCAATAAAAGCGCAGGGCCGTCTGCGGCCAATAAATCTATTATCTTGCTGAAAGCACTTTTCAAGGCAGCTATACAGGATGAAATTTTAATCCGCAGCGTGGCGGATGGCGTGAAGAAAATCCAAGACAAGACAAAGCGCCCGGCCCGTGAAACGATTCACCGGGAATTGAGTAATGAGGAATTACGTATATTTTTCAAATATTCCAGGCGGTCACAGTATGACCCTATTTTCCATTTTATGCTTTATACCGGTATGAGGGTAGGCGAGTGCGGCGGCCTTGAATGGAAAGATATAGACTGGAAGCGTGATGTTATTCACGTGCGAAGAACTATGTCCATGGGTGCAAACGGTCACATAGGATTGGGAGCAACCACAAAAACAACGGCATGGATTCGAGACATAGGCATGAATACCAATATCCACACTATTCTTTCAAGCCAGTGGGAACTATACACCGGCACCCATGGAAAGATGGTTAAACTGTCTGACCCCGTTTTCCCTTCACCAGGGGGACACCGGATAACATCAACCTCAGCAACATCTGTACTTCTAAACATATTAGAGCAGGCCAAAAGGCATGGCGAGCCGCTGGCCCGGTTTGGTACCCATGCCTTTCGTGATACATTTGCAAGTCGAGCAATCAGGGCAGGGATGCCGCCCAACACATTAAAGGAAATCCTGGGCCACTCTTCCTTGTCCATGACCATGGACTTGTATGCACACGTGAGCGAGGAGGACAAAAAGAAAGCCATGAAGGCGCTGGAGGTCATAGACCTATAGCCCCTTGTGAGCATGACCACAGGATGCAGAGAACGGCACGCAGCGCCGCCGGAGCAGAACCGATGCATATCATCGGCAAAGCCAGGGCGGTGGCCACGTGCCTTTTATTTTGCTTACTCGAGGTAAACGGAAAAAGTCACAAAACAAGGGGGGGGGGACAGATTTTTAAAAATGCCGTTGGTGCTAGACAGTAACGAACATGGGAGCCTGTCCAAAATACCCCACAAAATACCCCTATAAGAACCCCGTAATGACAGAAACGGTAATAGTAAACAGTGTTAAATGGTGGAAAGCCATAGAAGTCATATAACTATTTTGGTTAGGTTTTATCGAGCTTCCCACGTTTCCACCTTTTCCTATTGTGTACTTAATGGGAAAGGTGGTATCATATCACTATAATTAAACAAACAGGAGGACAGACTATGTTACACCAGGTATCCATTTTCGCCGCCAACACAAAGGGCGCACTCAGCCGGATGACCACCATCCTGGCAAAAAACGATATCAATATTTACACCATGCTCGCTACGGACAGCGCAGAATTTGGTATTATCCGTCTCATTGTGGACAAGTCGGAAGAAGCCATGAAAGCTCTGGAAGAAGCAGGCTATCAGTGCCGGGTGGACCTGGTACTGGCAGTGGATATGAAGTCCGATAAACCCGGCACCCTGGACCACATTCTCTCAGACCTCCAGAATGCCAATGTCATGATCCGGTACCTCTATATTTCCTTCGACCGCCAGAGCGGCTCCCCGATTGCTGTCTTCAGCACCACGGAATCGGAAACGGAAGCCTTTCTCAAAGGCAAAGGATACCATCTGCTGGATCGATTCTGATGACATAAGAAAAGCCCGGAAAAGTGATTCCTCACTTTTCCGGGCTTTTTAGATGGCTATCCGGCGCTCCATACAGATGTATGGGGCTAAAGGTGGTGGGTTGGCATCGCTGCGCTCGCCAACCAGGTTGTGGGTGCTTTGCACCGGGGGGCTATTGCGGCGAATCCACCAACAGCCCCCGCTGCACCAAGGACGTAAGCCTTGGTGCAGCCACAACCCGGTCGGGCCAGCGAAGCGGCGCCTGACCCACAACCCTTATGCCCCATTCATACGCATGGGCCATCGCTTACCACCAGCTCAGAACTCATCCTGATGGTCCAGCAGCCAGCCGCCGGCAGTGCAGGCCTGGCAGATGCAGTACTTCACGCCCCTGTCCTTCGCTTCGTGGGCTGTTTTTGCCAACTGCTTTGCCGTATCGGCGCCAAGAACTTTGGCCCCCTCTTCCGATTCAAAGAACGGAATCACATGGTCAATAGAGCAGACATCTTCCTTCAGTTCTGCCTTCAGTTTCTTAGCGGTCTCCGCCTCTTTATCCGTCCCTGCAGCTGCCAGGTATTCATCGCAGACCTTCTTCAGTCCTTCATAGCAGCTCGGTGCATTTCTGACTTCCTTGACTTTTTCCAGAATTTCTTCCTTTGCCATAGGGCTCATCCTTTCTTCTGTCTTTCAAACATCATATGGGAAAGCGCTTCTGCCGCCACCGTCCCATCTTCATGAATCACTTCAGCCTCCATCACTGCCAGGGGGCCCTTCCGTTTCACTTCCCGGCAAATTACCTTCACCGTTTCCCCGATGAGAATGGGAGAACGGAACCGGGACTCCATCTTTCCCGTGTATGCGGGGATACCGGTCTTCAGGAACAGGTAGTTCCCCATGACCTCATCCATGAGCGTCATAATAAGCCCTCCATGCATGCGGTCATTGTAGCTCTGGTGCTCGTGGGAAGGGGTGAAAAAGGAAAGGCAGCCGTCCGCAGTTTCAAAGAAGTGCAGATGAAGGCCGATGGGATTCTTCTCCCCGCAGGCAAAGCACATGCCATACTCCGGACCCCCATGGATTTCCTCCAGCCGGTGCCCCACCTCTTCCTCCTCCCGCTTGAGGAGCTCTTTTTCTTTATCATTCATAGGAAACAGTTTGCCCTGTATCATGGAATCCTCCTGGGAAATGAAATGGTTGTGGTTACATAGTTATTATACCATCTGCTGAAACAGGAGGCTCACAGGCAGTAAAGTTCCCGTGACCCGGTATGAGGTCTTGAGCTGATCAGCCTGCGGTGCTTATGTGGCTGTGTCTGCATGCGAACGTATGGGGCTTCCAGCTGCCAGCTGTTATCTCCCAGAAAATCTGATCTGCCTGCAGCGCATTCATCACCATCTCTCAGCCATGTAGGCAGCTCTCTTCTGAGAAAAGAGCTGCGTTCAGTGTCATTTTCACGTTTTGGAAATAGAGTCATCATGGATTCATCAGCAACGAAGCAACTGACTTTATTGACCTCCCCTATCTATGGGCAATGCTATTCATTTAGGAATTCTACACAAGCATACGTCAAAACGACATGTGCTTTTTTCTTTGTAAAAAAAGCCTGAGTTAACAAAATACATAACTTAACAAAGCCTCAAAAATTTAAGTCTCCGCGCAAAATCCATAAATCATCTCCACTGGATAGGTCTCCCCAAAGCATTACGATTATAAAAAAAGTTCTAAGAGCAGAAGTACTTTCATAAGCTTTATGGAATTTAACCACCTTTTATATGCATAAGGCATAGCACAATTATAATTTCTATTTTTAAATTCTGCATTTGAAATCTTAATTTTTACCAAATAGTATATGGAACTAGAAATTAGCAGCATTTCTGACACCACCCCAACCAAGATATATTTTATTGGAATAACCAAACTATAATTAATGGAGTGAACAAGAAACCAAATAAATAAAATAGAAACGATGAAAGCTATAGTGAACGACAAAAATAACTTTATTTAAAGCTGCACAGGGTTCGAAGCTGA
>ERZ791893.1637-NODE-1637-length-10876-cov-1.882451_pt1 | contig 10876 bp, 7 predicted proteins | sample MGYA00510154_ERZ791893 | MGnify/ENA primary metagenome ERZ791893 (study PRJEB30046, sample SAMN00792068) | human gut metagenome | study: EMG produced TPA metagenomics assembly of the A metagenome-wide association study of gut microbiota in type 2...
CAAAACATATGTTAAAGAAAAAACAGGTAAAAGCAAAAGATAAGAAAAAACATGTTTATGAATAAACAGGCAGGAATGCGAGAGGCATCACACTTTGGTGTGATGCCTTTTCTGCTTTATAGGGAAAAGGAGGACAAAATGAAAGAAAAACAGAAACAGCCAGCATCCTTTCAGCCGGATAGGATTCTGTCCTACTTTAAAGCGGAATGGAAAGTACTTCTGGCGGTGACAATATCCGGTCTGATCTATAATGTAGGACTGCTTGCAGGACCGTGGTTCGAAGGAAAAATGACCGGCTGTCTTGTGGACATTTTAAGAGGTGCCGGACAGTTTGGCGATATGCTGATTCTTGTGTTAAGCTATGTGGCAGTGATCGTGATCGTGCAGAGTTCGAGATATATCAAGCGTTTTTATGTCCGCCGTTTTGCCAATAATGTAAACCGCAGGATGAAGGAAATCCTCTATGGAAGCCTTGTCAGAAAAAGCAGGGCGAGCCTTAAGGAAGAGGGCGAAGGCAATGTCATAACGAAAGCAATCCTCGACGTTGATGACTGTGTGGAGGGAATGCGGAAATTTACGACGGAAATTTTTGATACAGGTGTGGCGCTCGCAGCCTATGCCGGAATGCTTTTGTGGTATGACTGGCGGCTGGCGCTCTTATGTATGCTGTTTCCGCCAATCTCTTACATGACCGCAGAAAAAATGAAAAAAATGATCCAGAGAACCGGGGCTGCCTACAAGGAACAGTCCGGCGCGCTGAGCGCAGCGACGTTAGACCGGGCAGAAAATGCAATCACATACCGTGTTTTCGGGCGTGAAAAAGAAAGACAGAATGCATATGAAGAAAATTTGTCTGCGTATGAAAAATCAGCCGTGAGAGCAAGCATCTGGAACACGGCAATGCCACCGGTGTATCGCGTCATCTCCATGGCAGGTGTGCTGTTCATTTTGTATTTCGGACAGAAAAATGTATTGGGAACCGGCTGGCGTGTATGGGGCATTGCGGCGTTTACCACATTTTTGTCGTGCTTTGTGAAACTTTCCGTGAAGTCGTCAAGCGCTGCGAAGTTGTTCAATGCGGTACATAAAGCACAGGTTTCATGGAACCGTATCAAACCACTTCTGACACGAAAAGATGAGAGAACTGCGATCGAAGATCAGACAGCAGAAAATCATGCCAGGGAGTGTAAGGAAAAAAACGACACAGTTCCAGCAGGCAAAACAGAGACAACAGTGCAAAAAATACAGATCAGTCATCTGAATTTTGCTTATCCAGATGGAAAGAAAATTTTAGACGACATTTGTCTTTCCGCAGAAAAAGGACAGATCATCGGTATTACCGGGGCGGTCGCATGTGGCAAGTCAACGCTTGGAAAAGTATTTTTGTGTGAATATCCTTATGAGGGACAGATTCTTGTGGACGGCACAGATTTGCAGGCTATGGACGAGGCAGACCGCACGAAGCGGATCGGTTATCTTGGACATGATCCGGAGTTGTTTTTTGACAGTGTGGAAAATAATATTTTGCTCGGTGAGAAAAAAGAGGCAGACGATTACTTAAAGGCAGTGTGCATGGAACAGGAAGTTGCAGAGATGGAGGATGGAAAACAGACCGCGGTTGGAAATGGCGGAGTACGTCTCTCCGGCGGTCAGGCAAAGCGTCTTGCACTTGCAAGGACACTCTGCCACAAAAAGCCGGTTCTGATTCTGGATGATCCTTTTTCGGCACTGGACAAAAACACGGAAAAACAGATTTTTGCCAATTTGAAACAGCAGACGAAAGACAATATTGTTTTCTTAATTTCTCACCGTTTATATCTGTTTCCTCAGATGAATCAGGTCATCTGGATGGAAGATGGAAAGGCGGTGGCCGGTACACATGAAGAAATTCTGGAAAAGATACCGGAGTATCGCAGTCTGTATGAGACACAGAGCGATGAAAGAGAGAATGCGAAAGTGGAAATGGAAAATAGAAAAACAGTTTCTGAACATGCAGAGGGAAGGAGGAGTGACAGATGAGACAGGAAAGACAGGTAAAAAGTGTGATCCTGGAAACAATCAAAAAACAGAAAATGCTGTCTGCCGGAATCCTGACCGCAGTGATCGGAGCAGTTGTGGCAGCGCTGATTCCGCCGCTGATACTTGCCAAAATCATCGATACAGTGACTGCCGGTAATGAGGCGGTGTTTTCTGTGATCCTTCTCTATTTTGTCCTGCTCGCACTTACCGGAATATTGGAAGCTGCGAGGGAAGGACTCCTGACGGTGTTTGGCCAGAATGCACTAAGAAGCAGCCTGATGGATAAATTTGTAAGTCTGACGGCAGACAGCGTGAATAAGCAGGAGCCGGGAACACTGGTGTCACGGTTTGTCGGGGATGTTGACACGGTGGAAAATCTGTTTACCTCCGGGATTATCAGTATGTTTGCGGATGTATGTAAGATTATCAGTATCCTTGTCGTGATCTGGTTTCAAAACCGTGGACTGACGCTGGTATTGCTGGTGTTGCTGCCGTTTTTATTCTGGTTTACCAGACATGTCCAGAAAAATATGCTGGCGGCGCAGATTGAAAACCGAAAGGCTGTCGGACGGGCATCCGGTCATGTGCCGGAGACGCTTCACAATATCCGCACAATCCATTGTCTTGCAAAGGAAGCATACATGGAAGAGCGTTACGACACTTATATCGGGGAGAGTTATGCAGCGATGGAGCGCACCAATTTTTATGATGCGGTTTACTCCCCGGTGATACTGATATTGAATGCGGTAGTTGTCGCAGTTGTCATGCTGCTTTCCGCGTCCGGAAACCACACGGTACTGACCTTCTTTGGAATGTCTGCCGGAACTGCGGTTGCGGTCATCAACTATATCTCACAGATATTCTCCCCGGTGGAGAGCCTCGGAATGGAGATTCAGACGATTCAGTCTGCGATTGCCGGAATCCACAGGATCAATGAATTTTTTGCACTTGAGGAGAAGCAGATAGTGGAAAAAGACAGCGAGACAGTAGCAGAAGAATGCGTGGAACAGATGGCTGGGGGACACTCAGAAAATAAAACAGCAGATGTTCCGTTTGTCGAGTTTCGGGATGTGACCTTCGGTTATGATGAACATGTCGTTTTAGACCATTTGAATTTAAAGGTCATGGACGCGGAGCAGGTAACACTCGCAGGACGAACCGGGGCAGGAAAAAGTACGATTTTAAAACTTCTCTTAGGACTTTACGAGCCGCAGGGCGGAGAGGTTTTGATTCACGGAAGATCGGCAGCGGCAGTCCGGGAGGAAGAGAGACGGAAACTGTTCGGCTATGTAGAACAGACCTTCCACATGGTTCCGGGAACGGTGCGCGATCAGATCACGCTGTATGATGAAACCATTCCGGCAGACCGCGTAAAAGCAGTGGCAGAGCTGACTGGGTTAGACGATGTGATAGAAAGCTCTGAAAACGGATATGACACGAAATGCACGCCGGAGTTATTCTCGCAGGGACAGTGGCAGCTCTTATCCATTGCAAGAGCCGCAGTGGCGGAACCACAAATGCTGCTGTTTGATGAGATCACGGCGAATCTGGATGCAGAGACGGAAAAGGCAGTGTTACTGGCGTTAAAGCGTGTAGCGAAAGACCGTACTGTCATTTCCATCTCACACAGAACTTCAGCAGAATTAGGGCGTATTATTTATCTCTGATTTTTCTTCACAAAATATCCAATCAGGTAGCAGACGACAGCAACCACCATGCCATTGATGGAGGAAATCCCCCAGTTTAATACATTTAACCAGTTACAGAAGTTATAGTATAACCAGACGGATAAAATCGTTCCAATGATACCGGAGATCAGTACCATAGGTTTTTTCTTCTGATGGAAGATATTAGCAAGTCCGAGTCCGGCGGTATATAAGGCATTGTCGTTTGTAGTCCAGATATTCAGACTTTGCGAATCGGGTAAAGTTTGGAGTTGTAGTACCACCGGATACAAAAGAGCCGATGACAAGTCCGGCACCGCCGATCACCGTTAAGGAACCACTGGACACTGCCAACTATTATAGCTTGTGTTGCGTGGTTATGCAATGAAATCTTTCTGTCCCTGGCGCATTTGTTTCTGGTATTGTTTGGGAGAAACATGCAGATATTTGGTAAACTGTTTGATAAAGTAACTTGTGGTACAGAAACCGACCGCAGATGCAATCTCCGTCACGTTCTGGGTAGTGGAGACTAACAGCTTTTCCGCTTCCCGGATGCGGATCTCATTCAGGTAATCACTGAAATTCATATGCAAAAGCCGGTTGAAACTTCTGGAAAAATAGCTGTAGCTCAAATTACAGAGTTTTGCCATGTCCGCTGCACTGATAGATTTTTCATAGTTGGTGATCATGTAGGTCAGGGCTGGGGAGAGCTGCTGTTTTAACTGCTGGTTTTCAAAATCTTCGAGAAGCGGTTCTTCGCCATTTGCATGCCAGTAGCGCAGCAGCCAAAGAAAAATACCGCCAATGTGATTTTTGATCGCAAGCTCGTAGCCGTATTGTTTTTCCTCAGATTCCCGGATAATCTCGTTCATAAGTCCGGGGATGGCAGAGTGTTTTGCATTTAATATGGAAGAAGAAATTACTTTTTCGTAAATGCTGTTTTCGGTGATAAATGGAAGCAGATATTTTAACTCAAAGTGGCTCTGCGTCATGCCGTCGTAAATGAGTTCCGGAAGAAAACGAACCACGATATAAGAGCCGCCCTCTGATGAGAGCGCGTCGATCTGGTGCACTTCCCTGGAATTGATCAGTACAAAATCCCCTGCCGCAAATTCGTGGTAAATTCCGTTTAAATAAATACGGAAATGACCGGAAAGTGCATAGAGCATTTCAATATAATAATGAAAATGAGCGAAAAATACATTGCCCGGTTTCTCTGCTTTTTCAATATGACAGAGATACTGGCAGGCGATGCCGTCAATATATTGTTTTCTTTCCTCCGGATAATCCATAGAAAACCTCCAATGACAAAATTGTTATATTTTTGAATAGAAAAATTATAGCATGGAAGAGAAGATTTTACTAGAATATGTGATGTGAAAGAAAACATTTTAAAATAAAAATAGAAACGTATTTGGAGGAAGCAGATGAGTATGAGTACAATCGGAGTACCATTGGAAGGATTTGGAGTATATTGCAGGGCGGCAGCCGCAGAGGGAGCCGTTTTATTGAAAAATGAAGGTCACATGTTCCCGTTGAAAAAAGAAGAGATGGTGTCTGTGTTTGGAAGATGCCAGTTTGAAACTTACCGCAGCGGGACTGGTTCCGGCGGAGCTGTCAACGTGCCTTATGCGGTGAATATTTATGATGGAATGAGAGAGAGCGGCAGCTTTACTTTGAATGAGGAGCTGGCAGACATTTACAGAGCGTGGTTAAAAGACCACCCGTTTGACAACGGCGGTGGCGGCTGGGCAGCAGAGCCGTGGCACCAGAAAGAAATGGTGATCACAGAGGAGATTGCGGCAGCCGCAGCAGAAAAATCAGAGAAAGCGATTTTTATTATCGGACGTACTGCAGGCGAAGATAAGGATTATGCAAATGAGGCGGGCAGTTACCTTCTAACGCCGGAAGAACTTGAAAATCTGAAGGTTCTGACAGCGCATTTTGAACAGGTCGCAGTGCTTTTGAACGTGTCGAATATCATAGATATGAGCTGGCTTAAGAATCCTGTATACAAGGATCATATCCGTTCCGTGCTCTATATCTGGCAGGGCGGCATGGAGAGTGGAAATGCAGTTGCGGATGTTTTGAGTGGAAAAGTGTCTCCAAGTGGAAAACTGACGGACACGATCGCATGTTCACTGGCAGATTATCCGGCGGCGAACGATTTCGGAGACACTGTGCGCAATTTTTACACCGAAGATATCTATGTGGGATACCGCTATTTTGAGACATTCTGCCCGGAAAAGGTCATGTATGAGTTCGGTTTTGGACTTTCCTATTCGAAGTTTGACATTGAAATTTTAAAAGCAGAGACGGTTACAGAAGAATCCGAAGTCGGAGGTGCCTGGGGCAGTCACGGAGTATCGATTGATAATGGAACATGTGCAGGAAAAGAAGTGCAGATTACCATCTGTGTGAAAAATACAGGAGACTGCAGGGGAAAAGAGGTCGTACAGGTCTATGTGCAGGCACCGCAGGGAAAACTTGGAAAACCGGCGAGAGAATTAAAAGCATTTGCAAAGACAAAGGAGCTGGCTCCGGGAGAAAAACAGGAAATGACACTGCACATTCCGGTAAAAAATCTTGCTTCATATGATGATTCCGGTGTGACAGGCCACAAGTCCTGCTATGTATCAGAGGCAGGTGCTTATGTATTCCATGTGGGAAATAGTGTGCGGAATACGAAAATCGCAGATGTCGATGGAAAAGGAGCATATATCGTAAAAGAGCTTTGTGTGACGGAAGCCCTGCAGGAAGCACTCGCACCGACAGAAGCATTTGAGCGCATCCGTCCGGGACAGAGCCGGGAGGATGGAAGCTATCAGCAGGAAAAGGAGGCAGTGCCGCAGCAGACCATCCGGTTACAGGAACGGATTGAGGCGCATTTGCCGGAGCAGCTTGCAATCACCGGAGACAAAGGAATCCGTTTTTCGGATGTTGCAGAGGGAAAAGCAGATTTGGATACATTTATCGCGCAATTGACCAAAGAGGAACTTGCCACGATCGTGCGCGGGGAAGGAATGAGCAGCCCGAAAGTAACACCGGGTACGGCATCCACATTTGGAGGTGTCAGCGACCGCCTGTATGAATATGGAATCCCGGCTGCCTGCTGTGCAGACGGACCTTCCGGTATCCGTATGGAGAGCGGATTGAAGGCAACACAGCTTCCTATCGGAACACTGCTTGCATGTTCGTTTAACATTCCAATGATGGAAGAACTTTATGTGATGGAAGGAAAAGAGCTGGTTGCAAACGAAGTGGACACTCTGCTCGGACCTGGAATTAATATCCACCGCTATCCGTTGAACGGACGCAATTTTGAGTATTTCAGTGAAGATCCTTATGTGACCGGATGTTTTGCGGCAGCAGTGACAAGGGGAATCAAAAAAGGCGGCTCTTTTGCAACGGTGAAGCATTTTGCGGCGAACAACCAGGAGACGGCAAGACATACAGTAGATTCTGTTGTGTCAGAGCGTGCACTGCGTGAGATTTATCTGAAAGGATTTGAGATTGCAGTCAAAGAAGGGGAAGCCTCCTCTATTATGACATCTTATAATCCGATCAATAGACACTGGACATCGTCCAATTATGATTTAAATACCACGATCTTAAGAGGAGAGTGGGGGTATGAAGGCATTGTCATGACCGACTGGTGGGCAAGTGTCAATGATGTTGTAAAAGGTGGTAAGCAGGATCATCATGCACTTTCTTCAATGGTGCGCTCCCAGAACGACCTTGACATGGTCGTCAACAATAACGGCGCGGAGATCAATGCCATGGGCGATGATATTTTGGAGGCACTGGACAATGGAAAGCTGACCATTGGGGAGTTGCAGCGCTCTGCAAAAAATATCTGTCGGTTTATTTTAAATGCTCCGGTTATGAAACGTCCGTTAAGACCGTTGGAGGAAGTGAAGGCATATGAGCCGTTGCAGGGGGCTGGATCAGAAGGGGCAAATGGGGAAAGCGATATAAGCATTGTTCCGGAAGATAAAGTGTCACAGAAGATTTATGTAAACCAGTCTGGTGTATACAATGTTGTTGTAAAATTTATTTCTCCGCAGTCCAATCTGGCACAGGCAGCCGCAAACCTCTATCTCAACGATGAATTATTCTTCACATTGCAGACGAGCGGCACGGAAGGCAGACCGAACACGCAGAAGATTTGCCGTGTGGAATTAAAACAGGGATACTATGAGATCAAAACAGAGGTTGTGAAACCGAAGCTTGAGATGGAGTGGGTGGAGATTCGGAAATAATCAGAGGGTACCGTTCACCAAGCAGTAAAACACTTGCTGTTTTGCTGTGTAAGAAAATGGATTTTATGATAGTATCCGTTATGTTACTCATAAGAAAGTAACTCGTGAGTTACCTTCTTATGAGTATATTTTTTAGAGAGAAGTTCTATAGATGAGTCTGATTTTTCGATTGTGTTTGTGAACATTCTGTTTCTACATATTTTCTATCGCAGCACGTTCAATGGAAAGTCCTTTTGTATAGCGTTTCATAAATGCTTCAAAGCCTTCCACATCTTTTGGATCAGGAGCAACTTTGGTTCCGGTATTGCCCTTGAAAACATGATCGGTAAGATAAGAATCCAGCGTTTCGCCGTCTTTTTTGTGAACCATATAGGAGGCGAGAAGTGCCATGCCCCATGCGCCGCCTTCCCCGGCAGTTTCCATGACGGAAACCGGTGTGTTTAAAGCGGCGGCAAGGATGTTCTGCCCTACGCCTTTTGTTTTAAAGAGACCGCCGTGTCCGAAGATTTCGTCAATTTTTACCCCTTCTTCTTTGATCAGGATGTCCAGACCTGTTTTTAAAACGGCAAGGGAGGCATACAGGTTGGTGCGCATAAAGTTGGCAAGTGTAAACGCGCTGTCCGGTGTTCTCACGAACAGTGGACATCCTTCTTCAAAGCCTGTGATATGCTCGCCGGAAAAATAGTTATAGGCTAACAGACCGCCGCAGTCCACGTCCCCTTCCATTGCTTTGTGGTAGAGTGTGCCATACAGATCATTCAGGGAAATATCGATTCCGGCAGCCTTGGCAAATTCATGGAAGAGATTTACCCAGGCATTTAAGTCAGAAGTACAGTTGTTGCAGTGTGCCATTGCAACCAGATTTCCGGTAGGGGTTGTCACAAGGTCAATCTCATCATGGACTTCTTTTAAATCCTGCTCCAGAATCACCATTCCAAACACAGAAGTTCCGGCGGAAACGTTACCGGTGCGGACAGCGACACTGTTTGTGGCAGTCATTCCGGTTCCGGCATCGCCCTCGGCAGGTGCAATCGGAACGCCGGCTTTTAAGCTGCCGGAGACGTCTAATTTTCTTGCACCCTCCTCGGTCAGATAGCCTGCAATCTCTCCTGCAAGGGCAGTTTTTGGAAGCAGCTCTCTCAAATGGAAATTATAGCCCATAGAGGCGGCTTTCTCCTCAAACTGATTGATCATATTCTGGTTGTAATCTTTTGTCTGGATGTCGATCGGGAACATACCGGAGGCTTCTCCGATACCGATCACTTTTTCACCGGTCATCTGCCAGTTGATGTATCCCGCTAAAGTGAGCAGGGAATCTATTTTTGTAAGGTGCGGTTCCTTTTTCAACATTGCCTGATAGAGATGTGCAATGCTAAAGCGCTGTGGGATGTGATAGTGGAACAGTGCAGTCAGTTCTTCGGAAGCTTCTCCGGTGATCGTGTTTCGCCAGGTGCGGAACGGGACGAGCAGGGTGCCTTCTTTATCAAATGCCATGTAGCCGTGCATCATCGCAGAAAAACCGAGGGAGGTAAGGTTTGTGATCGTACAGCCGTATTTTCCTTTTACATCTGTTAAAAGGCTGCTGTAGCAGTCTCTTAAACCGTCCCAGACCGCGTTCAGACTGTAAGTCCAGATGCCGTCGACAAGCTGATTCTCCCAGTCATGATTGCCTTGTGCGATCGGTTCGTTGTCTGGCCCGATCAATACCCCCTTGATCCGGGTAGAACCAAATTCGATACCGAGGATTGCTTTTCCGCTCTCAATATATTCTTTATAGTTTGTCATAGATTTCTCCTTTTTCTGATAGCAGTTCTGCCCGCTGTTGTGTCGGGCATGGAAAATATGCTAAATTTGTCCGTAATAAGCATTTTCACCGTGTTTTCGGTAAAAATGTTTGTCGCGGATACAATTCGGTGCAGGTTTTACTTTTGGATTGATCAGTTCGGTTTTGGTTGCCATTTTTGCAACTTCTTCTAAGACAACAGCATTGTGTACTGCCTCGGCTGCGTCTTTTCCCCATGCAAAAGGACCGTGGTTGGAGCATAAAACGCCCGGTGTATGCATTGGGTTAATGCCGCGCGTCTCAAAGGTTTCGATGATGACGACACCGGTATTTTTCTCGTAGGCGGAATTGATCTCTTCCGGTGTGAGATTTCTGGCACACGGAATCGGTCCGTAAAAATAGTCTGCGTGGGTTGTTCCGTAAAGAGGAATGTCACGTCCTGCCTGCGCCCATGAAGTTGCCTCCGGGGAGTGGGTGTGTACGACACCGCCGATTTCCGGGTATTTTTGGTAGAGCTCGATATGGGTTGGGGGGTCGGAGCTTGGTTTGTAAGTTCCCTCGATTTTATTTCCGTCAAGATCCATGACAACCATATCGTCCGGTGTCAGCACGTCATAGTCAACACCGCTTGGCTTGATGACAAAGTAACCTGTTTCGCGGTCAATGCCGCTGACATTTCCCCAGGTGTAGGTGATAAGTCCACGGCGCGGAAGTTCCATATTGGCTTCATAGACCTGTTTTTTTAGTTCTTCTAACATGTGTTTATCTCCGTTCTGATATATATATTGTTACATTGATTATATTTTAGGTAAATTTAATCTGCAACATCAGCCAGGAAAATCTATGATTTTTCTGGCTGGTATTTGTTCTAGCGGTAAACAATTTCGCCGAGTGCAAGGTCACGTTTGAAGTCGCGGATTTTTGTATCTTTGTCAATGTAAACAGCTTCGATTCCCATAGCTTCTGCCCAGTCACCCATCTGCTCAGCAGTCAGGTCATAAGTAAATGCAGTGTGGTGTGCGCCGCCAGCAAGAATCCATGCTTCTGCACCTGTGCGGAGGTCAGGCTGTGGAAGCCAGAAATTGGTAGCGGTTGGTAATTTTGGCATTGGTTTTTCGGTTTTTTTGCAGTCTACATCGTTGATGATG
>ERZ791893.1638-NODE-1638-length-10875-cov-8.973845_pt1 | contig 10875 bp, 8 predicted proteins | sample MGYA00510154_ERZ791893 | MGnify/ENA primary metagenome ERZ791893 (study PRJEB30046, sample SAMN00792068) | human gut metagenome | study: EMG produced TPA metagenomics assembly of the A metagenome-wide association study of gut microbiota in type 2...
GCCTGCCTCGGTGGCAAGGCTTGCGCCGGGGGCCAGCACCCGCACGGTTTTCCCCGCAAAGGCGGCCTGCAAGGCAGTCAGCGCGGCGGTGTCGTCGGTGCGGCGGTTCTTGTACTCGGTGTAGAGCGTATCAGCGTAGGCGGCGTCAAACACAGTCTTTTTGTCCGGCGCGATGGCCGCCAGGATGTGATTGATGTCGCGGTTCGTCAAGTCGCCCTTGCCGAGATAATGTTCAGCGTAGTTACGATGCAGATTGAACTTGGCCGACAGGAAGTAGGCCGGGGTGTAGCCCCAAGCGCACTCGCCCTTGATGGGCGCAATGTGGTCCTGGATGGCGTCCATCAAGTCATCAATGTTGTAGTGGCCGCCGAAATACTCGTTCATATAGTCGGCGATCAGCTCAATGGGCAGGTTGCCGGGGATGCGCCCCATGCCCATCAGGCTGCCGTCCACGGCCAGGTCGCGGCGCAGATGCTTGTCCAAAAACTCCTGTGCCAGACAGAAGCTCAGGGCCATATTCTCATGCAGGTGCAGCGCCAGCCGGATATCCGGGGCCAGGTTGTGGTCGGCCATGCTGACAATGCGCTCCAGGTCACGGCGGCGCATGCTGCCGAAGGTATCCACGATGGAGAACTGCCAGGGGTGGATCTCGTTGACCTGCTCAAAGATCCAGAGCAGGTCTTTGTCGCTGTACCCCATGATGTTGATGGGGTTGATGGAGACTTTGTAACCCAGTTCTTTGATGCGGCGGGCAAAGTCCATGCCGTCTTTAATGTCGTAGTCATGGGCGGTGATGCGGATAATTTCGATGCCGTGGCCGTCGTAGGGGGACAGCTTCGAGATATCGTAGTTCGAGCGCATCGCCATGCCGGAATACATCGTGTGGCCGCGCTGGCTCTCGTCGGGCAGCAGGCGGTTCAGCTCCTCGATGGTGTTGCAGACCGTCACGTCGGGGTCGTAGCCGTCCACATTGCGCAGAAAGCCCACCTCGACGACGTCCACGCCCGCGCGGGTCAGCGTCTGGATGATGCGCCTCGCAGAGCCGAAGCCCCACTGCCAGCTGTTGACATAGCCGCCGTCTCGCAGGGTGCAGTCCAGCAGTTTGATATCAGCCATGCTGCTTCTCCTTCAATATTTCATTTACCAGCGCCAAATCTTTAGGTGTATCCACACTGACCGTCTTGTAAGGGCTGACGATGGCGTGTACCTTGTGGCCGTTCTCGATAAAGCGCATCATGTCGTTTTCCTCGGCCTTTTCCAGGATGGATTTCGGCGTCTCGTGGTAGAATTTCAGCGCCTGCTTGCTGTACAGCTGAATGCCGGTGACTTTCTCGTACTCAAAATCCAGCGTGCCTTTGGGGTAGGGGATGGGGCTGCGGGAAATCAGCAGAATCTCCCGCGCGGCGTTCGTCACGACCTTTTGATTGGAGAAATCGATGACATCCGCCGGGTGTTCCATAATATTGGTCAGTACGGCGACATAATAAGGATCCTCGGGCAGGGTGCTGGGCAGGATCAGGTCAAACGCGGCCGGGTTGACCAGCGGTTCGTCGCCCATCAGCTGCAAGTAGAGGTCTGCATCCTCCACGGTGCTGACCTCCCAGATGCGCCCGGTGGGGGTATCGTGGTCAGGGCTGGTCATCAAGTAGCGCATATCGTAGGCTTTGCAGGCGTCGGCAATGCGCTCGTCGTCGGTGGCAATAAGCACATCGTCCAGCTTCGGGCAGGCCTTGGCGGCCTGGTAGACCCAGTAGATCATCGGTTTGCCCAGCACATCCGCCAGCGGCTTGCCCGGCATCCGGGTACTGGCGTAACGCGCGGGGATAACGGCGATTGTTTTCATGGTTGTACCTCGCTTATAAAAGGTTCACCGCCTTGTAGGGGGCGGGCATGCCCACCCCGCAGCCTTGCGGCGAACGTCCGTTTATGGTTAGGTCGCGGGCGGGACATATCCCGCCCCTACCGTCATACTAATTTTTTCGCCTCGTCCAGCGTCAGGTGGATTTTTTCATCCGCCGCGGTGAACCCGCGCAAAACAAAGCTCTGCACGGTCACGGCGCGGGCGAAATGGAAGGGCAGGCAGAAGTTCAGCACCTCGCTGGGCATCGTGCGCTCCAACACGGTAGCGTCAGGGAACAGGGCTTTATAGTCCGTCATGTCCCGGGGGTGGGTCTTGATAAACAGCGGCCCAACGGCATATTTTTCCGCCACCGCCTTGAACATCGCGTCCTGCTGTCCTTGGGTCATCAGTCCGTCCGCCACAAAGCTGCGGGGCAGCAAAAGCGTTGCGCCGTCGGCCTTTTCGGGCAGGGGCTGGGTCAAAAATATGCGGCGCACCAGCGCTTTTTCGGCATCGGTCAGGCTCTCCAACAGTATGGCCTTGCTGTCCGTCACCATGCGCGCAGCGGGAAACAGCGTACACTTCGCGGCGTCCTCGCTCTCGATGCGCACGCACCATGGGCTGTCGCCCCAGTAGAGGTAGCCTTTTCCGCGCTGTTTCGCGGCAAAATCGGCCGCCGCGCGCTGGTCGGTCACAAGATGCTGGTCGGGGCCAAGGGTGCTGCCGAACGTGTCTTCACACAAGATATACCCGGCGCGGCAGTCTTGCATATAGCGGCCCAGCACGCTCCAATCGTTGTGGATATACACGTTTTCATACGCTGCGCGGTCAAATTTCCAGCCGCACAGCTTCTCAAACGCCCGCGCCGCACGCTGGTGGGCAAAGGGGCCTGTCACTGTGCCGGGCCACTTTGTCTCGTCCACAATGACTGTCTTAACAACGCCGGCCGCGTCCAGCCGGGCCGCCAGCGCGGCGGTGTCGGGCACGGACGCGGAAAGCACCATCGTGTGGGGTCCATTTTCACAGGCGCAGCGCCCGGCCCGCAGCAGGTCTACCAAAACCTGATAGGCCGTGTGGCAGATGTACAAATTCGGTTTCATGGCTTACTCCTGCACCAGCTTGACCGGCGGGAAGTGGATGCGCCCCCAGCCGGACGCCCACTCGGGCATCGTCAGGTCGCTGTTGGTCACTTCAAAGGCGAACTCGGTCACAGGCTTGTCCAGGCAAACCGCATGGGCCAGTGCGCCGTCAAAAATATCAAGGTAGAAGAAATACTGTCCCTCGCCCAGCAGGCTCGGGTCAAACTCAAACACCGAGGTGTAGACCTTGCCCGGCTCGGCAGGGCCGAGATCCACCGGGTGGGTGATGCCCACCGGCGTCGAATCCCGCGCGTGGAGGTTCATCTTCATGTGGATGCCCGCGAACGGCTCCGACACGCGCCAGGTGATTTTCACGCGCATCTTCTCGGTGTCGGCAAAGACGCTCGATTCTTTCCCGACGAAGTCCAACGTTTCCAGCCGGAACCGCTTACCGGCGCTGCCGGTCATGCGGGCCACATCGGCCAAATCGTAGTGGACGACGTTGACGTCGGTGGTGTCCATGTAGACCGCGATAGCCTGCTCGACGTCGCCGTCAAAGATGACCTTGCCCTTGTCCAGCACGACGCAGCGGGTGCAAAGCTGACGGATCGTTGACATATTATGGCTGACATACAGCACCGTGCGGCCGTCCTGGTTGGCAACGTCGCTCATTTTTCCTAAGCATTTCTGCTGGAATTTCATGTCGCCGACGGCCAGCACCTCGTCCATGACCATAATTTCACTGTCGAGGTGCGCGGCCACGGCAAAGGCAAGTTTCACGAACATACCGCTGGAGTAGCGCTTGACGGGGGTGTCAATAAAATCGCCGCACTCGGAAAATTCGATGATCTGCGGCAGTTTTGCATCGATTTCGGCGCGGGTCATGCCGAGAATCGCGCCGTTCATATAGATGTTCTCGCGGCCTGTCATTTCGTTGTTGAAGCCGGTGCCGACCTCCAGCATCGACGCCACGCGGCCGCGAATCTTGATTTCACCCTCGGTAGGGGCGGTGATGCGGGAGAGCAGCTTTAACAGCGTAGATTTGCCCGCGCCGTTGCGGCCGATGATGCCCAGTGCCTCCCCCTGATAGACGGTCAGGTCAACGCCGTTCAGCGCCATAAAGGTTTGCCCAAACAGTCGCTGGTCGGTGCCGATGACGGTGTTCGGGTCCTCCTTCCCGCGCACGCGCGCCCACCAGCTCTGCAGGTCGTGCGTCAGCGTGCCGCCGCCGATCTGGCCGAGCTTGTACTGTTTTTTCAGCCCCGAAACTTCGATGACCGGGCGTTTTTCTGTTGCAGACATAATTCAAGCGCCCCTTTCTTACACCGTATCCATAAACGTTTTTTCAATGCGGCTGAACAGCACAACGCCCAAAACCAGCGCCGCAGCGGTAAAAATCAGACTGTACACGATGCCAAACACCGTGACCGTGCCGGTGCCTAAGGTCGCCATGCGGAAAATCTCGATGGGCGACGTCATGGGGTTTAGCTGGACCAGCACTTTCAGACGCGGGGAATTGTCCAGCATCGACAGCGGGTAGACGACCGGGGAAGCGTACATCCAAAGCTGCACGCCGAAGCCCACGGCGATGGCCAAATCGCGATATTTCGTCGTTAAAGAGGAAACGATGATGCCGACGCCGAGGCCCAGCAGCATGACTTCCAGCATGACGAAGGGAATCGCCAGCGCCCACAGCGTAAAGGTGATGCCGCTGCCCGTGGCGAAGAAATAGCCCCAGAAAATCAGGTACATAGCCGCCTGGATGCCAAAGTTGATAAGGCTTGTCAGCACCTGGCTGATGGGCATGGTCAGGCGGGGGAAGTAGACCTTGCCGAACACCTGCGAGTTTGTTACAAACGTATTGGCCGTGTTGTTGACGCAGTTGGCGAAAAACGTCCAGACCGTGTTGCCCGCCATGTAGAACAAAAAGCCGGGTACGCCGTCGGTGGGCATATTGGCCATGCCGCCGAACACAACGTTGAAGATGATAGTGGTGATAAGCGGATTCAGAATGATCCACGCCGGGCCTAGAATCGTCTGTTTGTACAGCACGGTAAAGTTGCGCTTGACAAACATCGTGATGAGGTCGCGATAGCGCCACAGCTCGTTCAAATCAATATCGAACCAGCCTGTTTTGGGCCGTATAACGGTGGTCCAGCCCTCCTCGGCCGGGCGGGTGGTTTGCAGATTTTCAGCCATAAAAATACCTGTTCCTTATGTGTAAAATCGTAGTCGCACAATTATCCATAGTAATAGTGCTATTTTACCACATTATGCGCAAAGAATCAACTTGCCAAAGCGTTTATAATAATAGTAGAGGCCGGGCATGCCCGGTCCGGTCGTGAAAGGCAATGGGCGTTTCCCGGAAGGCTGCGGGCCGCACATATGCGGTCCCTACAACTCAACATAATAAAAGCGAAAAGCGGCCTGCCGAAAATCTATCGGCAGACCGCTTTTTCTATGCAATTACAGCACCTTCGACAAGAATGCTTTCAAGCGCTCGTTTTCGGGGTTGGCGAAGAACTCCTTCGGGGGTTTGTCGACCTTGACGACACCCTCATCGATAAAGATAATTCGGTTCGCCACCTCGCGGGCAAAGCCCATTTCGTGGGTGACGCAGACCATCGTCATGCCGCCGCGGGCAAGCTCCTTCATCAGTTCCAAAACCTCTCCGACCATCTCGGGGTCAAGGGCGGAGGTCGGCTCGTCAAACAGCAGCACGTCGGGGTTCATGGCCAGCGCACGTACGATGGCGATGCGCTGTTTCTGGCCGCCGGACAGCATATTGGGGTAGGTGTCCGCTTTATCGGCCAGACCGATGCGCTCCAACAGCTCCATGGCCTTGGCGTCGGCCTCGGGCTGCTTCATCAGGCCCAGACGCACCGGGGCCAGCGTGATGTTCTTCTTCACCGTCAGGTGGGGGAAGAGGTTGAAATGCTGGAACACCATGCCCATCTTCTGGCGCACATGGTCAATGTCGTGATCGGTGACTTCCTTGCCGTTGAAGATGATGTGGCCGTCATCCGGCTCTTCCAGCCGGTTCAAACAGCGCAGGAACGTGGATTTGCCGCAGCCGGAGGGGCCGACCAATACAACGCAGTCACCCTTGTTGATGGTCAAATCTACGCCTTTCAAGACTTGCAGGCCGCCGTAGTTCTTTTTCAGTCCTTTAACGTCGATCACTTTGCGCCAGCCTCCTCTCAAATTTTGCCAGCAATGCGCTGAACAGCATGACCAGCACCAGGTACACAGCCGCAACGCCCAGCAGTGGGAACATAGCCTCGTAGGTGCGGTTCATGATGCCCTGGGCGGCATACAGCAGCTCTTTGCCGCCGATGACGGTAATCAGGGAAGAGTCCTTCAGCAGCATGATGAACTCGTTGCCCAGGGACGGCAGGATGGAGCGGATGGCCTGGGGAATGATGATCTCAAACATCGTGGTCATGTAGTTAAGACCCAGGCTGCGGCCGGCTTCCATCTGGCCGGGGTCAACGGCCATCAGGCCGCCGCGGATGATTTCGGAGACATACGCGCCGGAGTTGATACCCAGCGCCAGCGCACCGACCATCGTAAAGTTGCGGCTGCTGGCGAAGATGACCATGCTCATAATGAGCAGCTGCACCATCATAGGCGTGCCGCGGATGACCGTGACATACACCTTGCACACAGCGTTCAGCACGCCAAGGATGGGGTTGCGGTGGTGGGGTTTCTGCTGGGCGTGGCCCACGCGGATCATAGCCACGATGGCCCCCAGCAGCACGCCCAGCACCAGCGCAATGGCCGTGACCAGCAGGGTGGTGCCCACGCCCTTGATATACTGCTGCCAGCGGTCGGAGTAGAGAAATGCCTGGTAGAATTTTACGAAGAAGTCCTGCCCGAAGTTCAGCTTCTCGCCGCTTTTTGCCAGCTCAGAGAGCGCTTCAAACTGTGCTTCCATCCGCAACACAACCTTTCTTTCTGTTTGAATTCAGCACACCTGTAGGGGCCGGGCATGCCCGGCCCGCGGCTTTCCGGCAAACTCTTGTCTGCGGGAAGGTTGCGGGCCGCATATATGCAGCCCCTACAGCGCGACATTTGTATTATACCATATTTCCGGGAAAAATCACACTAAATAAAAGAAAAGCGCGCCGGGGCCCGGCGTGCCTTTCTGTGCGATACAAAAGCGCTTATTCAGCGGTGATGTACTTGTCCACGATGGCCTGCAGGGTGCCGTCAGCCTGCAGCTCTTCCAGGGCGCCGTTGATGGCGTCCAGCAGAGCGGTGTTGCCCTTGGCAACGCCGATGGCATAGTCTTCCTGGGCGTAAGCGGTGTCCAGGATCTTCAGGCCGGGGTTAGCCTCCACGAAGGACTTAGCCGGGGCGTTGTCGATAACGACGGCGTCGACCTGACCATTGTTCAGGGCCTGCACAGCGGTCAGACCGTCGTCGTAGGCGATGACGTTGTCCTCACCGAAGTCGTCGGTGCAGTAGATGTAACCGGTGGTGCCGCGCTGGGTGCCGATGGCCTTGCCTGTCAGATCGTCAGCAGAGGCAATGTCGGAATCCTCGGGCACGATGATGGACTGGATGCCCTCGGCGTAGGTGTCGGAGAAGTCCATGACCTTCTGGCGCTCGTCGGTGACGGTGACACCGGCCATGACGATGTCGCTCTTGCCGTTCTGGGCAGCCAGCAGGGCGGCGTCAAAGTCCATGTCGTCAACCTGCAGTTCCAGGCCGAGCTTCTCAGCGACAGCGGCGGCGACATCAATGTCGATGCCCTCCAATTCGCCGCTGTCGGTCGTCATCTCATACGGGGGGAACGCGGCGTTGGTGGACATCGTCAGCTTACCGGCGTTGACGGTGGTCAGCGCAGCAGCCTCAGAGGTGGCCTCCTCGCTGGAGACAGCCTCGGAAGAAGCGGAACCGCCGCAGGCGGCCAGGCTCAGCATCATGGCGGAGCTGAGCATCAGAGCAGTAATCTTTTTCATGATGATCTCCTCGATTCATTGTATCTCAATGTTTGTACCTTCCCAAGCCCTCACTTGGTTGATGTATACAGTATAACTGCATAAATATGTAAAGTCAATGTATATTTAATAACTTCGGCGTTTTACATGGGCAGAGCAGGGGAGTGGAAAGTTTTTTGTGCAATCTGGCGGAGGTATGTATGTAGGGGCCGGGCACGCCCGGCCCGCGGCTTTACGGCAGACGCCTGCTTATATTTATGCTGCGGGCCGCACATGTGCGGCCCCCCTACAATCGAAGCAAACGAAGCATCCCAAAAATTTCCTCTTGACTTCAAAACGCACTTGTGCTATAAATAACTTAACTTCATCCTGTACAAAGCCATGAGGCAGACAACCGGGATGCAGGGTCCTGTATCAGAGACGACCGCCGCAGCAAACGTTGCGTGGTGCAAGCGGTCTTGCAGCGGCCCGCAGCCTTACCACTGCCGAGCGCGGGGGCGAACCCCCGCCGGGTACGGCCCGTTACAGCCGACACGAGCGGCGCTTACCTTATATATAAGCGCAATTTGGGTGGAACCGTGGAGCTTACCGCTTCATCCCTTTTTGAATGTGAGGGATGGAGCGTTTTTTATTGCACAAATGCAAAAGGAGCGTACAATCATGAAGATCATCTACAAAGACGGCACCGTCGCCGAGTGCCCGCAGGAAGAAGAACTGCACGTTCTGCGCCACACGGCTGCCCATATCATGGCGCAGGCCATCAAGCGCCTCTACCCGCAGGCGGACTTTGCCTTCGGCCCTGCCACTGAGAATGGCTTCTACTATGACGTCGACCTCGGCGACACCAAGCTGACCGACGAGGACCTGGTCAACATTGAGAAAGAAATGAAGAAGATCTGCAAAGAGAATCTTCCCATCAAGCCGTTCATCCTGCCCCGCGACGAGGCTGTCAAGCTGATGGAGGAGCGCCAGGAGCACTACAAGATCGAGCATATGGCCGATCTGGCCGACGAGACTGAGTTCAGCTTCTACCAGCAGGGCGAGTACGTTGATATGTGCATCGGACCCCACCTGACCTACACCAAGGCGCTGAAGGCGTTTAAAATCACCCAGCAGTCCGGCGCGTACTGGAAGAACGACAAAGAGAACAAGATGCTGACCCGCATCAATGGCGTTGCCTTCCGCAATCAGGAGGAGCTGGATGCCTGGGAGAAGCAGCAGCAGGAGGCCCGTGAGCGCGACCACCGCAAGATCGGCAAGGAAATGCGCCTGTTCATGACCGACGACCTCGTCGGCCGCGGCCTGCCGATGTTCCTGCCCAACGGTTACACCGTCTGGCAGCAGTTGGAAGATTATATCAAGGGCAAGGAGCGCGAGCGCGGCTACCTGCACGTCATGACCCCCTGCATCGGCACGGTGAACCTGTACAAGACTTCCGGTCACTGGGATCACTACCGCGAGAATATGTTCCCCGCCATGGAGATGGAGGGCGAGAGCTACGTGCTGCGCCCCATGAACTGCCCCCATCACATGATGATTTACGCCAACCAGCCCCACAGCTACCGCCAGCTGCCTATCCGCATCGGCGAGATTGCTCACGACTTCCGCTATGAGTCCTCTGGCACGCTGAAGGGCATCGAGCGCGGCCGCCACTTCTGCCAGAACGACGCCCACCTGTTCTGCACGCCCGAGCAGATCAAGAGCGAAGTTGCCAACGTCTGCGCCCTGATTTTCGACGTCTACAAGGACTTCAACATCACGGATTATCGCTGTGTTCTGTCCCTGCGCGACCCCGCTGACAAGAAGAAATACCATGACGACGACGCTATGTGGAACCATGCCGAGAACGCCCTGCGCGAGGTCCTGACCGAGCTGGGCATCCACTTCACCGAGGAGATCGGCGAGGCCGCGTTCTACGGCCCGAAGCTGGACGTCAACGTCAAGCCCGCCGTCGGTGCCGAGTACACGCTGTCCACCTGCCAGCTGGACTTCTGCCTGCCCGCCAAGTTCCACCTGACCTATGTGGACAAGGACGGCAGCGAAAAGACCCCCGTCGTGCTGCACCGCGCCATCCTCGGCTCTCTTGACCGTTTCATGGCCTACCTGATCGAGGAGACGAAGGGCCGTTTCCCGACCTGGCTGGCCCCGACGCAGGTCAAGGTGCTGCCGGTCAGTGAAAAGACGCTGGACTACGCCAAGGACGTGGCCGCCAAGCTGCAGGCCGCCGGTGTCCGCGTTGTGCTGGATGAGTCCAACGAGAAGATTGGCTACAAGATCCGCCAGGCCCAGCAGGTTGACCGCGTACCGTATATGCTGGTTCTGGGCGCGAAGGAAGTCGAGGCCAACAACATCAGCGTTCGCGACCGCAAGGGCGAGACCACAACGATGGAACTGGATGCCTTCATCGCCAAGGTTGTTGATGAAATCAAGAACCGCGTGAATAACGGCTAATATCGGTTTATAAAAATACCGCTGTCAGGAAATTGACAGCGGTATTTTTTATTGGTAACAGCGGCAATGTGCCAAAGCCCCTCCGGCCGCGAAACCGGCCTGAGGGGCTTTTCCCGCTACACCGCTCCCGCTCTCCTTGCCTTTCTCCTGTACTCCGTCGGTCCGCAGCCGTAGACCTGTCGAAACGCGCGGGCAAAATAGCTGGCATCCTGGAAACCGCACTGCGCCGCGATTTCCGACACCTGTAACCCCGTGCCGCACAAAAGCTCAGCGGCACGCTGGGTGCGCTGGTCCCTCAGGTATTGGTTCGGCGTTGTGCCGATCATGTCATGGAAGCACCGCAGGCACTCGCTGGGGCTGATGGCCGCGCTGGCCGCGATCTGCTCCACCGACACGTCCTCGGCGTAATGCTCCTGGATGAATTGCAGCATCGTCTTGATGCGGTCGGCGCTGCGCAGGGCTTTTTTCGGCAGCGCCTGCACTGCCGGGGCGTGGCCCACCAACTGGAGCAGCATTTCCGACAGCGCCGCGCGGGCCTTGAACTCGTACCCGGGCTGCT
>ERZ791893.1640-NODE-1640-length-10867-cov-9.139105_pt1 | contig 10867 bp, 7 predicted proteins | sample MGYA00510154_ERZ791893 | MGnify/ENA primary metagenome ERZ791893 (study PRJEB30046, sample SAMN00792068) | human gut metagenome | study: EMG produced TPA metagenomics assembly of the A metagenome-wide association study of gut microbiota in type 2...
GCGCGGGTGGGAGGTGATGGTCTCGGTCGCGGTCATGCCGATGTTGGCGGCGTTCACACCGCTGGCCGCCCACAGGCCCTTGCCCTCCACGGCGTTGGGCACGGCAGTCATCCGCAGGCCGTCGCCGGGCAGGGGGATCTCGACGCCCGAAATCACGGATTTGTAGACAGCCGGGTAGTCCTGCGGCTGGAACACGGTAAATTTTTTCGCGGTAAAATGGCCGGAGCCGGAATCGTCGTTGCGGGCGATCATCGTGGAGCCGTCATACGACGCATTTTTGCCGACCAGAATGGTAGTGCAAGCCATGTTTGAACATCTCCTTATGTATTATATAACCCTATTATAAACCTGTTTTCCCAAATTTCAATCACAATTCCTGTGCCACGCCCTGGGGGATAACGCCGGTCTGGTAGGCCTCCACCAAGGCGGTCAAATCGCGGATGAGCGCCTGCTTGCGGCCACCCTCGTCAGTATCGCGCACCAGGATACGCTGCGGTGCGGTGTAGATGTACTCGCTCTTGGACGTGATATCCTCGTCCTCGTGGATGGCCTTGTCAGTGTTTTCAAACGGCTGGTGGGTGCGAAGAATCAACCCGCGGGAATTGTAGACCAGTGTGTAGCCCGCAATGCCGGTGCGCTGGTGGTAGGCGCGGCAGAAGCCGCCGTCGATGATGATGAGCCGCCCGCCGCCCTTGATGGGGCTTTCGCCTTCAATAGCGCGGACCGGCACATGGCCGTTGACGATATGGCTGCCCTCGCCTTCCAGGCCAAATTCGCGCAAAATATGTTCGGCGGTGCGCGGGTCGGCAATGTGCTTGTAGTAGGGGTCCTTTACCTCAACGTGGGCGGCGGGGTCGGCAATGTACAGCCGTTCAAACGTCGTCATGGCGCTGCGGCCAAACAACGGCGATTTTGCCCCGCACCACAGATACCACAAAAAGTCCTGCCCGGCCAGCCGCGCAGGGCTGCCCTGCGGCGCACTGTAACCCTGGCGGGCACGGCGGTCGCAGTAGTCGAACAGCGCCTTGCCGCTGCGGGCAACGCCCTCAAAGGTGATGGCCGCAAACGCGCCGTTTTCGGTCATGGGCACAGCGCCATGGTAGAGCAGATTGCCGTTGCACATTTTATAAAATGCGCCGTGAGCGTACAAAAATTGCACATGGCGCTGCAGACGCTCACTCTCGGCAAAGCTGCGCACCAGCCCGGCAATGACCTTGCCCTCGTCGGCGGTCAGCACGGTGGGGTGCGCCGGATCCACGGTGGGAAAGTCGCAGTCCAGCAGGGGATAGGTCGTGCCAAAATAATCCACTGTGCCCGCGTCAAAGTCGATGCGATTTAAGAAGTCGCGGCCCTGCAAATCGAAATCCGGGTTGCGGGCAATGACCTGGGCTTCGAGCTTGAGCATCATGACGGTCACGGCTTTGTGCATCCGCGCGGTGGCGGTCAAATCACCCGCAGCGGTGCGCGGGTCTGCGTGGGGCAGCCAGCGCGACACATCGGAATCGGCGTAGGTATGCTGGGCAAAGCGCTCGAGCTGCCGCAGGCTGATACCGTAGCCGCCCTCGAGGGTGTCGAGATTGTTGTAAGCCAGTGTCGTTTTCAGCACCGTCATGATGCAGAGCGGACTGCCCGCCGCCGCGCCCATCCAAACGACATCGTGGTTGCCCCACTGGATATCCACCTGGTGGTGTGCCATCAGGCTATCAAGAATGCGGTCAGGGCGCGGGCCGCGGTCGAACAGGTCGCCCACGATGTGCAGGCGGTCAACGGCCAGCCGCTTGATGACCTCGCAGAAGCGAATAATGTAGGCGTCGGCGCGGTCGTAGCGGATGATGCTCTCGATGATTTCGCCGTAATACTGGTCCTTATCATGATCCTCAAAGTGGGCGTGAAGCAGTTCGTCGAGGATGTAGCCGCAATTCTGGGGCAGGCAGCGGCGCACATGGTCGCGGGTGTGCTTGCTGGACACGAACCGGCACAGATCGATGAGCCGCAGCAGTGTCAGCCGATACCAGGCGTGCAGGTCTTTTTGGCGGACTTTCAGCTCGGGTAATTTTTGATTGGGATAATAGACCAATGTTGCCAAATCGGCGCGTTCGTCGGCGGGAACGCCGGGGCCTAACACCGTGTCGATTTTTTCCCGGATAACACCCGACGCACTGTTTAAAATATGTACAAACGCTTCATGCTCGCCGTGCAGGTCGCTCATAAAATGCTCGGTGCCCTTGGGCAGACGCAGCAGTGCCTCAATGCGGATGATCTCGCTGGCCGCGGCGGCCACAGTCTGGTATTTCTGGGAAAGCAGGCGCAGATAGCGCAGATGCTCGTCGGAATATGGCACGGGCAGGACCTCCCTGTACTTTTATTTCATCTATATGGAATTATAACACACTTTTGGGCAAAACAAAAGGGCCGCAGCCCTAAGAATTTAGGGTTGCGGCCCGGAAGAGTATGCCCTGCAGGGGTCGATGCTCGCATCCACCTCTACGGCGTCCCGGAAGATGAGCGATTACTCGATCTCAATCAACGTCTGCTTCGGCTCCAATTTCTTGGCGTCGGCCTTGGGCAGGTGCAGGCTCAGGATACCGTTCTCAAATTTGGCGCTGATATCCTTGGGTTCCAACTCCTTGCCAACGTAGAAGCTGCGGGCACAACTGCCGGTGGCACGCTCCTGACGAATGTAGCGGCCCTCGTTGTCCTTCTCGTCCAGTTCCTCATTGCGCTGGGCGCTGATGGTCAGATAGCCGTTGTCAAGGTCGAGCTTGACATCCTCCTTCTTGAAGCCGGGCAGATCGACAAACACATCGTAACTGTCTTTGTTCTCGCGGACGTCGGTCTTCATCACATTGGCGGCGCGTTTGCCAAACATACTGCGGGGTTCGGCAACGCGCATTGCACGGTCAAAGTCATGCGCCCAGGCATCGCTGAACAAATCATCCATCAAACCATCATTGAACATATACGGAACCATCATCATAAGTCATTCCTCCAATTTTCATCGGCTGAACGTAGACTGTGCGTACAGTTGACTTTTGAATTAAGCTTTGTTGTTCCTTTGGAGTTCTGGTTCTTTCGCCCCTGTTCCCCTTGGAACGCCTTTATAATAGCACTATGAATTAGCACTGTCAATAGTAGAGTGCTAATGTTTACAAGTTGTGTAATGTTTGTTCATAAAATATGTAATAAGTTTTGAAATGCAGCGATAATACGTGATTTTGTGTAGTGATCAATATGCGCAGCCCCTGCACGAGTGTGTACATACCATATAAAACAAGAACATGTCCGCCACCCTTGCCAAATTTTCGTCTGTTTTTTTGTGCGGTTTGCGGATTGACACTTTTTGAATGCAACGGTATCCTTGAACTGTGCGCAACTATCATGCGCAACATTTTCAGCAAGGGAGGGAACGTGCGCACCATGGCGAATAACACTACACCCATGAAAATTGCAGAGATCGCAGACGCGCTCGGAATCTCGAAAACCACGGTATCACGTGCGCTTTCCGGCAAAGGACGCGTGGGGGAGGAGACCCGCGCCCGGGTGTTTGCCTACGCCGGGCTGACCGGGCGCGAGGTCGCGCCGCCCCATCCGGTGACACAGGGCGCAACACATAATCTGTCACTCGTCATCCCGAAACACTTCATCCGCCTGGATTTGCCCTTCCTGCGCAAATGTATGGGCGGCATCTGCACCATGGCTGCGCAGCGCGGGTATGACCTGCTGCTCTGCTATGTCAGCGAGACCGACACCGACCAGCTGGAACGCCAGCTGGCAAGCCATAAAGTTGATGGCGTCATTCTTTCCCGCACCATGTCGGATGACCCCTGCATCGACTTGTTGAAGCAGTACGGTGTGCCTTTTGTGGCCATCGGCCGCATCGAAGACCCGGAGATTCCCCAGGCCGACAACGACCAGCTCGGTGCGGCGTGTGAAATGACCCGCGTGCTGCTGCAGCTGGGCACCCGGCGCATCGCCTACCTGGGCGGCAGCGGCACTTATACCGTCAACGCTGACCGGCTGCGTGGCTATCTGCGAGGTCTGGCCGAGTTCGGTGTGCAGGCCGACCAATCGCTGATCCGCACGGGATTGGAGAGCAACGAACAGCGCACCGACGCGCTGGAAGCTGTGCTGGAGCGCCGCCCCGACTGCCTGCTCTGCTGTGACGACCGGCTGGCCTTTGATGTTGTGCGGGAACTGCGGGCACGGCATATCCATGTGCCCCAGGACATCCGCGTGGCAAGCCTGTATGATAGTGAATTGCTCGTAGACATAACACCTTCTATCTCTGCAGTGCAGTTTGACGCCGAGCGCATCGGCTCCACTGCCTGCCGGATGCTGCTGGACATTCTGGCCGGGAAGGACGTGCTGAAGCGCCAGCTGCAAGGGTATCAGGTCATTTTACGGGATTCGACAAAGTGAATAGCGTTTATCATGCCGCCCCGGAGGAATGCCTTCCGGGGTGGTTTTGCTATTCTGGCGGTGTCATGGTTTCCGGCTCTGCGCAACTTCCTATTTTATGACATCATCGAATCAAATTACAAAATAGTTACAGCAACGTCAAATTGCTGTACAAAGCAGGGAAAATTTGTCTAAAATAGCCGTGCACAGCCCGGAAGTTGCGCAAGTTGCGCGTATTTTTCGTCGAATAAGCCGTTTTCAGTGGCAAAACCGCCAAAAACGCACTGCGAAACACGTATAATCTGCACATTGACACCAAGCGGAAAATCCTGTATTCTAAAAAACGTAAGGCGGATGCGCAAACTAGTTGCGCAGTGCCGCCCAAGTTGTTCGTCAGAGAGTATTTTTTAAAGAAGGAGAACACACTATGAAAAAGCAAATCAGCCTGGCTCTGGCCGGTGTAATGGCTTTGTCCCTCGCCGCTTGCGGCGGCTCTGCCAGCACCGCCACCTCCACTTCCGAAGCAGCTTCCACTGCTGAGTCCACCGAGGCTTCCAGCGCAGCTTCCACCGAGGCCGCTGCTGCCGGCGATGTCCTCGATCAGGCCGCTGCCGCTGCCTTCGCTCAGGACGTTACCTTGACCATGTGGGGCGCTGAAGAGGATCAGGATCTGCTGCGTGAGATCAGCGACAAGTTCATCGAGAAGTACGGCAACTACGGCGGCAAGATCACCATCAATCTGGGAACTCAGTCCGAGTCCACGGCCAAGGATACCGTCCTGACCGACCCCACCGCCGCTGCTGATGTTTATGCTTTTGCCGATGACCAGCTGAACGAGTTGGTCAAGGCCGGCGCTCTGCAGGAAGTGCAGCTGAACGCTGACGACGTCAAGAGCCGCAACACTCCCGCGTCTGTCGATGCTGCCACGGTCGATGGCAAGATCTATGCTTACCCCCTGACCGCTGACAACGGCTACTTCATGTTCTACGACAAGAGCTTCTTCACCGAGGACGACGTCAAGAGCCTTGACACGATGATGGACAAGGCAGCCGCCGCAGGCAAGAAAGTCTCTATGGACGTTGCGAACGGCTGGTACCTGTACAGCTTCTATGCTGGCGCTGGCCTGAACCTGAGCCTGGCTGATGACGGCGTGAATACCGTCTGCAACTGGAATGAGGCCCCGGGCGCTGACGTTACCCAGGCTGTCATCGACATCTGCAAGAACCCCGGTTTCATCGCTCTGAAGGACGAGGAGTTCACCGGTAAGCTGAAGGACGGCACTTTGGTTGCTGGCGTCAACGGCACCTGGCGTGCAAACGACGCTGCTGAAGTTTGGGGCGACAACTACGCCGCCTGCAAGCTGCCTACCTACACGCTGAACGGTGAGCAGGTCCAGATGGCCTCCTTCTCCGGCTACAAACTGATCGGTGTCAACCCCCACAGCGCTAACGTCGGTGCTGCTATGCTGCTGGCCGACTTCGTTACCAACGAAGAGAACGAGGGACTGCGCTTCCAGGAGCGCGCACAGGGCCCCTCCAACATCAACGCTCTGGCAGCCGCTTCTTCTCCGGCTCTGACCGCTGTTGTTGCCCAGTCCGAGTACGCTAACCTGCAGCGCGTTGGCGGCAACTTCTGGGCTTCCGCTGAGACCCTCGGTTCCATCTGCGTCAACGGCAACCCCGATGGCAAGGACACCCAGACTTTGGTCGATGACGCTGTCGCCGGTATCACCGCTCCTGTTACCCAGTAATCTCTGCTTCTACCTATAATAATAAAGAAATGATCTGATAAGACAGCCCGCTTGTGATAGAAAACACTTGATGCAAGCGGGCTGTTTTATCCGTATGATTTATGAAGATCGTGTGAACGAAAGGGGACTTCGCTGTGGCGAAAACTGCAACGCGAGCCATGCCGGGCGAGAAGAACTTCTTCCAGACTTTTGGGGAAGCCTTTGCAAAAGGCGATATCTTTACCAAAGTTTCGTTCCTGGTATGGGGCCTTGGCTATATCGGTCACGGCCAGCTGATGAAAGCGCTCCTTGTCACCCTCGTGGAGGGCCTGGGGCTTTACTTCCTGGCATTTTACGGTGCGCCGAACCTTGCTAAATTCGGCACGCTGGGCACTGTCAAAATGGAGATGGTGTTCGACGTTGCGACGATGAAAAACGTCGTGAACAATTACGATAACTCCTTCGAGATCCTGCTGATGAGCATGATTTCCTTCGTGGTCATTGCCGCGCTGATCGCGGCCGCCATGATGGTGGTCACCTCCAACTACCAGCTGCAAAAAATCCGCGCAGCGGGCAAAAAGACTAACAGCTTCTTACAGGACATCAACGTCTACCTGAATGAAAAGTTCTATGTCACGCTGCTGACCCTGCCTGTGCTGGGCGTTGTGGTATTTACCATCGTGCCGCTGTTCATCCTGATTGCGGTCGCGTTCACGAACTATGACCAGCAGCATATGCCCCCGAACGACCTGTTCACCTGGGTGGGCCTGACCAACTTCTTCACGCTGTTTGGCAGCGGTATGACCTCGACCTTCGGCTACTCCTTCGCCAAGGTGTTGACCTGGACGCTGGTCTGGGCGTTCTTTGCCACCTTTACCACCTTCTTCGGCGGTATCCTGATGGCCATGTTCATCAATGACCAAAAGACCAAATGCCCGAAGTTCTGGCGTACCCTGTTCATGGTGACCATCGCCGTGCCTCAGTTCGTTACGCTGCTGCTGGTACGCAACTTCTTCTCCAACAACGGCATCTTCAACACAATGATGGCCAACGCCGGTGTCACGGACTTTCTGCATAACATCGGCCTGGTGGATAAGGGCCTGTCCTACATCCCGTTCCTGACCCAGCCGGGCTGGGCTATGTTCACTATCATCATGATCAATATCTGGATCGGCGTGCCGTACCAGATGCTGATCGCCACGGGTGTGTTAATGAACATTCCCGCCGACATGATCGAGGCCGCCCGCATCGACGGTGCGAACCCGGTTCAGATGTTCTTCCGCATCAAGCTGCCCTACCTGCTCAGCGTGCAGGGACCGTCGCTCGTCACGGACTTTGTCAGGAACGTCAACAACTTCAACGTTATTTACCTGCTGACCCAGGACGTGTTTGTCACGAACAACCAGCAGCTGGCCCAGTCCAACGCCAAGGAGATCGACCTGCTGGTCACCTGGCTGTTCCGCTTGACGCAGGAATACTACAACTACAAGATGGCCGCTGTGCTGGGCATCATGGTGTTTATCGTCTGCGCAGTGTTCACCGTTGTGTGCTTCCACTTTATCAATAAGAAGGAGGCGACGTTCTCTTGAGTACCACTACCATCAACGATGCCGCCGTGCAGAAACAGCTCAGACAGGGCCGCGTCAAGAAAACAATTTTCTCCATCATCCGCCATCTTATCCTGGCGCTGCTGGCCTTTATCTGGCTGGTGCCCATTGCCTGGCTGCTGCTGACCTCGTTCTCCACCGATAAGGGCATCAACTTTACCCGCTTTGTGCCGGAAGGCTTTACCCTGTGGAACTACATCAGCATTATGACAGAGCCGGACTCCGTTGCACAGTTCCCGCGCTGGTTCATGAACACCCTGGTCGTGGCCTGCTTTAACTGCGTGATCTCCACCTGTTTTGTGCTGATGGTGGCTTACGCCATAAGCTGCTGCCGCTTCAAGGGCCGCAGGCTGCTGCAAAACCTGTCCGTCACGGTCAACCTGTTCCCGGGCGTTCTGGCCATGATTGCAGTTTACTTCGTCTTGAAGTACATGAACCTGACGAATTCCTACGCGGGCCTGATCATGGTCTATGCCGGTTCCTCCGGTTTGGGCTACCTGATCTGCAAGGGCTTCTTCGACACGGTTCCGGTTTCCCTGCGTGAGGCCGCCAAGCTGGACGGCGCTTCGGAAGCACGCATCTTCTTCCAGATCGTTATCCCGATGTCCCGCCCGATTTTGGTGTACACCATTATCAACTCCTTCCTGATGCCCTGGACCGACTTTGTTATGGCAAAGATGATCCTGAACTCCGGTGTCAGCACGGACTGGACGGTTGCCATCGGCCTGTACAACATGCTGCAAAAGGCTCTGATCAACAACTACTTCTCCCGTTTCTGCGCGGGCGGTGTGCTGGTCGCCATCCCCATTTCCATCCTCTTTGTCATCATGCAGAAATTCTACGTCGAGGGTATCACCTCCGGCGCGGCAAAGGGCTGATAGCTTATCACAACAACGCTGCCCCGCAAGGGGCAGCGCTTTTGTGGGTGAAGGGCAGATTTAACGCAGGAACCGGATATGCCCGGCCCGCGGCCTTCCCGCTAATGACCGCTTGCCATACACGGCAGGGCCGGGCATACCCGGCCCCTACAAGGCACTTTATTTTAAAGTAAAGAGGTTCACCATGAAAACGATCACCAAAGCCCCCATCCTGTTCCGCGGTGGGGACTATAACCCCGACCAGTGGCTTGACCGGCCCGATATCCTGGAAAAGGACGTCGAACTGATGAAAAGAGCCGGCATGAACACCGCCACCCTCGGTGTGTTCGCCTGGGCCAAGTACGAGCCGCAGGAGGGTGAGTATGACTTTACCTGGCTGCGCGAGACGATGGACCGCCTGTACGCGGCGGGCATCTACACCGAGCTTGCCACCCCCTGCGGCGCTAAGCCCAACTGGATGGCGAAAAAATATCCCGAGATTCTGCGCGTGCAGGCCAACGGCGTGACCGACCACCAGGGTATGCGCCACAATGCCTGCCCCAGCAGCCCCATCTACCGCGAGAAGGTCCACACCATCATTGAAAAGCTCGTCGAGGCCGTCGGCGACCACCCCGGGCTGATTCTGTGGCACATCTCCAATGAACTGGGCGGCGACTGCTACTGCCCCCGCTGCCAGGCCCGCTTCCGCGATTGGCTGCGCGACAAATACAAGACCATCGACGCGCTGAACCATGCCTGGTGGACCGGCTTCTGGAGCCACCACTACAACGATTTTGACGAGATCGAGCCGCCGTTTGAGAACGGCGAACAGAGCCTGCTGGGCCTGAAACTGGATTGGCGGCGCTTCACCACCTGGAACATGACCGACTATGTCCACAGCGAGACCGAGCTGCTGCACAAACTGACCCCGAATGTGCCCATCACCACCAACCTGATGGAGTATTTCCCCGGGTTGGACTACCACTATTTGCAGAAAGAACTGGATTTCGTCTGCTGGGACAGCTATCCCCATTGGGGCCGCCCCGACCGCAGCATCACGACGACCTTTGCCATGACTGCGTTTGACCACGCGCTGATTCGCGGCTGCAAGCGGGACGTACCTTTCTTCACGATGGAGAGCACGCCCAGCCTCGTCAACTGGCACGAGTATAACAAGCTCAAGCGTCCCGGCGTCAACCGTTTGCAGGGATTGCAGACCGTGGCCTGCGGCGGCGACGGCGTACAGTACTTTCAGTGGCGCAAGGGCCGCGGCGGCACTGAGCAGTGGCACGGCGCGGTAGTGGACCACGATGGCCGCGACGATACCCGTGTGTTCAAGGATGTGACCGAGACGAACGCCGCGCTGAACGCGCTGACGCCTGTTATCGGCAGCCTGCCCCGCGCCGAGGCCGCGCTGATTTTTGACTGGGACAGCCGCTGGGCGCTGGAAGATGCCTGGGGTATGCAGATCCAGCAGAAGAACCTGCGCGAGACCGTCTGCGCCCTGCATGAACAGCTGGGCCGCTGCGGCGTCGATGCCGATGTCATCGGCGTCGAGGAATCTCTCGACCGCTACAAAGTCGTCGTGCTGCCGATGCTCTACATGGTCAAGCCCGGCTTCGGTGAGAAGATTCGTCAGTTTGTGGCAAACGGCGGCACGGTTATCGGCACCTACCTGTTGGGCTATGTCAATGATTCTACGCTGGCCTGGCTGGGCGGCTTCCCCGGCGATGGCCTGCGGGAGGTGTTCGGCGTGACCGCCACCGAGCTGGACACCCTCTACCCCGGCGAACGCAACACCGTCGTCTTCCCGAACGGCAGCAAGGCCGCCATCCAGGACTATTGCGAGCTGCTGGAAACGGCGGACAACACCGATGTGCTGGCAACCTACGGCGAGGACTTCTACAAGGGTTACGCCGTGGCGACCCACCACGCCTTCGGCAAGGGCCACGCCTACTACGTTGCAGCCCGCATGGATGCCGACGGCAACGCGAAGGTGTTCCGCGCCGCCATGACGCAGGCAGGCTGCACGATGCAGACCCTGCCAGATGGCGTTGAGTACCACTGCCGCGAGGACGAGCGCGCGGTGTATCACTTCTACCTGAACACGACCGAAACGGACAAGACCGTAGCCGTGCCCACCGGGGCCGACCTGCTGACCGGCAAAACCGTCAGCGGGGAAGTGACCCTGGGCCGCTATGGTGCCTGCGCGGTGGAAGTTGTAAAGTAAAGGCAATACCGCATAATTCTAAGTGCCGATACGGCGAGCGAGGTGC
>ERZ791893.1659-NODE-1659-length-10728-cov-3.121615_pt1 | contig 10728 bp, 5 predicted proteins | sample MGYA00510154_ERZ791893 | MGnify/ENA primary metagenome ERZ791893 (study PRJEB30046, sample SAMN00792068) | human gut metagenome | study: EMG produced TPA metagenomics assembly of the A metagenome-wide association study of gut microbiota in type 2...
TCACTACCACCACATAACTGCCCCCCGGTAATCTGCTCAGATCCACCTGTGCCGGTACGACATACCTTCCATCCAAAACTTTTACGACTGCCGTATTGTATAAAATAATTTCAACACTCTCTCCTTCTTTCGTGAGAATATTCAATTTATCTTTTACCGGATTCGGATACAAACTGACTTCCTGATCACCTCCACCTCCGACCGAAATTCTGAAAGCAACCGAAGCCGATTCTCCTAAAGCATCTTTAGCCGTTAAAGTTACATCCGTCGCACCTACAGCCAAAGCTGTAATATATAAGTTACCTCTGTTAGGACTCAAATGGGCAACCCGGGAGTCAGAAACCACCGTTGAATAACTGAGCGGTTCCCCATCTTCATCCACAAAATAATCGGCTAACGTCAATGCTATCTGTTCTCCTACCCGCGAAAACACAACATCCTCAGGTTGAAGAATAACATGGGGTGCATGATTCGGTTCCACAACATAAGTAAAACTCAAATCGGTAGATGCTCCGTAAACATCGCTCACATTCAACCGTCCCTGATAAGTTCCGGGAGCCAATTTCGTCGCATTTATAGTCAATGTGATCGTCTTATCACTAAGTATTCCGGTAATTGCCTCTGACGGATTTTCCAAAGCCCATGTCATATCGTGCCCATCGGGATCTGAGATAATAAATGCCAATGACCTGGTCTCAAATCCACGCAAAGTAATGCTATTTCCATTCACCGGAGTAATGACAGGAACTCCGTTCGAACCCGTTTGAAAAGAGAAACGGGGAGAAAGCGCGGAGCGATTACCGGAAGCATCATAAGCATCGACAAAAACATTATAGTTGGTTTCAAATTCCAGTCCGGGCAATACAGCCGTCATCGTGTCACCGACATTCAAATCTCCGGTTGCAAATCCCCGCACACCGACATGCGACGGCAAATTATCCGGATTTAATGAACTGATATCTTCCTGCGTATAATATACAGAAAAACCGGCTGCTTTCACATCGTCCGGATCAGCAGGAACCAACCACTGCAAAGAAGCAATATTGGATGAAACCGTACCCCATAATTTCGTCACTTTCTGAGGCGGTACTGTACTCGTTACAGCCAGGGCAGCCGCAGCATCTATAAGCCCGATACCCAGTTTACTCTGATAACCGCGATTATAGGCATAGATATCTTTAGCCGTATTGAACAAACGTTCTTTTAATTTTTCAGGTGTATATCCCTGTCCGCCGAATTTAGAAACGACCAAAGCAGCTACGCCCGATACATGCGGACAAGCCATGGAAGTACCTTGTAAATAACCGTAGGTATTTCCGGGAGTAGTACTGTATATCCGAACCCCCGGAGCTGAAATATCCACCCATTCGCCGTAATTGGAAAAATCAGCTTTTCTATAATCGCTTGTGAGCGCAGCGACAGCAACAACCTTCTCATAACAGGCCGGATAAGCAAGAGGAAGATTATCATTACCGGCAGCAAAAATTACAATACCTCCTTTCATCGGCCCTTCCTGATTTCCGTGTTCATCCACCCCTGCATAAGTTACAAAATAATCTATAGCAGCCTTTAAAGAGGCCGGAAGTGCAGAACCACCCTTTTCATACCCCCAACTGTTCTGACTGATAACCGCTCCATTGTCGGCACCATATTTGATCGCAGGAGCTCCGTCCGCACTGATATCCTTACCACTGGCATCAGTTCCAAAAATCTGACACGACATCAATCTGACACCATTCCCGGAACCGTCCCCTCCGGCAACACCGCAAACCCCTTTCCCATTATTGTTCACAGCGGCAACTGTTCCGGCGACATGTGTTCCATGCTTGCCCGGCTTGATTGTCCCGACCTGATCTACAAAATTGAAACCGTACACATCATCTTTATAACCGTTGTCATCATCGTCTTTATTACGAACTCCGTTCACTTCTGCTTCATTCATCCACATATTGGCAGCTAAATCCTCATGTTCAAAATCAATTCCTCCATCAACCACCGATACAATCACTTCTTTCTTACCTGTTTCTGTTTTCCAGGCTTCAAAAAGATTTATATCAGCCCCGGCAATAGAGCCACTGAGAGAACCGTCGTTGTAATAATGCCATTGCTTATCCAACTCGGGATCATTGAAAGGCAATGTCAATTGAACCGTTTTACGGATCGGCTCCACGATTTCAACACCCGGAAACTGCAAGAAATCAGCGGAAGCCCGGGAAACCGGCTTGTCCTCATCAAAAACAATATCGTACCACAAATGCAAGCCTGCAGCACGGGTACGAGCCTCAAAACGACCGGCCGGCGGGAATGTCCGCCGCATAGAACTAGCCCCTAAAGCCGTTAAAACATGATCCATACCGCTTACCCGGGTACGAATACCGACAGAATCTACCGATATTTCGAGAGAATTGGCTAACTCCTGGGATAACTTGATCCGCAACCGCCCTTTTACACTCATCATATCCATTTCTGTCTCGGAAAATTCCCTTTTATCCGGATCGCTTTGTAATTCATCATCCGGATGACATCCGCCTGCTAAGACACATATCATCAAAAATAATAATACTCTCCTTTTCATAACTATTGTGGCATTTCGTCTTTAAAAAAATCCAGCAGCTCATACAGACTGTCCGGATTTTTCCATTTTATTTTATGCTTTTTCAGAAAATTTTTAAAGGCCTGCTGTCGTTCTGTGGATAATTTTTTCTCAATATCTTTTTTGGAAGCCGGATAACATTCACCCTTTACAATAAGCACATACTCCCGAATAGCGGAGAGTGCCTTCCCTCCATCCTTGCTTTCTTTTAAAAACATATGGTTCATATTACTAATCCCACCGATTTCCAAAGAAGACATTTTTTGTACAGATTGAGTATTGGAAGAAGCACCATAAGCCCCGCCGTTATCAAGCAAACTTTCAAAATCTCCCAACACCAGTTCTCCGACAAAACCGCCCTTTTTGGCTTTCAGTAAACGAATGATTCGCCCATCGATTTCCAGATAATTTACGCCATTAATTTCAACCCGGTCAATTTTACCCGGCTCTGCTTCCATAATTTGTTCTCCTTTCAAAAAGTGTAAATGAGATTTTAATAAATGGATATTCAATTGCAAGGCACTCTTCCCTCCATCCTTATAAAATACCGTTCCCGGTTGAAATTCAGAAAAAAGATAAGGCCAATTAGTTGTATATTCCTGTGCAGACACCAAACAAGATATACCCAAACACACAAAAAACAATAATCTTTTCATAATATTCAGATTTAGCCAAAAAGAGGGAAACGAAAAGTCTCCCTCCTTTTATTATTAATATCAGGACACCCCCACTCTTTATTTTTGAAATTTCAATTTCCGGGGAGTCTTGTATACTTCTTTTACAGAAGCTTTTGTAACTCTTGCTGAAACAGGCAGATCATTACTTATTTTTATAAAAGTAACACCTCCATTAAACAACTCCCAAAATCCTTGAGAAGTCGTCGATCCCCATGCATTCGGCAAATTCAGCCAACCGTTCTCCTGTATATCAATAACAATATCATCATACGAATTACCGGGTTCTGCGTCCGGAAAGCCAACTAAAACCAAAGGTCCTTGACTTGGATTTACATAACCGGTTGCCAATCCACTGGTTATAGTTATCTGATCTCCACTGGCATTAAGAGTACCTGCAAACATATTGAAATCAGGAGCAACGTATCCGCCTTGGGCAATATAAGGACACAAATTCTTTACCCAAACTTTATTTGCATCATTTACATCCTGTTCAAGAATAATTTCCCAAGTATACACCTCGTTCCAATAGTCTGCTACGGAAGCCTTATATACTCCGTTAATACCCGTACTTTCCAAAAAACGAATATATTTACCATCCAAGGTTAAACCTTTCGTTTCATTACCGTATTTATCCTGAAAAGATTTTTCAGCAATAATAACGTCGATAGAAACATTAAAATCAGGTTCCTCAGGAAGCCAGACAATCAGTGTCGTATCATCGGCAAATCCGAAATGCTGCCTGTATTTCAAATCAATTAAGGTACTCCGGCCCTCTTCATTGTAACGAAGTTGAATTTTACAATTGTCACCGACCTTCGCAAGAGTCGCCTTAGAAAAGAATGTCATTTCCAAATTTTCCCAGTCTGTATAATAAGTTATAGTATCACTGGCAGAAACCAAACCGATCGTTTCTGTTGCCATCCGGTAGCTTATACCTTTGAATTTTTTAGTCGCCGCATCATAGCCTTTATTTGTAAAAGCCCCGCTCAGATTGCCTTTCAAATCAGTAAACGCACCCTCATCCCAGGTAATACAAACATTAGCCCCGGCATGGACTTCCGGTGTTGTAAACGTAACATCCGCCCCCTTAATTACAATCGTACTATCCGGCATTTCGAACTCAACGGGCTCTTCATTCAAAGCATTAATAGCATAAACGGTAGCATACACTTTACCTTCGCCTCTCTGTAACTTTTCAGAGAAAGTCACAGCCACAGAAGATGCCCCTGCTTTAAAAGTTAGCGGGGAAGGACGCAAACCGTCGGTCGTAGTCACACTGAACTGTGCCACCTTACCCACCATACCCTGTTCGCTGGCAGCTACGGCATATATCTGATAAGCCGTATTCGGCATTGCCGCCATTTTTAAAGTATAACTTTGATCATCTTTATAGTTGACCGTCTTAGCTACACCTTTATCCTTATAAACACACTTCAATATATTCGAAGCACTGTATTCTTTAACTTCATCACTCGTTTCGATAAAGAAAGAATAATAACTCGCCGCTGCCGCCGGAGCAAATGTCACAGTAAAAGAACTGTCGGCTGCCGCATCCAGCGTAATCGCCATCGCAGGTCCCTCTTCCATCGGAATGGAATTGTAAGACTCAAAATCCGTACAGCTAAACAACAAGGCTGTCGCTGCCAGAAATCCATATATCAGTTTTTTCATAATCAATCTTTTTAATTATATGACAATCAATTACTTTTTAGTCATCTTAGCTCCGGCTAATACCAATTCAAACCAACCGGCCGTATCATTAGAACCTAAATCATTATAGACCAATGCTCCGAATATATCCTGAAAGGTCAACGTTCCGTCTGCTGCAATATCGACGGTTAACTTTCCTCCACTTGGGATCCGGCTCTCGTCTCCACCGTAATATCCTTCCAAAAGGACGGCATCATAAGAAGCATGCTCCATCAACGTTTGTTTAATCGGAATAATCAGTTGTGTTTTTTCTTCATTGACAACTCCATACACCGGATTTTTAACACTGGAACCTCCGGGCACCAAATTGGTGATCCAAACTTTGGTGATATCATCGGCGTCTTTAGCAATGGAAACATCCCATGCCAAACCTCCTCCGAAATTACTTTCTCCGACAGCCGCAAATGTCCCTAAAATGAAACTCAACGGATGATCTTTATCCAAAATGGTAACTTCACATTTAGAAATACTTCCCATATTGACATTTCCGGCATTAGCCAATTCAATTGTAAATACCAGGTCACCGGTATAAGCATCGTTGTTTATCACCTCGATTTCAATGTTTTGTACCGGATTTTCTTTGGTAAAAGAAAGCGTTCCGGTTCCGTTCACGTTGAAATTTGTTCCCTCTTTGGCTGTCCCGTCTTTTACCGTATAGGTTACGACGGAAGAAAGACCGCCTAAAGAAGATAAGGTAACAGGAATAGATATAGTTCCTTTATTTTCGGCGACATCCAGCGAAGGGCCACTGAAACCGACAAAAGCATCTCCATCGCTGAATTTAGGACTCTCATTCAAATCACATCCGCTCAGTAATAAGGATGCAATCATCATGGTAAAAATATAATTTAATAATTTCATAATGTTCAGATTTTAAAACGTTAATCAGGGATTCTGTACCATATTCGGGTTAGCATCACATTCCCCTTTCGGAATCGGCATCGCCCACTTATTGTCCGGGAAATTGATCGTCTTGTTGTCCGTTCCGTCATAATCCACCCGGGTCAGGCTTTTTTTCAGACGTGCATAGTCAAACACGATGTGACCTTCGAAAGCCAGTTCTTTTCTTCTTTCGTTGAAAATTTTTTCAGCATCCGGAGTATCGTAGGGAGAAGCGCCTCTTATCTCTGCAATGGCGTTCAGATCATCAAGCGCCGTAACACCTGTAATTGTAGCCCCCTTATAGATCGCTTCAGCGCGATTCAAATACATTTCAGAAAGCCGTAATACGACGATATTATTTGCATCGGGAGAAGACAAGCCCTTACCCGGATATTTCAATGTCCAGAAATGATCCTGTGCATTTTCATGAGATATAAACAATTTACCGCGTACATCGTCATCTTCATACAAATCACGTAAATCAGAAGTCGAAACCACATCCGCATATCCTTCCGGATTGACAATCCATGAAATTTCTTCAAAACCGGGATAATAAGAGTTACCATTATTACCGTTTATACAGAAAATAATTTCACCGCCTTTGGTTACATCCTCTCCCCATACAGATTTATACTCATCTTTTTCCCACAGGGAATAACCGGCATTTTTTATTACCAGCGTGGCATAATCGGCAGCCTTTTGCCAGTTACCCATATACAAATAAACCCGGGACAACAGAGCTTGTATGGCAGGTTTTGTTACAGTACCTTTCGGATCGGTAACGCCCGAACGCACATATTTATCCGCCATGATCCTTTCCGCCTCCAACAAATCTTCAATGATAGATTCATATACCACGTTTACTTTGTCACGGGCAGGTTTAGCACCGGATACCGTATGCTTTATATAAGGTACACCCAAATCCGTTTCCGGGTTACGGGAATAAGGTTGTGCATAAACACGAACCAGATCGAAATGCCCTAACGCCCGTAAAAACAAACATTCTGCTTTCAGATTATCGAGATCCTGTTTTGTGATACCTCCGACATCTTTCCCGTCCAGATTATCGATAACGTTATTCGCCGCTGAAATAACATAATAGGCATAATTCCACAATCCGGAAGTTGAACTCGGACTGAAATTCCAGAAATATTCATTTTTATAACGTCCGGATTCAAAATCTGCATTGGTAGAACGCTTGGCATTCCCTCCCCGGAGATCGGCGGAAAGATTGAATTGAGCTCCGTACCAGGATTGTGCATATAAGGGAGAATAAGCCCCGGCTGTCGCTTTATTCAAACCGTCATAGTCTGAAAGTGTCAGCTCGTTACTTTGAGTCAGCTTCGGCTCCTCCGTCAGGAAACCCTCGCATCCGCAAAGTGCCGTAGCCGCAAATAATATATAGAATAATGACTTTTTCATATTTTTCTCTTTTATCATCGTTAGAATGCTATTTCAATACCTCCTACAAAAGTTTTGGTCATCGGATGGATACCGGCTCCGACACCGTCAACACCCCGTTCCGGATCAAAGAAATTCACATCGTGGAACGTATACAAATTCAATGCACTGACATAGAATTTAACATTTGAAATCCCCACCGGTTTGATAATATGGGCAGGCAATGTGTAAGACAAGGTAACGTCTTTTATCCTCAAATAATCCCCTTTTTCAATCCAACGTGTCGAATAAGCTTCATTGGATTTCGTACTGTTACCGGCAATGGGCTTCGGATTACAGCCGGTATCACCCGGTTTCTTCCAATAGTTGGTAGCGCTGGCAAACTGATTGGTTCCCATCTGCGAACCGTCCGATTGCAAATAATAATTTTCATTGATCAGCATCACCTTATTTCCCCCCTTCATTTCAAAGAATGCACTCAATGTTAATCCTTTCCAGGAAAAAGTAGTATTGAAACCTCCGGTATACTTGGGCTCCGGACTACCGGCATACACATAACGGGCATCGTCATAGTTATTGGTAAGTAAGCCCTGCTCATCTCTCCACAAAGCTTCTCCGTTTACAGGATTTACACCGTAGTAATCTTTCAAATAAAAAGTAAATAATCTCTCTCCTTTAATATATTTCAATACCGAACTGTGATTAATCATTTGATCGCCGTCCAGGCTGATCACTTTCGATTTGTTGAAAGCGATATTAAATCCTAAATCCCAATTGAAATCTCCCGATTTCAAAACCGTTCCTTCGATTTGGAATTCAATACCTTTATTCTCCAATTCTCCGACATTTTTCAGGTTGGAAGTGAAACCGGTCGTTCCCGATACCGGCCTGTTCAACAACATATCGGTCGTATTACGCTTGTACAAATCGATACTGCCGGAAAAACGATTAAAGAAACCGAAATCCACACCCAGGTTCCAGGATTTATTCTTTTCCCAGGATAATTCATTGTTTGCCGGGGAACTCGGTAACATACCGGTTATTCCGTTTATCGTTGTCGAACCGTATACACCGTACTGTTTATAAGGAGAAATATTGTTATTACCGTTTACACCGTAACTGAGACGCAGTTTCAACACATCCAGATAGGCTGCGTTTTCCATAAATTTTTCATTATGCATATTCCAGGAACCACCCACAGACCAGAACATACCCCATTGATTACCTTCGGCGAAAAGAGAACTCCCGTCATAACGCAAAGAGGCCTGTAAATAATACCGGGAAGCATAACTATAATCCAGAATACCGAAGAAAGACATCAACGACCGCGTATTCATTCCATAATTATAAAGACCGTCTTTCGCATCTGTAGATGTAGGTGGATAAGGGATGTTCGGATCTACATCATAAGATTTCCATTGTTCCATATTGTAATCCCTCTTCATCGCTTCCTGACCGGCCAATACACGCAGCGAATGGTCTCCGAATGTATTATTATAAGTAATCGTATTGGAAGTCGTCAGAGTCTGATACTTTACATGTGAGGTCCACAAACGGGCAGAAGCATTCGTATGCAAAGATTGATAAGAACGCCCTTCACCGAAAGTCAGTTCCGCAGCATTCGTCGTCTTTACACTCAAGCCTTTTAGCGGTTTCCATTCCAAATACATATTCCCGATAAACCGGTATTGCTTTTCCCAGTTATCATCGTATTTAGCCGTTGCCCTTGGATTACTGTTCGAGTTCTCAGAAATATTCACATTGTGATCCCCGTTTGCATCATAAGCCGGAGTCCAGGGTAAAATCTGTAAACCCGCCCAAGCCGGATTTACATAATACAGACTTTGCATGGCCACATCACTGCTCTTTATATAAGCGACATTGATACGGGCGCCAAAATCCAACTTTTCATGCAGCTTCTGATCGACATTCACACGGGCAGTCAGCTTATCGTATTCGATACCATAGAAAACACCTTCATTTTTTTGGTATGAAAGCGAACTGTAAAATTTCGTCTTAGCAGATCCTCCCTGAGCCGTAACTTCATATTCCTGCATATTACCCAAGCGTGAAAAATGATCCATCCAATTGGTTTGCGGACGGTTCAACAACTCATACGGACGATAATAAGTACCGGTAGGATCATCCGGATCTACTCCGGCGTTAATAGCTGCCGTACGCTGATAATCTAACAATTCTGCACCGCTCATCACCCGGAAGTTATTGTCATTCGCCAACCAGGACACACCGTATTTGGCCCGGGCTGTAAACTGACTTTTTCCTTCTTTACCTGCCTTTGTCGTAATCAAAATAACACCATTGGAAGCACGGGAACCATAAATAGAAGCAGCGGCGGCATCTTTTAGCACCGTAATCGACTCTATATCGTTCGGATTAAAAGCAGCAATAGCATTACTGGTATTGTTCATCACGCTCTGATCTCCACTTTCAATCGGAATTCCATCGACCACATATAACGGTTCGTTGCCGGCATTAATTGAGCTCGTACCCCGGATACGAATCTGAGAGCTGGCTCCCGGTTGCCCTGAATTAGTGGTAATCATCACACCTGCCATTTTACCTGCCAACATCTTATCAACAGAAATAACAGGTACTTCGGCCAATTTTTCTCCCCCGACGGAAGTAATAGAACCGGTCTTGGCTTCTCTACGCACCGTTCCATACCCAACTACCACCACTTCCTCCAAGGACTCTGTTGCCGGAACCAACTCAACATCGATAACATTCTTACCTGCAACCGCAATCTCCTGATCCTTCATCCCCACAAAAGTGAAAATCAAAACATCATTCTCATTTACTTTAATTGAATACTTACCATTGATGTTAGTCGCAGTCCCAACGGCCCGATTGTTTTTAATAATTACAGACACACCGGGTAGCGGCGACTTGTCACTTTTGTCGACCACCGTACCGGTCACTTCACGCGTCTGCGCAAAACATATCTGCACTCCCCATAACGTGAGAAGGACAAACAGTCCGATTAATTTTCTCATACATTTTAATTTTAAGTTAGACATATTTAGGCTGTTTGTATTATTGTTAAATCTTGTCTCATTCTATTAAATTGCTCTTAAAATAATGTTTTATAAATCTTTATTCTAAGTGTAAACCTGCTTAGTAAGCGTGGTATGTCAAGGGAAGCGAAAGAATGGGGTAGGTATGAGAAGGAGAGAAAAAGGTACTATCGGATGGGACGAAGATGGTTACATAATATTAAAAAACATCTCATCTGTTTTGCAGCGAAAAAATAGGGTAAAAAGAATTCGTTTTGAAGGGAAGTATAAAGAAATAAAAAAGCCGGTCCATTTCTGAACCGACTTCCAGTCACATTATGATTGTTTGTTTAAAAGCTCCATCCTGCAGAGAGACAGAACGTTCCCTTCACCGGCGAATCACTGCCTGCCAGCCAGTAAGCAAAGTTCACTTCTGCTCCGCGGTACATCA
>ERZ791893.1670-NODE-1670-length-10688-cov-2.517352_pt1 | contig 10688 bp, 10 predicted proteins | sample MGYA00510154_ERZ791893 | MGnify/ENA primary metagenome ERZ791893 (study PRJEB30046, sample SAMN00792068) | human gut metagenome | study: EMG produced TPA metagenomics assembly of the A metagenome-wide association study of gut microbiota in type 2...
GTCTTGAAAGAAACATCTCTCTCTGTACTTAAACCACCTGCTAAAACAACAATATTCATGGTGTAATCTCCTCTATTCTGACTTTATTTTGGATTTTGCTCCAACTTTTTAACATTATATGTCTGCTTATCAAATCTTTATTATAGTAACCCTTTTTCTAACTCGTGACAAGATAAAAAAAGAATAGTCTCACCGGAACATCCGGTAAGACCATTCTAAAAACTCTCCCCTTGTGTAGTAATACTTTCTCCTCCCGTCGTTATTCTGAGCCGAACTACAGACTCTTTTTCCATCTAAAAATCCACACGGCAATTCTGTGCCTTACACAGAACTCTTTTGTAAAAAATCTTTTGTTATTACGATCTGTAAATCATTTCCTGATCATCTGTTCCTGCTCATCTAAGAGAATCAATAAACACAAAAAAATCTGTCTTGCCAGTAAGTCCTTTTTTCCGATCAGACTGCCATACTGAAAGATGTCATTTCTAGTATCCGTAAACTCCTCCCTGTCGATCGCATAGAGAATCTCATATAAGATTCCCATACGCTCTTCATCTAACATATCGCCGCACATTAACGTTTTTCCGAATACCGGATTTTTCTGTACAATTTTTAAAATATCAAAAAGTTTTTTCTCCATTTCTCTTAAAGCTACTACACACGAAGTAATTTCATTATACGCTATTGATATCTGCTGTACAATTCGCTTTTTCCGTACATTTTCTTGATTTTGCAGAAAAAACGACGCAGCATATCCGACTCGTGTATCAGCATTTTGCAGTAGTTTCATGCTGAACCTAAAAAGAGGAGAGCTTTTCGCTCTCCTCTTATATCACTTTTAATATTCCGGCTCAATCAATCCGTAAGTATTGCCTTTTCTCTTATAAACAACATTGACATCCTCTGTCTCTGCGTTGATGAATACATAGAAATCATGTCCTAATAATTCCATCTCTACACATGCATCTTCCGGATACATTGGTTTCATATCAAACTTCTTGGTTCTGATGATCTTGATCTCTTCATCATCCTCTGACTTCTCATCCAGAAAATCCTGTTTGAAAACTGCTGCTGCATTCTGCTGCTTTGTTACAAGTTTTGTTCTATACTTTTTAAGCTGACGTTCAATGACTTCCTCTACCAGATCAATGGATACATACATATCACTGCTTACCTGTTCGGAACGGATATAACTTCCTTTCATTGGAATCGTAACTTCAACTTTCTGGCGTTCCTTCTCTACGCTCAATGTTACATTCACTTCTGTGTCCGGAGTAAAATACTTCTCAAGCTTATTCAGCTTGTCCTCCACTGCGGCTTTCAGTCCTTCTGTCAATTCGATGTTTCTTCCTGTGATCTTAATTCTCATGATGTCCAACCCCTTTGTCGCTTATTTGATATAATGATCCAATCCATGCTATGTCAGATAGCTTTCTGAATGCTTATTTATATCATGACTTTATTATAGCATGTTTTTATACATTATCAACATTTTTTTGTCTTAAGCCGAAAACTTTTTATATATTTTATATAATTTCTGAAAATTTCAGAATCTCAAAACATACTTTACGCCAGCGACAACGCAAAATAACCATCCGCAAGCAGTCTTTCCTGTCTTTCTTTGTCATCGGAAGAAAGCACCATAATTCCCTCTCTGTCATACACCAGGCGCGCTGTTTTGGTCTGCGCCATAAGTTCCGGCAAAAGTTTCTCAAACTGTTCTTCGCTCAGTGTCGTTTCGATAATATGCAGGTTCTCATTCTCCGGACAGTACATTAAAATATCAGCGTCTTCTGCGCTCTCGTCTCTGGAAATATCATCACTCCACACTACCTTCACCGTTCTTCCGCCACAAAAACAGTTAAAATCCATCGCAAAACGGATTGCCGCCTCATCCCATGCAATAAAACCATCTCTCATCAATTTCTGCTCCCGGATTTTTTTATATTCTGCCGCAGTGATCTCCTCCACAGAATAACTGTTTAATTCCGCTGCAAAAAGTTCCGGCACATCCTGTTTTTCCAGTAAACGCTCCGATGGATACGCCTCTGTGAACCCAACCTTACGGTAATAACCGACAAGCTCTTTTTCGGCCGGGACTAACACCAATGGCATATTAAAAATCTCTTCTGCCTTCTTTAAGATTTTCCCTGCATAACCTCTGCCACGGTATTCTGGAAGTGTCGCCACTGCATAAACATATTTGGCCGGCTTCCACTCCTCACCGTCCCTGACATTAATATCTAAAAAGCTTGCCATGGAAACCGCATGCCCATCCTGACAGATGAGCAACATATTATCCTCTGTCATCCGTTTATCCAGATAAAAATCTACCAGTTCCGCCTCGTCACCAAAACAGGTCTCCCATATTTTGTGGATTTCTTCCCTGTTTCTGTCCTTATCTGCAAAAATGACATCACTTGAAATCGCCACATATTTTTTCAGCAGGATTTCCGGATAATAGGACATCTTAGCCTTTCGCAGTCCCGGATCCCCCGTATCCTCCTCGCGGTTTACATAAGTATAATCTTCACACACATGTAAAACAAACTGCTGGTTGATCATCGGATATGCGCCCTGCATATCCGGAAATGCTTTTTCGAAGTGGACAACATAAGTGTCACTGTTTAACGGTTCCCCGATAGAAAATGCAACAATCTGTCCTGCCTTCCGGATAATCCCACCAACAAGCCCGAGTTCTTTTCTATGGTCAAATGCCTCATGAAGCACTGACATCTCAAGTTCCATCTCTTCATTCCATTTCTCTGCCCTCATTTTGATCCATGTGTATGTCATATTGCGGCATTCCTCTATATTAGAATCATTCAATTCCTCGTAGCACCAGTCATCCTCATCCTGAAACCTCGCAATATGATTTCTCTTGCCATGCATCTTTTTTCCCGCGAGTGTTGCCAATTTTTCTCTGGAATAAATGTAATCATAATCACTCCGGTCTCCCTGAATCAAAAACTGTTCCGGATACCATGTAAGCATCTGCTCCCTGTCTGCTTCGCTCAACGGGCTCATGATCAACGGACGCTCTTCCTCCCTGCAGATTTCTATCAGTTCATCGATCACTTTCTTGCGGTCACCTGCCCCGATCGGATAGGAATACATCACCACTCCTTCCTCCTCAAAACGAATGATCGCACACCCATATTTTTCTGCAACTTCAACATGATACACCTTCCGCCAGACAAAATTATTGGCAAACGTGTACTCGCATGCATTTCTGTCATCTTCCTGAAATCTGGCATCCATCCATGTTTTATCATCTAATGTAATTTCGTGAAACTCTATTTTTGACATCTTAATTCCTTTCGCTATATACTAACATTATTATTCCATTTTTAAGACGATTTATTGTACTATTTCATGCCGTGAATTGCAACCGTCATAGCATGTTGTAAAGAGAAGAAAATAAGAACATGGCATCCTCGCGGAGCGTTTTTATTACATAGGAAGTAATTTCCTATGTAATAAAAAAGCTGACCGCTTTTTTACGATCAGCTTCTGTTCATTTCTAGTTTGTCATTAAAAACTTGATGATCCTCTCTGTATCTTCCGGCTCGTAAGCTACAATTTCAAGTTCTGGGATCTCTACATCAGATTTTAATAAGCTTGTCAGAGAAACATACTGGCAAAGTTTTGATTTGAGGTTTAATCTGTCTCCCTCACCTGTGATCAATTCTACTTTTCCGGCACAGGAATCAATTACTTTAAAAAATCCGTCAACATCTTTGATATTCTTGATTTTCATATCTTTTCATCCTTTCTTCTTTTGAACTATATACCTGCTTCTTATTAAATCGCAAAAAAAGAAATCTGTAAATACTTTTCTTCAAAAAATATTTTACATAAAACTTAATGCTCCTGCTATTATTCCATTGCTGCCCGGATGATACGTTCTGCTTCCTTTGCTTCTGCTTTGGTAAGCTGTGGCGTATCTTTTAAAACATAATCCATGCCGAGGTTGTCGTACTTGACTTTTCCCATAGAATGATATGGAAGGACTTCCAGTTTCTCCACATTGTGGAGCGTCTTTAAAAACAGCCCAAGTTCCGTCAATTCTTTCTCATCAAACGTAATGCCCGGTACGACTACATGGCGGATCCAGACCGGCTTTCCGATCGAATCAAGATACCTTGCAAACGCAAGAATATTGCTGTTGGACTGCCCAGTGAGGTGCTGATGTTCCTCATTGTTGATATGCTTAATATCAAGCATGACAAGGTCTGTTACTGACATGAGCTGTTCTATCTTTTCCATTCTGTCTGATGCCATGTTTTCACTTATTCCAGTGAGGCTGATCTCTCTCTCACTGATCTGATCTGTTCCTGTATGTTTCTTTGGAAACATAATTCCGGATGTATCCAGACAGGTGTGAATGCCCTTTTCCTTTGCCTTCGTAAAAAGCTCCGTCAGAAAATCAAGCTGTAGCATGGGTTCTCCACCCGTTGCCGTGATCCCCCCGGTCTGATAGAAAGAACGGTTGCGCTCGAAACGGTCTATGATCTCATCCGCTGTCATTTCTTCCCCATCCTCTATCTTCCATGTATCGGGATTATGGCAATACTGGCAGCGCATCGGGCAGCCCTGAAAAAAAACGACAAACCGTACGCCCGGGCCGTCCACTGTGCCAAATGTTTCTAACGAGTGAATTTTCCCCATGTTGTTCTCCTTTTCTGATTCCTATCGCTCGCCGCGCCATTCGCAAAACGCACCTGCGGCGCTCTCCGCTGCTTCGCAGCTCCTTTTGCTCATAGACTGGCGCTCCCTCCGTCACTATCTGTGCAGACAGTCTTCCATGCAAGCATGAGTCTGTCTGCACAGATATGACGTGTGAGCTGTTGCACTACATCCGCTCGTGGAAAGTACGTGCGATCACTTCATCCTGCTGTTCTTTTGTCAGTTTGATAAAGTTGACTGCATATCCAGATACACGGATGGTAAGCTGTGGATACAGTTCTGGATGTTTCTGTGCATCCAATAATGTGTCACGGTTTAAAACGTTTACGTTCAAGTGATGTCCGCCTTTGACAACATAGCCGTCTAACATTGCAACAAGATTGTTCTCCTGTGCTGCCTCATCTTTGCCCAGTGCATCCGGTACAATGGTAAATGTATTGGAAATACCATCCTGTGAATCCATAAATGGCAGTTTAGCGACAGATGCCAGGGATGCAACTGCACCATGGGTATCACGTCCATGCATCGGGTTTGCACCCGGAGCAAATGCTACACCTTTCTTTCTTCCATCCGGTGTTGCTCCTGTATTTTTACCATAGGAAACATTGGATGTAATGGTCAAAATCGATGTTGTCTGGATACCGCCACGGTAGGTGTGGTTTCCTTTTACATATCCGATAAAGGTGTGGAGCACCTGTTTTGCGATCTCGTCAACACGATCGTCGTCATTTCCATATTTCGGGAAATCACCCTCAATCTCAAAGTCAACGGTCACACCATTCTCATCACGGATTGGTTTGACTTTTGCATATTTGATCGCAGAAAGGGAGTCTGCTACTACAGAAAATCCCGCAATACCGGTTGCAAACCATCTTCTCACATTTTTGTCATGTAATGCCATCTCTAATTTTTCGTAGCAGTATTTATCATGCATGTAGTGGATAATATTTAATGCGTTCACATACACTCCTGCTAACCATTTCATCATATCTTTGTATTTATCCCATACTTCATCGTAATCTAAGTATTCGGATGTAATCGGACGGTATTTCGGTCCGACCTGTTTTCCTGTCATCTCATCGACACCGCCATTGATTGCATAAAGCAGGCATTTTGCGAGGTTTGCTCGCGCACCGAAGAACTGCATTTCCTTACCGATTCTCATAGAAGATACACAGCATGCGATTCCGTAATCATCACCATGGACAACACGCATAATATCATCATTCTCATACTGGATCGCAGAGTGTTTGATAGATGTCTCGGCACAGAATTTTTTGAAGTTTTCCGGCAGTTTTACAGACCAGAGTACGGTCATGTTTGGTTCCGGTGCTGCTCCGATGTTGTTCAAGGTGTTTAAGTAACGGTAAGACATTTTTGTAACCATATGTCTTCCATCCACACCGATTCCACCGATGGACTCTGTCGCCCAGGTTGGATCGCCGGCAAAAATCGTGTTGTATTCCGGTGTACGCGCAAATTTTACAAGACGAAGTTTCATCACGAACTGGTCGATGATCTCCTGGATCTCTTTTTCGGTAAATGTTCCCTCTGCGAGATCACGCTCTGCATAAATATCTAAGAAAGTGGAGGTACGTCCTAAGGACATTGCCGCACCGTTCTGCTCTTTTACTGCTGCAAGATATGCAAAATAGACAGCCTGTGTTGCCTCTAATACATTATTTGCAGGTTTCGAAATATCACAGCCGTAAATTTCTGCCAGTTTCTTTAACATTTCCAGCGCACGGATCTGCTCGGATAACTCTTCTCTCTCACGGATCACATCTGAGTACATGATGGTACGTGTGTTGTTCAGCTGCTCTTTTTTGTCCTCGATCAGACGGTCTACACCGTAAAGTGCCGGTCTTCTGTAGTCACCAATAATACGTCCTCGTCCGTATGCATCCGGAAGTCCAGTGATGATATGTGCGCTTCTGCACGCTCTCATCTCCGGTGTGTAAGCGTCAAATACTCCGGCATTGTGAGTTTTTCTGTGTGTTGTAAAGTACTCTACCACTTCAGGATCGACTTTGTATCCATTGTCCTCGCACGCCTTGATCGCCATACGGATACCGCCGTAAGGCTGGAGAGCACGTTTGAAAGGCTTGTCCGTCTGGAAACCGACAATCTTCTCTTTCTCTTTATCTAAATAACCCGGACCATGGGAAGTGATCGTGGAAATGATCTTTGTGTCCATATCCAGCACTCCGCCGGCTTCTCTCTCCTGTCTGGAAAGTTCTAATACCTGATCCCAGAGATCGGTGGTATCCTGTGTTGGTCCCTCTAAGAAGGAATCATCCCCATCATATGGATGATAATTCTTCTGAATAAAATCTCTTACGTTTACTTCTGTTTCCCAGGCTCCGCCCTGGAAGCTTCTCCATTCTGTCTGCATTTTTCTCTCCTTCTGCCACCGTGTGGCCTTGCATGGTTCATAACATCTGTGTTATGATGCTCATTCTGATTTTTGATTGATGCATGGTTAGTCTTTTCTAACCACGGTTAGGCTATCCTAACCTTCATCTTTTGTCAAGAGTCACGCGCGCTTTTTCCGGTAAGTATTCGAAAAAATACAATGAGTGGTTCCTTTCTCATGCTGATGGGATTTTTTGGAAAATTTACCCTACAAATAAAAAGAACCGCACGTCTGGACTCTTCGCCCAGACGGTCGGCATTCTTTTGTTATACTTCACGTGGTAAACCCCACTATTTCCGTCAGTCATATAACAATTGCATTGTACTATGAGTGGCAAATATTTTCAATAGGTAATTTTTCACAAACAATCCACATATGCCAGCAATTCCTCCGGTCTGCACTTTAGCACCCGTGATAGCTTCAGCAATGTCATTCCCTGTGTCTTATTAATATCCCGTTCTCCCTGCTCAAAAAGCTGTATCTGCCGTACAGGCACATCTGCCGCTTCTGCCAGCTGCCGCTGTGAAAGTTTTGCGTAAGTCCGCAGTCTGCGAAGTCTTGACACATCCTGTTGCTTTAATTTTTCATTCATAATGTAAACAAACTTCTCTATATCAGCCTCATGAAGCGGATCATACATGGCACACACAGTGTCAATTGATACTGCATGGTCAATTTGACGAAAAGACTGTCCTGACTTCCACTGATAATAAGCAAGTGCCCAGCCTGTCCAATACTCCGGAGACTTATCCAGATACATCAAATCTTCAGCCTCCGGCATATCCAATCCACTTAAAACAATCACTTCCTTAGCTACTTCACAACCGTTCCTGCCTGCCACATAAGCCGGATTACCAATCTCAAACTGTCTTGCAATGCCACTAATAAGAAACATCCGATAAAAGTTTTGCAGTTCATAATTTAAAGTATTGACTGCATAATCTAACATATCCCCCATGACACGTTGTGCCAGCGTAACATATTCTTCATCGTATGCGAAAGTCCTCATTCTCCATCCCCCTTCTCATGATATCGATCATATAAATATCATCCACTGATGCCTTACCCGTTCTGGCTCTGCGGTATTCTTTTCTTGCCTCTCTGTCTCTCTGCACCTTCTTCTGAAAAAATTCTTCTGCTTCCGCTTCTTCACTGTCAATAAATTCTAACTGAGAAAATGCTTTTTCACTCTTCAACACGATTTGCTCCCCTAGTTTACCAAGATGCATCGCTTCCTCTAGCTGTGTAAGTGAAATCACTCCCATAATAAAATCCTGTGCAAAAGAAAAGTAGGAATCATCAGCACGATATCCTGTCACAACATCATATTGCGATATATCTACAAAGAAATGCTTCTGAAGATATTCTTTTGCTTCTTCTGCAATACTTTTCTGCTGCCAATAACTCCGATAGCGTGTCAGTACTGCCAGCCAGTTTAAAATATGATACTTTGATTCATTCAGGTTAAGCAGCGATAGCTGATCCATATGCAGTCTATATTGATTGGCGTAGCCGTCTGTATTCTTTGCACATGCCCATTCCTTTGCCAACATAATACTTTCCGTACAATAAAATCCTCTTCCATAATCATTTGAGAAATTTCCTTTTCCATATTCTGGCTTTAAAATTATATGGTCTGAGCCATGATAAATAATCTTTTCCATCTGTTCCTCACCATTGTTAAATCTATATCGCTGTAGAGATATAGTCATTATATCATTCATATAAAACCAGCGCAAGTAATACATAAAAATTCTTGTTTTGTTTTCAATGTTTATGTTATAATATTCCAAAGCATATTTTACAAAATCTTTATGGCGTTATGCCATCTATATTCTGGAAACGTCAGATTATCCCCAATGATCTGCGTTGTTCGTTCGTATCTATGCTTTTAATTACCCATTAACGAATTTAAAAGCAGGAGACGAAAGAAATCAGATATAGAATATATTATTCTCCTGCCAAGACAGTATTATTTAAGAGCTGTCTCACCAATCAGGAGGAAGCCTATGGCAAAACACAAACGAAACCATAACAAATTATCCAGAAACTCAGCAGTCAATATGCCAGCTACAAACAGAAACTACAAAGACACTATTTTTCGCATGTTGTTTTCTGACCGGAAAAATCTGCTCTCACTCTATAACGCAGTAAACCAGAGCAATTATAATAATCCAGACGATCTGGAAATCGTCACATTAGAAAATGCTATTTATATGGGGATGAAAAACGATCTGGCATTTATTATGGATACCAATTTATATCTGTATGAGCATCAGTCAACCTACAATCCAAATATGCCTCTTCGTGATCTGTTTTATATTTGCAGTGAATATCAGAAACTCGTGAATAAGAAATCTCTTTATTCTTCGACTCTGCAAAAAATTCCTGCACCAAATTTTATCGAGTTTTATAATGGTTCGACGACAGTTCCCGACTGCGCAGAGCTTCGGCTCTCCTCGGCATTTGAACATTTGTCAGATGAACCAAAACTCGAATTGATTGTCACGGTTTTAAATGTCAATGAGGGACACAATGCAGAGTTAATGCAGCATTGCAATACATTAAACGAATATGCACAGTATGTTGCCAGAGTACGACACTATGCAGCGGATATGTCTTTAGATCAGGCCGTGGAACGTGCCGTAGACGAGTGTGTCAGGGAAGGGATTTTAGCCGAATTTCTTACCCGCAACCGAAATGAGGTCATCAGTATGAGTATCTTTGAGTATGATAAAGAATTGGAAGAGAAAAAATTGAGAAAGGCAGAATATGAAGCTGGTTTCTCTGAGGGTGAAAAGCATGGTATAGAACTAAATTCTATCGAAACTGCCAGGCGCATGCTTCAATTACAGGAGTTCTCACTCGAAAAAATTGCTGCGATCACAGGTCTGCCCTTTGACGAAGTGAAAAAATTACAAGCAAACGAAGCGAGGTCTGATTCATGAAAATTGCATTAGTTTCCGATACACACGGTGTATGCCGTAAAGAATTATTTGACCATATCAAAAATTGTGATTATCTCATTCACACCGGAGATTTTGACAATGAACGTACCTATAACAGATTCTTAAACTGCGGCATTCCGATGTATGCAGTCCGTGGGAACTGTGACCACGGAGAGTGGGCGTCCTACCTGCATGAGTTTGTCTCCGTGCCGATTAATGGAAAATTATTTTATCTTGTCCATAACAAAGCTGACCTGCCTTTTGATCTCACGGATGCGGATTTTATAATTTTCGGACATACCCATGTATTCACGCACTACGACCGCTACGGAAAAGTTTTTATCAATCCGGGCAGCGCCGGGGCTGACCGCGGCGATGGAAAAGGCATTGCAATTTTAGAATTGACGGATGATGGATATGACGTGGAACGGATTTTGCTGTAGACGAATGTATCCGGGAAGGGATTCTGGCTGAATTTCTTACCCGCAACCGAAATGAGGTCATCAGTATGAGTATCTTTGAGTATGATAAAGAATTGGAAGAGAAGAAATTACGGAAAGCAGAATATGAAGCTGGTTTCTCTGAGGGTGAAAAATATGGACATGAGGCTGGTTTCTCTGAAGGCGAAAAGCATG
>ERZ791893.1680-NODE-1680-length-10624-cov-3.043524_pt1 | contig 10624 bp, 9 predicted proteins | sample MGYA00510154_ERZ791893 | MGnify/ENA primary metagenome ERZ791893 (study PRJEB30046, sample SAMN00792068) | human gut metagenome | study: EMG produced TPA metagenomics assembly of the A metagenome-wide association study of gut microbiota in type 2...
CGAAGTGATTCCCAGTTCATGGTCGCCGATGTTCAGCGTCACTACGTGTGACATGCCCGCCTGCAACGGATTTTTCCCGCTTGCGTTGGAATCACCGAACGTAAGCGACACATTATCGAATGTACCTATTGATGTTTCTACTTTCAGCGTATACGTGTTGCTTCCGCCTCCATTGCCGTTGCTTCCGCCGGCTTCCAACGGAGGGAGTAAAAGTTGCCCCACAGATACCGGAGTCTGGCCGGTCACTTCCGTTCCTTCTCCGGCTCCGTTCTGCGTAAGATCCACCGTCAGTCCCTGGGGATGTTCGGTTGTGGTGGAGAATGTCACCTCTCCCGTAGCCAGCTTCAACGAAGCAAGCGGTTTCGCCTCCTTCACCGTGATACTCTTCACCCATACCGACACCCCGTTTTGAAGCGTCTTCTTCGCTTGAAAAGAGAGTTGCGTCAATTGATGGTCGAACACCAGTGAAGGAAAGTGCCCGTCCGCCCAGCGGTTTCCCTGTATCTGAGAAGCGTAAAGCAGATCGGTCTGCCCTGTGAGTACAAAGGAAACCGTACCGGCATAAGTGTCCGTTCCACTGCCCGAAGCGGCTTTATCCGGCTCGGCATAGGGGGCGTAGCTTACCAGATAGAGCCAAGCTCCCCAACGGGGATAAATGGGCGCATCCTTACCGGCATTGCCCCAACTGACTTCACCGTTGATCCCGACAGTTCCTTTCCAGACACCCTCTTCGGCGGCAACCACCGGAGTGGTGTAGTCTCCCCCGGTTCGGGAAAATACCATGGCGGCCTCAAACTCCGCCTGAGGCTTGCTGCCTGCCGAGACCGCCGCCCTCGACGATACATCGCCCTCCAGGGCGGAAAGCTCCACCGGAACCTCCTCCTCACCCATCAGCGAGGAACGGTCCGCGTCGGAGCAACCTGCCAGGAAAACTCCCGGCAGGCAGAAAAAGACAAAAAGCGAAATATGGCGTTTCATGATCATGGCAGACATTTTATGTGAATCAGTTCAGATCGGCATGGCCGGCATCACCCGCTACCCAGTCGGTTACAGTGGCGGTTACGGTCATCTTCGTAGCATCCTCCGGAGTCAGAGGCTCGGTCACGTTCAGGGTGATCAGGTGTGACTTACCGGCCTCGGTAGACAGGTCTGTTGTATTATCCTGCTTTTTGATTGTCACATTACTGAAAGTGATATCAGTGCCTCCCACAGAGATCACCGCATCGATCACGACTTGGCCCGAAGCCTGGATCATCAACGGATTACCTACCCGCACGGCATCTGCACCCAGCGCCACACTGGAAATACCACCCACATTCATCACAGCGGCATCCGTCCACTTGCTCACACCGGCCTTACCCGAAGCCGGAGCTACGTTGACCTCTGCAGGCACCTGTGCGTCCTGCACGCTGATTTTCTTTAAGCTGACGGTCTGTCCGCTCCATTCGCCACCACTTGCCTGAGTGGTGAGCTTCATCTCAAAGTTGAGCTGGGTGGTCAGGTGCTTGAACGTAAGTTCAGGTTTCTGTTGACTACTGCTGCTACCGGCCTCCGCCGCGTCGGCGAGCATCACGTCCTGCTCCCCGTCTGTTTGGGGAATCGTCACCGTTGTACCGCTAACCGTTCCCGCAGGAGCCACAGCCGCCAGCCAAGACTTCGTGCCGGCAGTCGTATGGTAATAAAGAATCGGGTTGAGTGACACCGTGGCCTTAGAACCCGCCTTGAAAGAGGCGGTGGAAACCGTGGCACGGGTTGTCAGTTTGTTCCGTCCGCCGTCTTCCTTCACTTCATTGGCAAGCACCGGAGAAAACTTAGTCCAATCAGCAGCCTGATCACCGTCAGCCACCAGCACCGTAGCCGTCACATCACTGCCTACGCCCACCGCCGCGCGGGTCTTCACCATGCCCTGCACGCTTTGCGACACTTGGATAGGAGTCGCGTTCACCGGATTCTCGGGCAAAAGGTCATTGTCATTGCTTGAGCAGCTTGCCAGCAAAAGGGCCATAGCCGCCACACTTAGTTTCGTTTTCATTGTTTTCTAAAAGTTTTATAGTTAATAAATATGTTTATTGTTCTGTTTCGGCAGACCGATTGTCCACCAGTTCCCCACTGCCGGAGTCACCCTCCTGCCACCGTCCGACCGTAGCGACAGCTACAATCTCCACCGGATCGGGAATGACGGGATCGGGAAGTTCCACCCGGACGGTATAAGCCGTTCCGCCTTCCCCCTCCCCGCCTTCGAACCGTACGGGAAGGGCACGGTATTCGCGGTCGTGTGTCCGGTCATCGTCTACCGAAAGCACCAGGTCGATGGTCAGCGTAGCGGAAGGCTGCACCAGCACATAGCCCGGCAGCGTCAGCTTGTTGCCGTCAAACGGAAGGCCCTCCGCCTCTTCGCCCGCTTCATAAACGGGCACGCTCACCGTGCGCTCACCCGGCAAGAGCGACTCTTCGGGCAGGGAGAGGGTCACCTCGTCCGTCAGTCCGTTCAGATGGAGCGACCGCACACGGAGCGCCCCGGTATCTTCGGCCTCTACCGTGAGTGTAAAGATCAGTTGCGTCAGCAAGTGCCGATACAGGAGCGATTGGCTGTCGGACTCCCCGAAAGGAGCGGAAAGCGATCCGTTCTGTTCGCCCGTCAGCATCAGGTCTTCTTCTCCCGTCAGGCGGTAAGTCAGCCGCCCGTCAGCCGTCAGCGGTGCCGGAGGATAGTATCCCCGCAGATAGAGCGCCGAGCCGTCCGACGGATAGTAGCGTTCGGGCATCAGGCGGATCTCGTTGTCCGTGGCAATGCCGTCCCAGCTCCCGTCGTACTGTCCCGTACGTACACCGTAAGCGACACACACCGGGGTATCGCCGAAAACGTCCACCGTCGCACGGGTACGGATACCCGTAAAGAGACGGATGGGAACCGGCTCCGGTTCCGGACGCGGTTCGAGCGAGCGCTCCGTACACGAGAAGAGAAGCTGGGAAAGAAAGGCAGCTTTCAGTATGTATTTCAGTTTGAGTATCATATTCCCATTGTATTTCTAAAACCTATATCCCAGCCCCAGGTTGATCCCCGTCAGGCCCCAACGGACGAAGGAGGCCGGATGGTGATAGTATGCATGGGGAGGTTCGTTATCATAAGCCTTGGCGGACGAATGGAGGTATCCCCCGCGCACTCCCGCCTCGATGCCCCAATGACGGGACAGGGGGACATACACGCCTGCGGAGAGTCCCGCATGCCGGTAACGTCCGGTGCGGCTTCTGCCTGTGGCGTCCGTATCGCCTGCGGGCGAGGGACGGTAATCGAAATCGCCCGACTGACCGTAGACACCCAGATAGAACCAACGGTAACGCCCGTCACCTTTCAGCCACAAACGGGGCTCGAGGCTGTAGCCAGAGACGCCCCAGAAACGGTGATCGCGCCCGCCTTTCCAGTCTGAATACGCCGCAGAGGCCATCACCGACCAACGGCGGGCAAAATGAAGCTCCAGCGCCAGGTTGGGCCTGAAAGCTCCCAGGCGGCCTTCCGCCGTCAGCCCCGACCAGTCGGCAAGGTTCGTCTTCAGGGAGAAGACCATCCGATGCGGGTTTTCTGCTCCCGACCCCGCAACCGTACCGGGATGACCGGCCGGACCGACCGGTACAAAAAGAATGGGGGGCGGGCACGGGCGGTTGTCCGGAGCAGATGGGACCGCAGGAGGCAAAAGCGGATATCGGGAGGCATACATGCCATAGTTGCGGCGGGCGGCGGATAAAGTATCCGCACCCGCAGGCTCGCGCAGGCAGACAATCACCACGTCGCGCTCTTCGCCGGGATAGCAAACGGCATGGTTGTGAGTCACGAAATACTCCTCTTTCATTCCCTTGCGGGTGATCAGTTCGGACTTCACACGGCTGCTACGCACATAGGCCAGCCAAAGATTGTCGTGTACGCTCCCGCCCGAAGTGCAATGACCGTCTACATAGATACGCATCTTCCCGTCGGCGATAGGGCCACGGAAAGAAGAGACGGCGGCAAACAGGCGTTTCAGCTCGTGATTGTTGCCTTGATAGTCGGCATACAGAACGTCACGCCCCTGTACAAAACGGAACGTGTGCAACGAATCGCAGTCCGAAACCGCACGTGTGCCGACACCCCGACCGCAGACCGGTGCGGAGAGCAAAAGGATATATCCGAGCAGCAGTAAAATTCTGTTCATGGCGGCAATCTCTAAAAAACGGTTTACAAACAAAGTTCTGTCAAATGGATTTCACTGAATATGCTGCGCATCATCTGGTTGACAACCCCCATACGGGAGGCCACCGACCCATAACAGCCATAGACACGCTGCTCGTCGACATCCGGAGAAACCGGACACACCCCCTCGTGCAGGATCAGCAACAAGGACAGCAGGTCGATGGAGCCCAAAGGCTTGCACAGTTCATAAGAAACGGGACTATCGGGAGATTCCGGGCATATACAGCGAATCAGCCCTCCACGCTCCAACAAGGGAAGGAGGACAGAAACATTCCGGAAAACGCAATCGGAAGAATCAGGAGGACAAGATATGCCGGCATCACGGTAATAGATGTAACGAAGCACCCTGATAGCCTCCTGGGTTAAAATTGTAAGCATAACTTTTTGTTTTGTTTGTGAAGACCGTTACTTTGTAGGTAACGGCATTTAACAAATATCTGAAACAGACAGCGTTCTAAACCGAATAATTAGATTTAAACAATAAAAGGCATCCGATGATGGCAATAAAATGTTCATCCACGTTAAATTACACCAACGTGGACAACCCTTCTTATTGCTTTTTTAAGAGAAAATAGGGAAAACTAATGCTAAGCATGCATCTTTTTTAAAATTAATTATCTTTTTATTGAAAAACTTGCCTTTTTATTTGTTTGTGTGAAAAATAATGTCCAATTTTGCAGCAATAAAGCGATGCCGTTACCTACAAAGTAACAGACCACCTACCCTACTGATTATAAGCGTAATACCTTCAATACATTCTACCTTCAAACCGCACTCAGCACATAGTTGAGTATCTTCCTGTTTGTCCGGTCTACTTCCTTATCACCGAAAGGTTTCAGGTAAGTTTCCGTAACTTTCACCGAAGAGTGTCCCAGCCCACGGCTGATCACTCCCACGGGCGTCTCCTGATGAAAGGCAATCGTGGCCCACGTGTGACGCGCGGTGTATGAACTGAGCCTGCCGCCCAATCTCAAATCCACCGACACCCGTTCCAGCCGGCGGTTCAGGTTGCGCAGTTCACATTGATATTCCTGATAAGGAGTCAGCACCTTCTCCTGCCGACGTTTCCCGGTACGGGGTTGTCCCAGGATGGGCAGCAGGTAACTCGGATGATCGTTCTCCGCCATCCTCCGGTTGATGATGTCCATCGCCTCACGGGGCACGGTAATGCTGACCTCCTGCCCCGTCTTATGCCGGCAGTAGGTCAGCACCCCCTTGTCAAGATTGCTCCTGCGCAGGTGTGCCAGATCGACAAACGGGATGCCCCGCAGCATAAACATCAGCACAAACCAGTCCACAGCCTTCGCCGAGGCCGATTCATCCGGACACCCCGACATGCGGATCATACGCCCCACCGTGCGGGCATCCACGGCACGCTTCACGTCGGAGCGCGTACCGGTGTATACCTTGTCGAAAAGCCCGGTCACATATCCCGGACGCCCCTTCATCCCCCGGTTGTAGCCCGCACGCAGGGCACGCATGTAAGTAGACACCGTGTTCCAGCTAAGCCCCCGGCCAAGCAGCAGAAATTCGTAATTCCCCAGAAATGCCGGGGTCACCTCTTCAAATCCGATCTCCTCCTTTCCCGCGCTCTCCCTGAGCAAACGCAGCATGTTGTGGTAAATGCGCCGGGCGGACTCACGGCCCTCTTCACGGAACCTTTCAATCTCAGAAATCATAAATACTGTTAATGTTTCATTCATCTTATTCATTGTTTTTAATTTACAATATCCCTTTAAATATAAATTGTAAAGAAAGCCGGATAACCGAACCTATATCTTTACAAAACACATCTAAAGAGACTTTACGGAACAATCCTTGGGACGATATGCTGTACACTTTTTGTATATCTTTGCCGATCCTAACGTCGTTTTAACAAACATTGGCATCCAGCCATCCCATACAAACCTCAAAGTAAGATGAAAAAGAGCATCCAGGACCTGAAAGAGTCATTAAGAAAAAAGGAACAGAAACAACAAAGACTGCACGAACAAGAAGATAAGATAGAAAAAGACATCCGTGTGCTGCGATACCTGATAGAACGGGAGGAACAGGCCGCCTCTGCACAAGCCCCCGGAAACGGAAAATCGCCCGAAAGCAGGTAAGCGACTTCTTCACCCGGATCGCCCTGTTTTACGAAGACCTGCAACGGCGCCTGGACCTGCGCATCACTTACCGCTGCTTCTGCCGCTGGCTCTGCACCCGCTACGAGTTCGAGTCACGCTACCGCGACCGCCACAAATTGTCGCCTTGCACGGTACTGGGGTATTTTAAAAGGGAAAGAGGTGGGTAAGCTTCATCAGTCAACCTACATAGCGGGCAATGCTTATGGGTTGCTTAGTATATGCTACCATAGGTATATAAAAAAATAAGTTCCGCCCTGGTACGCATTGTAAAGAGGCGTGGCGGAAATTGTTGGTGCGAAGACACTGCTTTTTCATTTAAGAAATATTGTTCATCGCTTGCTGTTTTTCCAAGAGAGAACTTCACCCAAAGACGTTTTCATTTCCCTGTCCCCATTGTAGATGGCAAAGCATTGGTCGGGCGTAGCCCCTGATAACTTAGCCCATTTGGAGATACCCTTGAAAAAGTCCGGCGAATAGGTCGCCCCCGATTTTATTTCGTAAGCGTATTGTTTACCACCCTCGGTACGTAGTAAATCTATTTCGTTTCCGGTGCTGTCCCGCCAGAAAGTCAAATTAGGTTCCGCACCTTTATTATATGCCTCCTTGATAAATTCATTAATAACCAGATTTTCAAACAGACCGCCACGCAAAAAATGCGTCGAGATCTGTTCCGCATTTTGTATCTCTAATAAGGAGCAGGCCAACCCTGTATCATAGAAATAAAGTTTGGGCGTTTTTACTAATCGTTTGGCATAGTTGTTAAAATCCGGCCTTAGCAGATAGCAAATGTAACTCGCTTCTAATATCGAAATCCAAGCCGTTGCAGCTGTCACCGATATACCGCATTCATTAGCCAATGACGAAAGATTGAGCAGTTGTCCGATACGTCCGGCACATAATTTCAAAAAACGGATAAACTTGCTCAAATCTCCAATGTTTCGCATCAGGCGCACATCCCGTTCAACATACGTCTGGATATAGAACGGGTAATAATCATCCGGCTCTATATTTTTATCATAAATACGCGGATAAGCCCCTTTGAATATCTCTTCATCCACATTTTTGGGAAGAATACCGCCTTCTTTCATTTCACGATGAGAGAAAGGTAAGAGTTTGAGTATAGCTGTCCGGCCCGCCAATGACTGATTCACATTTTCCATTAATAGAAAATTATGTGATCCGGCCAATAAATACATCCCCTCACGATTCTCATTATCGGTGTAGGTTTGAATATACGAAAATAGCGAGGGAACATGTTGCACCTCGTCAATGATTGTCTTATCAGGATAGGTCGCAAGAAATCCTTTGGGATCGTCGGTTGCAAACAACCTCATGTCCGGGTCTTCGAGAGATACATATTTATAATCCGGAAAAGATGTTTTCAACAAAGTAGATTTACCCGACTGCCGAGGTCCCGTCAGGGTGACAATCGGATACTTGTTTGTCATCTCTAATAACTTCTGTTTTAATATCCTTTCTATCATAGCTACTTATTTATTGCAAATATAATATTAAAAAGTGAATTTGCAAACAGTAGTTCTGTTTTATCATTGTTAGTTCACACGGCTTTTTCATTTTATTTTTTTATAGGCGGAATTCAATAGCGATATAATGCTTATGTTGTCTTCTGCCTTTGTTTTTGCGATAGCAAAAGGAACACGGCAGGATTGAATCAAGGATATGCCGTATATACCGCGGGGAAGAACATATTGTCGACAGGGAAAAATAGATAGCAGTGCGGAGCGGCTTAGTTCAATTCAGGCAACAGCGTTGCCTATTTCCAAATATCTTCATTCTCCCAATTTGCAGGAAATCCCATTGCCCGGACATCAATTGAAGGGTAACGGTTTAATAAATCCTTAAACCTTGTCACAAACAAATGGTTAGGATTGATTATATCCAAAAGATACACAATCATGCTCAATATAAGTATGTAGGCGACTTGTGTACGTACAGCCACTAGTATAAAAATAAAAAGCTTACCCTGAGCGCGCTGATCTGACGGGAAGCGGGGTAAGCATGTTGCTGCGAAGATAAAACAATTCTCTTAAAATACAAAATAGTTGCCATATTTATTGTTTTTGATTCACGGCTCTTTCATTTAAGAAATATAGTTCATCGCTTGTTATTGTAGCAAAAAGCCTTATATTCGTGCGCAGCGATGCTGAAGCACCGCCTTAGGTGTTTCTTCTTATCGTTCATTTTATTTTTTAATCGTTACTAAATATCAGGATTCAACGATCCACTTTTCGATGTTTCGGGTTTGGGCACTGAAATTTACGCCAATCTTAAAAAGCTTACGGCCGTCAGTCGCAAAAGGTTGCGTATAATGCTTCCCGTTGATCTGTCGGAGAGCTTCTTCGGCAGTGCCATCCAACTTGAACTCCATCACATAAATGAATTTATCTGTTTTCAAAACGAGATCGACACGCCCTTCAGCGGTATGATATTCCACTTGCGTATAGAATCCCATTAGCTTAAAGACGATGAAAAGCACATTCTGATAGTGCAGTTCCCGATCACGAATCATTTCGTAAGGGGTATCCGCAAAGAAACTCTGCAGACGGCGGAAAAAAGAATCATAGTCCCCGGCACGAACCTCTTGCACGAACTTCTGAATTTCAAACGGGGCTTCTACTTTATTGGTGTCCGCATAATAAGGAAGCAGAAACTTCATGAACCCCTCCTCCACTTCGCGATTCGGGAATCCCAAACGGTAAATCCCGAATTCACGGTCATACCCCTTGATGGTGAGGTAACCGCTCTGATAAATTACGGGAATAGGATCGGTAGAGGAAGAGTCGATGCTGTTCAATACATCCGCATCGGTTTCCACATGCGCCATTTTATGAAGATCATAGTGATGTATCTGCAAGAGTTCTACCAGATAGGTAGGAGTACCCGTTTCAAACCAATAATTTCCAAATTTCATTTTATAGAACGTATTCAGCAAGCTGAAAGGATTGTAAATGCCGATCGAATCTTCCACAAAATGGTACCCGTCATAGCATGCCTTCAATTCACGGCACACCTCTTCATAACCCATCCTCTGCCTGTCGGCAAGTTCGTACAACTCTTGATCCAGATTGGTCCGTATTTCCTCCTCGGTGATGCCGCACAATGCCACGTAACGTTCGTCCATCGACAAATCGATCAGATTGTTCAAAGCACTGAATACACTCACTTTACCAAACTTGGTGACACCGGTCAGAAAAGCGAACCGGATGTATCCATCCATTGTTTTGATAGCTCCATAAAAGGCTTGCAAGGTCTTGCGAAACTCTTTTTGCAATTCTTCATCCCCAATGGATTGCAGCATGGGCTTATCATATTCATCCACCAGAATGACTACACGATGCCCCGTCAGTTTACAGGCACGCTCTATGACACCGGCAAAGCGCAGAGACAAAGAGCGCTCCGAAGGTTCAGCTCCATAGAGTTTCTCCCATGACACAATGGCTTTCTCCAATATATCCTCAAGGCTTTGCGGTGAGTCATATTTCTCTATATTTAAATCCAGATGCAATATCGGATGTTCTATCCACTCTTTCTCGAGCTTTTCCATCGCCAGTCCTTCAAAGAGTTCCTTTTTTCCCCGAAAATAGGCCTCGAGAGTAGAAACAAGCAGACTCTTCCCAAAGCGACGGGGGCGGCTCAGGAAATAATAACTCCCCGTCTTCACCATTTGATAAACCAATGCGGTTTTATCTACATAGAAAAAACCCTCTTTACGGATTTTCTCAAAATTCTGTATTCCGATAGGATAGATTTTATCGCTCATATTCTTTATTGTTCCGGAGATAAGTAACAGACCCATCTGTGGATACAAAGATACTATTTTTTTCTGTGTTTCGCATGTCATACTTGAAAAGCAACGCCGTGACAGTAAAAAAAGTTTTTCACTTCACACAAGAGAGATGTAATTTTGTCACGTAAATAAAAGCAACAATTATGAAAGAATTAAATTTTGACTGGCTGCTGAACGGAAGCTGCCTGCTGTCGGACGTGGCGATGGCATATTTCACAACCTGTGTTTATCCCCGCTCGGCAGGCAAACGGATGCGCGACGAGATAGAACGTTATCCGAACCTGTACGCCGAACTGCTGGAAGCGGGATACAAGCGTCCCAACACACTGTTGACGCCGCGCCAGATCTGTATCGTGATCCGTCACTGGGGAATGCCCGACACGGTGTACAAGTGGCTGCGCGAGCACCCCGCGGATCGGGTTCAAAAACTGTTCGCCGACCGCAAATTCGACTGATATATTTTAT
>ERZ791893.1687-NODE-1687-length-10581-cov-2.942428_pt1 | contig 10581 bp, 3 predicted proteins | sample MGYA00510154_ERZ791893 | MGnify/ENA primary metagenome ERZ791893 (study PRJEB30046, sample SAMN00792068) | human gut metagenome | study: EMG produced TPA metagenomics assembly of the A metagenome-wide association study of gut microbiota in type 2...
GCTGCGCCGCCGTTGGAATCCTGATGACTCTATCCCCAAAACGTGCAATTGACGCTGCGGGAGGCTCTCTTCCCGGAAGAGAGCTGTCCATCGGACTGAGAGATGGTGATGGAAGCGCCGCAGGCTGGCCGGCAGCTGGCAGCCCCACCCGTTCGCCTGCGGGCGCATCCATTCCGGTTCCGCAGACGATATTGGATTTTCCATATCATAGGCAGTGGGAATATATTTTATTTATTATTTGAAAATCATTATTTCTGCATGATATTTATATTATCCATTTTGACTGTAAAGTATCTGAATCTTATAGGCTAAAATAAAACGATATTCACGCATACAATTTTATTTAATATATAAATTGCAATTTATTTATTTTACCAGGATATTACACAACAATAAATAACTTGTGCTATAATATCGTTAGATTATGAGTAGGATTCATGATATTATGCACTGACTGCAATATATTTCGGCAAAAGTTTGATATTAATTTGTACAGGGGGAGAGGAAAAGTTGATGTAGACACATTAGATTTCATCAATCACTGCAGGATGCCTGAGGCTGGCATCTCACGGCCGAATCGGCCGGTATGAGAGGCTCGAAAGTACGAAAACAGACAAAAGGAAGCGGAGAAAATGAACAGAATTTTCAAGGTTATCTACAGTAAGACGAAGCACATGTACGTGGTGGCATCGGAACTGGCGAAGAGCCACAGTAAGAGCAAAAATGAAGGAACCCCATCCGGAAAGGCCCTGGCGGCCCTGGTGATGGCAGCCCTGGCATCGGTGTCCTTCATGGCAGCGCCTATGACGGCGGAAGCTCTTGTAAAAACCAGGACTGATGGTTCAGGATTTATTGGGGTAGAACGTAGGGACGGGACTTTTGCAGATAGTGATTATGCCAATAATGGCGGCGCAGGAGCTAATGGGGAGAATTCTATCACTATTGGCTTAAAAGCTATCGCTGCTGACGATACAATTACTATTGGTGACCGGAATGCCGCTATATCTATTGGTAGTGTATATATTGGTCGCGGACCTGGGATGCCGACCGGAAAAACGATGCCGGATAAGCAAGACACCGGCCATATGGTTACATCTGTAGGCTATAATTCCGATGCTACAGGTTATGGTTCCATTGCTATTGGCTCTAATGCTATTGCTAAAAATTCTTATGATAAAGATGCGAAGGGTGAAAACCTGCAAATAAAAACGATTGCTGGTGATGGAACGATTACAATTAATTCCAACCCCGGTATTCAGCGGGCTTCCGTAGCTCTCGGCTATGGTGCATCTGCAGATAATGGTAATATTGCTATTGGTTCCTATTCTGATGCGTCGACGGACCTCAGAACGAATAGCACGAAAGCTTATAAAACAGATAAGACAGCTGATTCCTATGTATCCGTAGGTACGAGCACCGCTCTCCGTCGTGTTTCCAACGTAGCTGACGGCGCGGCGGATACGGATGTGGCCACCATTGCCCAGTTGAAAAAAGCGGTGGAAGATACGAATGCCAGCAACAAGGCTAATATTGGGGCAGATAATATCGGCACAAACCTGAAAAAAGCTGACGGAACTGCCGCTGAAGCAGCAGATATTACCAATAATAAGAAAGCCTGGGCTGCAGCAATCGGCACCGGCACAGTGACCGAGAATGACGATGGCTCTGATCAGCTTGTCACCGGCGGCACAGTTTACAATGCCATCCAGTCTGCCAAGACCAGGTATTACTCTGTCAAAAAAGGGCCACAGATTGATGGCTTCAGTACCAATGAGAATGACGACGGCGCTTCGGCCTGGGCTGGTATGGCAGCGGGCTTTGAAACCGGTACCGCCGGTATTGGATCTACCGTAGTAGGCTCTTATTCCGGTGTCATGAATACAGGTACGGCTTCCGGCGTCGACCTGCGGGGCGCAGCTTCTATCTCCCTGGGCACCCTGAACCTGAACCAGAACACGAGCACAGATCAGAAATTTAGCGGCGTAGCTAACAGCATCATCGGCCAGGGCAATATGACCACCAATTCCAACGCCGCCATTATCCTGGGCGCCGGCAATACCATCGCAGATTCCTATAAAGATGTCAACATCGACACCAGCACCATGAAGGGCAGCACCCCGGCAGACCTGGAAAAAGCCCTGCAGCAGGCTGTTCCTGAAAGCGGCGGCCAGGTCATGGCTATCGGCGGCGGGAACAACATCTCCAAAGCCTATAAGACGCAGGTCGTGGGCCTCGGCAACTCGGTTTCCGGTACGGAACTGAACTATGTAGAAGGCTTCAACAACACCGTAACAGGCGGTACGTCCAATTACCTCATCGGTGCCAAGAACACCTTGAGCGATGGCAGCAAGAACATCGTCTTTGGGGATAACCATACCCTGAGCAATAAGAGCAATAATGTGGTCATCGGTTCTGCTGATACTCAGAAGGAACTGACTGCTTCTGACGCCGTAGTCATCGGCCATAACGCCGATGTGGAGAAAGATGGCGGCGTGGCCATCGGCAGTGAATCGGTAGCTTCTATTGATAAGGAGGTAGCCGGTTATGATCCGGAAACGGGCAAAGCCTCCACCACCTGGAAATCGACGAACGCTGCAGTTTCCGTAGGCAAGGCGGACGGCAGCCTGACCCGCCAGATTACGGGAGTAGCAGCCGGTACGAATGATACGGACGCCGTGAACGTGGTACAGATCAAGAAACTGGCAAGCATCAATGCTTCCAACATCGGGGCTAACCTGAAGAAAGCTGACGGAACTGCCGCTGAAGCAGCAGATATTACCAATAATAAGAAAGCCTGGGCTGCAGCAATCGGCACCGGCACAGTGACCGAGAATGACGATGGCAGTAAGCAGCTGGTTACCGGTGCTACGGTGTACAGTGAAGTCCGTCCGAACAAAGATGGGGAATATGTGAAGATCAACAATACCACCGGGACAAACCTGCTCAGCCTGGATACCCAGGTGAAGAGCAATACGGACAAAATCTCCGATATGGATAACAGTTCCGTAAAATATGATACGACGATTACCGATGGCAAGACCACGGTGGACAAGACGAAGATTACCCTCGCCGGAGAAGGTGGCACTACTGTTACCAATGTAAAGAGTGCATTGAATGGTGCAACGGATATTTCCAAGGTCACTGAAGGGCTGACAAATGCGGTGAATCTCAGTGATCTGCAGACAGCTTATAATGCACTGGATAAAAAAGCCAGTGGAGCTCATACGGCTCTCACTGTAGAAGGCAACACAGCAGCGGCAACGGAAGCAGGGCAATATAACGGCAAGAACATCCAGCTCCATAGCGACACCGATGCCACCACCGGCAAGGTAACCTATGATGTGAAACTGGCTAAGGACCTGACCGGTATTACATCCATTGCCAACCAGACAACGACGGATGGAAAAACCACTGGCGCCAAGATTACCCTCGATACGACGGATAAGAACATCAGCGTCAACGGTGGCAGCATTACCAACATGGCCAGCGGCCTGTCCGATGGCAAATATGTTGCTGCAAACGATGCACTGCATGCAGCCAACTTGAGTGATGTGAACAGCATGATTTCCACGGCATTCACAAATGATACACTGAAGGCCAACGTGGATGCTTCCAATATTGGCATTCATTTTAACGGTAGCGATGAAGCCAAAACTGCTAACGCCGTTGCCTGGGCCACAGCTTTAGGTACGGGCAAGGTTGGTTCTCCTAATCGTAAACAGGAGGGATACGATCAGCTGGTTACTGGCGGTACGATGTGGAAAGAACTCAGACAGGATCTGCCGACCCAAAATAGCATTATTAACATGGACTTCACAACGGGAACCAATTTGAGAAATCTGGATACGCTCACAGTACAGTATGTGGTAGATTTGCCTAGTTCTAGCACGAATAGAATGGGCTCCACCTATGCAGAAATAGATCTCAAGGGAAGCGAATACAATGGTACGAATTACGGGACAGCCATTACCAATCTGAGAAGCGCATTACAGGATGCTACAGGTAATCCTTTAAAAGATGGTGATGATGGTAATGGCAACGTTATCACCCTTGCCACAGCAACCGGTGATGTCCTGAAGCATGCCGTCAATCTGGGCGATTTACAGAATGCCTATAATCTGGATGCCCATGTAGATGCTTCCAACATTGGTAAAAATCTGAAGGGCTCTGATGGTAAGACCGCTGCTTCTGCGGATGAACAGAATACCAATGAAAATGCATGGGGCGAAGCCATTGGTATGGGCAAGATTGCTGATCCGGATGCCTCTGATAAAGAGAAGAACGGCAGCCAGCAGCTCGTTACCGGTGGTACGGTGTATAAGGCCCTCAACGGTGGAATGACAAAGATTGTTATTGGCACGCCAGGTAAGGATGGCAAAGACGGTGCCGATGGCAAACCGGGCACGATTGGCCTGGTAGGCCCTGCCGGCACGAACGGCAAGGATGGGGCTGTGGATATCACCATCCAAAAGGGCGAAGATGGCAAAGATGGGTCCAAAGGTGCCAACGGTGTGGATGGCAAAGATGGCATCAACCGCATTGTCTACGAAGACAAGAACGGGAAACACCAGGCAGCTACCATGGAAGACGGCATGAAGTTCGCCGGCGACGATGGGAAGGAAATTGCCAAGAAACTGAACAACACCATGGACATCATCGGCGGTGCCGACAGTACGAAGCTGACGGATAAGAACATCGGCGTGAACAACGTGGATGGCAAGCTGAAAGTCCAGCTGGCTCAGGATCTGACCGGTATCACCTCCATTTCCGGCAGCACAGATAACAATGGCGCCAAGATCACCCTGGATACGGCGGATAAGAACATCAGCGTCAACGGCGGCAGCATCAAGGCTGTAGCTTCGAACCTGACAAAAGATGCCAATGGTAAATATACAGTGAACACCAATAGCGATGGCAATGCCGCCAATATGGGTGATGTCCGGAACCTCGTTAACCAGACCGTAGCAGATGCTGCTTATACGGCTGGCAATGGCATTGATATCACGGACAAGGTTATTTCTGTCAAGAAAGGGGATGGCCTGAAGTTCAATGACAGCGGCGAGCTGGTCGTCAATACGGGCGATGGCCTCGAAATTGATAGCAATACCCATGCTGTCAAGATCAAGACCTCTGACAGCAACCTGAAAGTCGATTCCAATGGCATCGGCCTTAGCGATATGATTACAATCGGCACAACGAAGCCTGTTACCATCGACGGTACCAAAGGCGAAGTTTCCGGACTGACGAATACCACCTGGAATTCCAAAGCCGATTACTCTAGTTCTACCAAGGCCGCTACAGAAAGCCAGGTAGCCCAGGCTATGAGTGATGCTGTCAATCAGGCTGGAGCAAACGATACCCATGTGGCAGCAGGTTCCTATGCTGTTAATGATCAGCATCAGATTTCTATGAACCTTGTTGATAACAATAACAATAACAATAACAATAACAAAGGTACCGTTACCATCACAGATGTAGCCAAGGCCAGCGAAATGGGCGATGTTTCCAAACTGGCTGACGGTGTGAAGAACGCTGATGGCACGACAACTACCGTTGTGGATGCTATCAACAACGTGAACACGAAGATTGGCGACCAGAAGTACAGCCAGGGCAATACCAGTGGCAGCAATAAGTATGTGAAAGATGGCGACAGCATCACCAGTGCCATCGGCAAACTGGATGGAGCCATTCAGACAGTGAATGATGCCTCTTCTGCAGCGAATAATATTAAGGGCGACAGCAATATTGCTGTCACTGATATCAAAGATGACAACGGCAAAGTGACAGGCCATCAGGTGTCTCTGAACAAGGATATTTCCGTGGACAGTGTGAAGGCCCAGACCACGACTACGGATACCCTGACTGTGAACAAGAGTGCCACCATCGGCGGTGTCACGATTACAGATCAGACAATCAGCGGTCTGAAAGATACAGACATCAAAGAAGGCTCCACTAACGCAGTCAACGGCAATACGATCTGGAAGGAACTCCGTCCGGACAAAAATGGCTCCTACATCAAGAAGGACAGCACCACTGCTGAGAACCTGACGAACCTTGATACCCAGGTGAAGAAGACCGCTGACCTCATCAACAGCGATGGCAAGACCATCAAAATCGGTGGCTCTGACGCTGCTACGAAGGTCGACGTGAGCGACAAGGACGGCAATGGCCGTACCATTACCGGTGTGGTGACGGACGGCAGCGACAATTCCTCCGCTGCCAACGTGGGCTACGTGAATGAAGTGAACGCTGCCAGCACCCAGCAGATTTACCAGGATATGCACAGCGCTTACGGCCATTTGAACAACAACATCAATAAGGCCGCTGCCGGAAGCAATGCACTGGCAGCCCTCCATCCGCTGGACTATGATCCCGCCGACAAGGCAAGCTACGCCGTAGGCTTCGGCCACTACCGGAATGCCAACGCCGCCGCAGTAGGCGCCTTCTACCAGCCCAACGCCAACACCATGGTCAGCGTAGGTGTATCCATGGGGAACGGTGACCCCGGCGTGAACGCGGGGGTATCCTTCAAGGTGGGCAAAGGCTCCGCCTATAACGGCATGAGCAAAGTGGAAATGGCAGAGACCATCCAGAACCAGGCCCAGAAGATCGATAACCTGGAAAAGGAAAACCAGGAGATGAAGAAACAGATCCAGGAAATTCTGGCAAAGTTAGGTAAGTAAGACTGAGTAAGTCCAAAGGGGACGTCGGGAAACCGGCGTCCCCCTTTTTTTAGAGTTGAGAGTTGAGATTTGAGAGTTGAGGTCCAGCCTGCGGCGCGAGGTGGGGACGGTTGGAGTCACTGGGAGTGGGGCCTTGAACCTTTAGCCTTGAGACTTGAGCTGACCACCCAGATACCAGCCACCAGCCACTGATTCACTGCAGAAGGAAGGCTGTTGAAAAGCCCTGTATTCCCGACCACCAGAAAGATTTCTCGGCTCATCGCAGCTGTAGCGATTCTTGACTGCAGAGTCATAGGGCATGTTCACACCGCTCGAAATGACGGTCATCGTTTAGCGTCAGTCAGGCCTGCGGGTGGGGTGTGGATAGTGTCGTTTGGGGCGGGAACATCAGATGGCCAGACGGTCAGATGTCAGACCGGTCCAGCCTGCGGCGCGTCCAATGGCTAACCTCCGTCTGCTTCGCAGAACCCGCCTCTGCGAGGCGGATCCATCCCCTGGCCTTTGGCCTGCCCCCTTCTCTAAGGGGGCACTCGCTTACGGTTATTTTTCAATTATGAGATAACCAATAAGCATGCAGCCTTTTGCGGCTCTGACGCTGAACCTCAACTCTCAAATCTTTCCCTATTGTGCAGGCCCTTAGAGAAGGGCCGCGGCAAAGCCGCAGGATGGATTGATGGGAGAGTAGCTACGCCGCCGTTGGAATCCTGATGACTCTATCCCCAAAACGTGGAAATGACTCTACCCAAGCCTCCCCCCCAGGCACGAAGTGCGCCAGGGCGGAGAGGGGTTGAAAAGACTTGTATTCCCGACCACGAGAAAGATTTCTCGGCTCATCGCAGCTGTAGCGATTCTTGTCTGCAGAGTCATAGGGCATGCTCACACCGCTCGAAATGACTATCATCGTTTATCGTCAGCCGGATTCTGAAAGGAAGGCAGACGTCAGACAGGTTCCGCGGCGCAGCTGCGGGACCTCAATTCTCAAACCTCAAATCTCAATTCTGTTTTTTCAATCTATTTACAAAAGTCCACATTTCGTCAAAAATGTTGGACTTTTATTTTATTTCTAATTTTCATTTTGCCTTTCTCATACAAAGCCCTGTCAGAACCGTTGCATTTTTTCTTTATCATGGAACTCAGAACAACAATAAAAGAAGTGATGAATAAGATTCATCGGGAGAGCACGGTCATGGTATGGTGCTTTCCAAGGGAAGGAGCAGAGGTATGAAAAAAGCATGGATGAAAGCGGCTGTTTGCGCAGTACTGGCAGGAGGTGCCCTCCTTGGAGGGGCATTTCCTTCTCAGGCATCGGATATCCGGATTCTTCCGGTAGATACGGCCAAGTTCTGGGCAGGCGCCCGTTTTGATTTCGATGTGGAAGTGTCCAATGCCAAGAACCTGCAGTCCGTGGACGTACAGGTGAACGGTGTACCGGCAGAAAAGTTCTTCGGCAAGAAGGCAGTCACCAAGGATCTCGGAAACGGTGTGACTTCCTACCGCATCGATGATGTGGACTTTGCCAAGACCGGCAAGGTGGAAGTAACGGTCAACGCAAAGGACAGCCTCGGCGTGTCCAAAGCCACCGCCGGCTACAATGTAGTCCATGAAGCAGCTGTGAAGAAGGCAAAGAACGTCATCCTCTTCGTAGGCGATGGCATGTCCCTCCAGGCTCGTGAAATTGCCCGTATCCTTTCCAAGGGTATGACAAACGGCAAGTACAATGACCTGCTGGCTATGGAAAAACTGGACCACAATGCGGTCATCACCACTTCCGGTTACGATTCCCTGGTCACCGACAGTGCGAACTCCGCATCCGCCTATGCCACAGGCCACAAGTCCGTGGTCAATGCCATGGGCGTCTATGAAGACTCCACGAAGGATCCCTTCGATGATCCGAAGGTAGAAAACATTTCCGAAATCGTCAAGAGAACGAGAGGCATGTCCGTCGGCATCATTACCCAAGCGGAATCCACCGATGCTACCCCGGCAGCCATGATCGGTCATACCCGCCGGAGAGCCAACCAGGATTTCCTGGCTAAGAGCTACCTGGACGCTTACCATCGCCCGGACGTTATCATGGGTGGCGGCTCTGCCCGTTACCTGCCGAAGTCTGTTCCCGGATCCAAGAGAAAAGATAACGACAACATTATCCAGGATTTCAAGAACCTGGGCTACACCTTCGCTTCCACTTCCAAGGAAATGATGGCTGCTCCGGACAACAAGCCGCTCCTGGGCCTCTTCCATACGGGCACCATGAACGTGTACATCGACCGTGAAATGCTGAAGAACCCGAAGGTCCTGAAAGGCTTCACGGACCAGCCGAACCTGATGAATATGACCAAAAAGTCCCTGGACATCCTCTCCAAGAACCCGAACGGCTTCTTCGCCATGATTGAAGGGGCTTCCATCGATAAACAGCTCCACGTCATGGACTGGCAGCGTGCAGCCTACGATACCATCGAATTCGATAAGTCCATCGAATACGCTGAAAAGTGGGCAAAGGAACATGGCGACAATACACTGATCATCGTCCTCGCCGACCATGCACACGGCATCTCCATCAGCGGCACCTACCATGAACGGGATGGCAAGAAGGGCACCGAAGCAGTTCGGGTCTATGCAAACTCTATTTTCCCGACATTCAAGGATGCCGACCACGATGGATTCCCGGATAACCCGGATCCCGATGTGACCCTGGCTGTCCAGTACGCTAACCATCCGGAATACTATGAAAACTACCACTTCATGAAGACCCCGACTCCGCCGGCCCTGGCTGTAACGGAGACCAAGGAAGAAGCGGTAAAGAACGGGGACAACGTAGAATACCATCAGGTATCCCATGCTTCCTCCAAAGCAAATCCGGCTCGTATCCATCCTGGCGACCCGGCTGAACTGATGCCGGCCAACACTCCGAAGGACGATCCCCAGGAATGCCATTCCGCCGATGATATTCTCCTGAATGCCGGCGGCCCTGGCTCTGAATACTTCCATGGCACCATGGATAATACGGAAGTCTTCTTCGGTATGATGAGAGCCCTCGGCATCGACGCTACAAAAAATAAGAAGTAAGGAAATGGAAGGGAGATCCCTGAACCGGTGACCTCCCCCATAGATGGGGGAGGTTACTCCCACTTTCCATACCTCCAAGGACATATGATTGATGAAACGATTACTTTTGATTTCCTTTATGATTCTATCCCTGTTCCTGGCAGCGGCTCCGGCTGCAGAGGCGGAAGAATTATCGTTTGATGAAATTTATTCCTCCTACTCCGCCGATGGCCTCGCCTTCTCGGACAAGGTGCAGAGTCTTGAAGGCGGCACAGTGACCATCTCGGGCTACATGGCCCCGCCACTGACGCCGACCATACATTTCTTCGTGCTCACTGAAGTCCCTATGTCTGTCTGCCCCTTCTGTTCCAGTGACGCAGACTGGCCTGATAACATCATCGTTGTCAAAGTAGACGACCCCATTACCGCACTCCCTTACGATACCCCCATTACCGTTACAGGCACTCTGGAGATAGGCAGTGAGACTGACGAAGAAACCGGATTTGTGAGCCAGCTTCGGATCCATGCGGATTCCATCGACAGCTGATTTCTCCTGCCGGCCCATCGCTTGACTGACAAGGGCTGTGAAATGGTTCATCCATTCACGGCCTTTTTCTGTGGGAAAGGGAGAGAATTGAGAATTGAGTAAAGAGAATTGAGACCCCGCGGCTTCGCCGTCTTATCCTGTCAATCTATCCTGCGCCTTTGGCGCGGCCCTTCTCCAAGGGCCTGCATGCTTTGGGATTACCACATATATCGAGAATAGCCATAAGAGCGTGCCCCCTTGGAGATGGAAACCCTTCGGCCGGGCTCTAAGGTGCTCGCTTAATGGGCAGGCTATGCTCGCAAATGA
>ERZ791893.1689-NODE-1689-length-10570-cov-2.711555_pt1 | contig 10570 bp, 6 predicted proteins | sample MGYA00510154_ERZ791893 | MGnify/ENA primary metagenome ERZ791893 (study PRJEB30046, sample SAMN00792068) | human gut metagenome | study: EMG produced TPA metagenomics assembly of the A metagenome-wide association study of gut microbiota in type 2...
CTGCAGTTCGGGGGTCTCGCCGACAAAGTAGGACGGCTGAAGACCGGACTTCACGCGGATCAGATCCGTGCCCCAGCGGGAAAGAAAATCCGCGCAGGCGTCGAGCTTCCAGCCGGTGCCGACACCCGGCGCGACCTGAGTGATATCCAGCCGTTTCCCCGCCTTAAGCAGGTTCAGGAAAAGCGTTCTCGCCTCATCCGGCACGATCTTATGACCTCGGACCACGGCAAGCGGATTCCCGCCCGCTTCGGCAAGCTGCTCATCAAAGTCCTTCAGCCCTTTGGATTCAAGCCAGGAGGAGGCTGCCTCCGGATCCGGTTTTCTCGCGTGAAGCAGAACGCAGCGCGAGCGGAGGGTTGGGAGAATGGCGTCGAGATCCTCCGCGATCATGATGAAACTGAGATCAGGCGGCGGCTCCTCCACCATCTTGAGAAGAACTGACGCGGCGTCCGGCCGGATACGGTCCGCCGGCGAAATGAGAATGACGCGTCTCGGGCTCCGGTGAGGCTTCAGCGCCACGTAGTCCCGGAGCTCACGGACAGCCGCAATGGAGATTTCGTCTGAGAGTTTCTTCCCGGCGCTTTCAGGGATGGGCAGATCGTGCCTCGCTGCCTCCTCTTCCGAAAGCAGAAAACGGATATCCGGGTGAGTTCCCGCTTCCGCGAGCCGGCATCCCGGGCATTTCCCGCAGGGCGTGCCGTCCTCTGCCGGATTCTCACACATCAGGCTCTTCGTAAAAGCGAGCACGAGCTCAAAGGTGCCGATATCCCGGGGCCCGCTCACGATGATGCCGCTCGGCATCCGGTGTCTGAAGATTTCCAGATCCCGGCTGAGTGCTTCCTGCCAGGGGTAAATCGCGAGCGGCATAGGTTTTTCCTTCGCTGATGTGAAGAAACGGGTGAAACAGAAAGGGGCGGCAACGCCGCCTCCTTCAGAATCCCCTCCGTTATTTCTTCAGAATGTACTGATTCACGGCGGCATTATGTTCGCCGAGCGTTTCCGAAAACTTGGAGCGGCCGGAACCGGACGCGACAAAGTAAAGATACTTTGTGTCCGCCGGATGCATCGCGGCGTGAATCGCCTCACGTGACGGACACGCGATCGGCGTGGGCGGAAGGCCGCGCTGGCGGTACGTATTATAAATATTGTCTTTCAGCAGATCGTCTTTCGTGATGTTCTTCGGGTCAGAGCGGGTTTCCAGGCCCTTCGCGTAGAGCACCGTAGGATCGGTCTGAAGCGGCATTCCGATTTTCAGACGGTTATAGAAGACACTCGAAACAAGGTATTTCTCCTGCCCCTGACCCGCTTCCTTATCGATAAGGGACGCGAGAATCAGCGCCTCATACGGTGTCCGGATGAGAGCGGTGGCCGCCGTATCGCGGTTCTGCCACTCAGAATCCAGAATCTGTTTCTGATGACGCACCATCTTCGCGAGAAGCGCGGCATCAGACTGCCCCGGCTTGTAGTAATACGTGTCGGGCGCTGCGAGCCCTTCGTAATAACTGACAGAAGCGGATTCCCTGAATTTTTTGCGGACCGAATCAATATCCTGATCAAATCCGCGGAAAACCTCCGGATCCGATTTCAGGGTGGCATCCGAAAAATCAGTGAGCTTGCGATCGAGATCCGGGCTCTCCTTAAAGAGTTTTTCAACGCCCCAGATATTCGCTCCGTCCGGAATCCGGATAACGAGGTAACTCACGCGTCCCGAGGCAAGTTTGAAGAAAAGTGAAATCAGAGGCGACTTCGGGGAAAGCTGATAGCAGCCCTTCTTCAGACCCGAAGAGGAAAACGCGCTCGCCGCCGACACCACGGGGTACAGGATCGCTTCCGGCGTCTGAACGCCGGAGAGACGGAGTTTTTTCACCGCATCCGCCGTCGTTGTGTCTGTCCGGTCAATGATCACGGAGAGCACACCGTTTTTCGGGACAGTGGTCCAGGATATCGGCTGGAAAATAAAAATCAGGGCCAGAAGAATGACCACCACGACGGTGGCTCTCCGGTCAAATCGGATCCGTTTCATGAAATAACGCAAAAATCAGCAAATACGGCAGGCGGTCCCGTGTTTTTCTCCGGACCGCTGCGGAACCAAAACTTTTCTGATGATAAAAGATTTCCGGGACCGGTTCGGGCGGAAAAAGCCCCGGAGCCGTTTCGAAAAGTTTCCAAGAGAGGAGCGGAGCCCCGGGCTCCGCACTGGGCAAAAGAAACCGGCTTCCCCGGTGTAACAGGAAAGCCGGCAAGTCCCGCGATTCCCGGACGAATCCGGGATCAGCGAAACACTCAGGCGCGGTTCATCGCGTGAAGTTCCTGCAGGCTGCGGACCTCGACATCCTTCGCGTGCTTCTGGCCTTCAACCGCGGCGGCAGCGCCCGAAATCGTCGTGTAGTACACAACGCCGAGCTGCGCAAGCGCCGTCTGGCGGATCTGGCGCGCGTCGCTGATCTGAGTACGGGATTCGTCAGCCGTCGCGATCACGAGCTGCACGTCACCGTTCTTGATCATATCGACCACGTTCGGACGGCCTTCAGAAACCTTATTCACCACACGGCAGGGAATCGCCGCATGCTGCAGAAGAGCCGCTGTGCCGCGCGTCGCGACGATATTGAAGCCCTGGTCACGGAGGTGCGTGGCAACCGACACCGCGCGGGCCTTATCGACATCGCGGACCGAAATAAACGCCGTACCCTTTTCGGGGAGCCGGTCACCGGCGCCGAGTTCAGCCTTATAAAGCGCTTCGCCGAACGACGCGCCGACACCCATCACTTCGCCGGTCGACCGCATTTCAGGTCCAAGGACCGGGTCCACACCGAGGAACTTGGTGAACGGGAACACGGCTTCCTTCACGCACATGTACTTCGGCGTTACCTCAACCTTGACCCCCTGCTGCTTCATCGTCTGCCCGACCATCACGCGGGCCGCGATCTTCGCGAGCGGCTCACCCGTCGCCTTGCAGACAAACGGCACGGTGCGCGAGGCACGCGGATTCACTTCGAGAATGTAGACCTTCGGGTTCTCGGAGTAGGCGTGCTGCACGGCGAGCTGCACATTCATGAGCCCCTTCACCTTAAGCGCCTCAGCGAGGAGTCTCGTCTCACGCTTGATCTCTTCAACGAGCTCAGGGCGGAGGCTGTAAGGCGGGAGCGAGCACGCCGCGTCGCCCGAGTGGACGCCGGCCTGCTCAATATGCTGCATGATGCCGCCGATCCGGACTTCGTCCCCGTCACTCACGGCGTCAACGTCCATTTCCACCGCGTCGTCGAGGAACCGATCGAGGAGCACCGGGCTGTCGTTGCTCACCTTGATCGCCTCACGCATGTAGGCCTCGAGATCCTTCCGGCTGTGGACGATATCCATCGCGCGGCCGCCAAGCACGTAGGACGGGCGGACAACGAGCGGGTACCCGATTTCGTCTGCCATCACGATGGCGTCTTCTTCGGACCGGGCCGCACGGTTCGGCGGCTGCAGGATGCCAAGGTCTGACGCAAGCTTCTGGAAGCGGCCTCGGTCTTCCGCGATATCGATCGAATCCGGAGTCGTACCGAGAATCGGCACACCTTCCTTCTCAAGCTTCCGGCAGAGATTGATTGGGGTCTGACCGCCGTACTGCACGATGACACCGAACGGCTTCTCAATGCGGCAGATCTCGAGCACGTCTTCGAGCGTCACCGGTTCAAAGAACAGGCGATCCGACGTGTCATAGTCAGTCGACACCGTTTCCGGATTGCAGTTCACCATGATGGTCTCGTAGCCATCTTCGCGGAGCGCGTGAGCGGCGTGGACGCAGCAATAGTCGAACTCGATACCCTGGCCGATACGGTTCGGACCGCCGCCCAGCACCACCACCTTCTTCCGGTCATCCGGATCGGCCTCACTCGCGCCGTGGTAGGTGGAGTAGAGGTAAGCGGACGTGGTCTTGAATTCCGCGGCGCACGTATCAACGCGCTTATAGGAGGGGTGCAGCTTCATCATCCAGCGGTCAGAACGCACTTCGTCCTCAGACACGTGGAGAAGCTTCGCAAGACGGCGGTCGGAGAAGCCCTTCTGCTTGAGGAAGAGGAGCTCTTCACGCGTGAGCGAGGAAAGCGTCCGGCCCTCAAGCCGCTTCTCGATATCGATGATTTCCTGAATCTGGATAAGGAACCAGGGGTCGATATTCGTCGCTTCCTGGACTTCCTTCAGCGTCATGCCGATACGGAACGCGTCACCGACATAGAAGATACGCTCGGGGCCCGCGTCGGAAATCTCATAGACGATCTGTTCGCGGTCGGATGTCTTGCTGTCAAGACCGTCCTTACCGGTTTCAAGACCGCGGAGCGCCTTCTGGAAGGATTCCTGGAACGTGCGGCCGATCGCCATCACTTCGCCCACAGCCTTCATCTGGGTGGTCAGACGGTCATCCGCCTGCGGGAACTTCTCAAAGGCGAAACGCGGCATCTTCGTGACGACGTAGTCAATCGTCGGCTCGAAGGAAATCGGGGTCTTGCCGCCGGTGATGTCGTTCCGGAGTTCGTCAAGCGTGTAGCCCACGGCGAGCTTGGCCGCGACCTTCGCGATCGGGAAACCGGTTGCCTTGGAGGCGAGAGCGGACGAACGCGACACGCGCGGGTTCATTTCGATCACGATCAGGCGGCCGTTCTTCGGGTTCACGGCGAACTGCACGTTTGATCCGCCCGTATCCACGCCGATCTCGCGGAGAATCGCGATCGAGGCGTTACGCATGATCTGATACTCTTTGTCGGTCAGCGTCTGGGCCGGAGCGACGGTAATCGAGTCGCCCGTGTGAATACCCATCGGATCGAGGTTCTCAATCGAGCAGACGATGATGCAGTTATCCGCGTGATCGCGGACCACTTCCATCTCGTACTCTTTCCAGCCGAGAAGCGACTCTTCAATCAGAAGCTCGTGCGTCGGGGAAAGCTTGAGACCGCGCTGGCAGATCCGCACGAACTCTTCCATGTTGTAGGCGATGCCGCCGCCTGAGCCGCCAAGCGTGAAGCTCGGGCGGATGATCGTGGGGAATCCCACGGTCTGCTGCACTTCGAGCGCTTCCTGCATGTTGTAGGCGATACCGGACTTCGCGCATTCAAGGCCGATTTTCTCCATCGCTTCCTTGAAGAGCTTGCGGTCCTCAGCCTTTTCAATCGCTTTCGGCGAGGCGCCGATCAGTTCGATCCCGTACTTATCGAGCACGCCGTGATTCTTCAGATCGAGCGCGCAGTTGAGCGCTGTCTGACCGCCCATCGTCGGCAGAATCACATCGGGCCGTTCCTTCGCGATGATCCGCTCAACCACCTCCCAGGTGATCGGCTCAATGTAGGTCGCGTCCACGAGCCCCGGATCCGTCATGATCGTGGCGGGGTTCGAGGTCACGAGAATGACGCGGTACCCTTCTTCCTTCAGCGCCTTGCAGGCCTGAGCACCGGAGTAGTCAAACTCACAGGCCTGGCCGATGATGATCGGGCCGGCGCCGATGATGAGAATGGATTTTATGTCCTGACGTTTTGGCATTTCGCTATCCTGTCTGCCGCCTTTCCCCGAGTGGCCGGAGCGCTCCCCGGGCAAAGGCCAATATTAAGAATTACCGGAAAATTACCTGGCCGCCTTGCTTTCAGCGTACGTACGGACCATCTGTCCGAAACGCTCGAAAAGCGGGGAAATGTCCTGAGGTCCCGGGCTCGCTTCAGGGTGACCCTGGAAGCTGAAGGCCGGAGCGTCGGTAAGCTCCATACCCTGGAGCGTGCCGTCAAAGAGCGACTCGTGCGTCACACGGACATTCGCGGGAAGCGTGGAGGCGTCGACCGCAAACCCGTGGTTCTGGCTCGTGATGTAGACATGCTTCGTCTTCACATCGATCACCGGGTGATTGGCGCCGTGGTGACCGGTCTTCATCTTTACGGTCTTTCCGCCCACCGCGAGACCGAGGATCTGGTGCCCGAGGCAGATACCGAAGAACGGAATGCCGGACTTCAGAATCTTTTTCGCGGTTTCAATCGCGTACGTGCAGGGTTCCGGATCTCCCGGGCCGTTCGAGAAGAAGAAGCCATCCGGGGAATACTTCATCGCGTCTTCAAAGGAAGTCTTCGCGGGCAGCACGGTAACGCGCAGTCCCTGATTCACGAGAAGGCGGAGAATGTTCTGCTTCACGCCGAAGTCGTAAGCCACGATGTGGAAGGGAAGCTCAGGCTTCGTGTAGGAGGTAGCGCCCGTGTCGTTATCGATCTGCCAGGTGCCTTCGGTCCACTCGTACGGAGCCTTGGTGGTCACAACCTGAGCGAGATCCTGACCCACCATGCCGGTGTAGCTCTTCGCGGCTTCCACAGCGGCATTCAGTTCCTCGTCAGTCAGCGTGCCGTTCGCGGCCGTCAGAATACAGGCTGCCTGCGCGCCGCGGTCACGGATGATCTGGGTAAGGAGACGGTTATCGACTTCGGCAATGCCAACCACGCCGGAACGGGTGAGGTATTCGGAAAGCGTTTCCTTCGCACGGAAGTTCGAGACGATGGGAGAAAGGGTTTCGATGACGAGGCCCGCCGCGTAAATGCGGCCCGATTCGGTATCTTCGTTATTCACGCCCACGTTGCCGATATGCGGATACGTGAGATTGACGATCTGACCGGTGTAGGACGGATCTGTCAGGATTTCCTGATAGCCCGTCATGGACGTATTGAAAACGACTTCAGCGATGGTACGACCGGGCGCGCCGATGGAACGGCCGCGGAACAGCGTTCCGTCGGCCAGGGCCAGTACAGCCTCAGGCCGGTTGTCCTGAATGAGTGAGCTCACGTGCTTCTCCCGTTACGTTAAACAGTGTGCCCGGCGGGCAACCGACGGGTTCCTCGCTTTCGGGGCGCACGAGCCGGAACCAGCTTTGAAGGGAAAAGAAGGCACCGGCTTACAGATTGTGTTGCTCGAGACCTCCGAAACCGAAAGTCTGTTGCGGTTAACTGATTATTATACTGTGAGACGAACGTCTCTGGAAATGCCTGGTACCCGGGACGGGACTCGAACCCGTATGCCGAAGCGAGGGATTTTAAGTCCCCTGCGTCTACCAATTCCGCCACCCGGGCACTCGCTGATGCAGATATGAAAAAAGGAAGCCCTTGAAAGCTTCCTCTTCTCGAAAATGGAGCGGGAGACGAGTCTCGAACTCGCGACCTCAACCTTGGCAAGGTTGCGCTCTACCAACTGAGCTACTCCCGCATCAGTACGCCTGCTGAATTATGGAGGCGCGAGGCAGAATCGAACTGCCGTGAACGGATTTGCAATCCGGTGCATAACCACTTTGCTATCGCGCCACCACGCTTCCTCAGCATTACTGAAGAATCCTGGAGCGGGAGACGAGTCTCGAACTCGCGACCTCAACCTTGGCAAGGTTGCGCTCTACCAACTGAGCTACTCCCGCATAGGAATACAAATTTTACGGATAAAAAGCCGTTTGTCAAGGCTTCGTCTCCAAAGATTTTTTCCCTCTACTGGTTTTTCGTTACGATTCCGCCCTTAACGGATTGACACGCACCTATATAATTAATGAGATAGGACACTTATTTACTCAATCAGAAAAGCCATGCCGCTGAGCCGCCGAAATCTGCTGACACTGCTTCTGACAGCCGCCATACCTGGGCTGCCGGCGGCTGTCTGCGCTCAGCTTCCGGATCCGGCTCTGAGAAAAACGGAGTCGAGCGAGGATACGTCTTACCCCGCGATGCCAGAGGTTCAGGCTTACATTGAGGAAACCGCCGCGGCGACTCAGCTTCCTAAGTCCTTTATTGAAGAGGTCCTCTCGCAGGCTACGTATTCCGCCCGCGTGGAGCAGCTGATGACACCGAAGCCCCGGAAGCCGAATGCGCCGAAAACCGCGGTCCGCGGCGACTGGCGGGTCTATCAGCACCGGATGGTCGGAAAGTCCCGGATTGAGAAGGGATCGGAATTCCTCGAGGAAAACGACGAGGCTTTCGGAAAGGCGGAGGACCGCTACGGCATTCCGCGGGACATCGTGGCGTCGATCATCGGCGTTGAAACGGTCTACGGCAGAAACCAGGGCAGTTTCCGCGTTCTGGATTCCCTCTGCACGCTTACTTTCGATTACAAGCGCCGCGCGGATTACTTCAGGACGGAACTCACCGAGTTTCTCCTGCTTCTTCGCGAGCAGCATCTCGATCCTGCTACGGTCTATGGGAGCTTCGCGGGCGCAATCGGCATGGGGCAATTCATGCCCTCCTCGGTGCGCAAGTATGCCGTCGACTTTGACGGGGACGGTCAGATCGATCTCGTTGGGTCGAGCGCTGACGCGATCGGCTCAGTGGCGAACTACCTCTCAAGCCACGGCTGGGTCCGGGGGCTTCCGCCGTTTTTCTCCTGCACGCCGGACAGCGACGCCGATATGCGGCTCGTCACAGGCGGCATCACCACTGATACGACGTTTGACCACGCGCTCCGGGCCGGGTTCATTCCGGATTTCGAGCTCAACATCCCGGGTGACGAACCTCTGATGATCGTTGATCTCCCGTACCGCGACCAGGATGGAAAGCAGGCGACAGAGTACCGCCTCGGGACCCGGAATTTCCAGACGATCCTGAACTATAACCACAGCTATTTCTACGCCAGCGCGGTATCAGATCTCGCGGAGGAAATCGAAACGATTTCGATGGACAGCGCAGCGGCCAGCATGGCGTCAAGCTCCGCCTCTTCCTGAAACCGGTGATCATTTCCCGGAATGCAAAAACCGACCCCGGTTCTGTACCGAGGTCGGTTTTTTCTTGCCTATCCCGAAAGCGCGCGGGAGTGACGTATCAGACGATCTTCATATCGAGCGTACCGACACCCGCGATGCCGCCCTTCAGGAAATCGCCCTTCTTCACGGGACCGACACCAGCCGGCGTTCCGGTGAAGACAATATCACCCGCCTTCAGTTCCCAGAACTTCGAGAGATGGCTGATCAGCTCAGCCGGCGTGAAAAGCATCTGATCGATATTGCCGTCCTGCTTTTTCTCGCTGTTCACGTAGAGCCAGATCCCCAGATTCTGCAGCTCCGGTGTCCGTTCAATCGGGCGGAGCGCCGTGACGGGGAGCGCGCTGTCAACCGTCTTCCCCTTTTCCCAGGGCTGCCCTTTGTCACGCATTCTGAAGTGCCAGTCGCGGCGCGTAAAGTCGCAGCCGACCGCGAAGCCGTAGATCGCCTTTTCAGCTTCTTCAGGCGTGAGGTCGCGGCCGCCTGACTTCAGCGCGACAACGAGCTCAATCTCATGCTGGAAATTATCGGACTGAGGAGGATACGAGATTTCAGCCACGGTTCCTTCCGGAACCGGCACAACCGCGTCAACAGGCTTCAGGAAGATCACCGGCTCGTCCGGAGCGTTCAGCTCCTTATTGTGGGCCGAGTAGTTGTGACCGATGAAATACACGCGATGCAGGGGGAAGTAAAGATTCTTCTCCCCCACGATCGGCAGAACGGCCTGAGGGGGCGGTGCAAAAAGAAATGACATAGGAACTCCTCTGATAAAGGGCGGCTCGCGCCGCGTCCGCATGATGCTTCATTTGCCTGCGGCCCTCAGGGCTTAGGCGGAAAAGCCAGCGTCAGGCTTCTTCCTCATCACGCTCAGGCTTCACGGGGTTCGGACGGCCCTTCCACCAGAGATAAGCCTGATAGACGTAGCCCGAGACGGCGTAAATGCAGAAGATGATGAAGATCGAGAGTGACGGATTGCTCGAAATAATGATGAAGAGAATCGCCGCGACGAAAAGGAACCAGAACGGCACGGTTCTCACAACGGCAAGGCTCTTGCCGGAGAAGAACGGCGCGTTGCAGACCATCGTAAGGCCGGCGAAAACCGCGAGCACCGCGGCCATCCAGGGAAGCGCGTCACCCGTCCAGGCGGGGAGCTTGTTATCAACCGCGAGCCACACAAAGCCTGCGATCAGTGCGGCAGCCGCCGGGCTCGGAAGCCCCTGGAAGAAGCTCTTATCCACGACCTTCACATTGGTATTGAAGCGGGCAAGACGGAGACCGGCGCCCAGGCAGTAAATGAAAGCCGCGGCCCAGCCGATCTTTCCAAGGCCGGAAAGCGCGAACTGATAGATCACGAGAGCCGGCGCCACGCCGAACGCTGTCATATCCGCGATCGAGTCATACTGCACGCCAAACTCGCTCTGCGTATGAGTGAGGCGGGCGACACGGCCGTCACAGCCGTCAAAAATCATCGAGAAGAAGATCGCAATGGAGGCAATATCAAAGTGCCCGGCCATGGCCTGAACAATCGCGTAAAACGCGCAGAAAAGCGACGCCGTCGTAAAAAGGTTCGGCAGAACGTAGATGCCCCGCGTGCGGACAATCCTGATATTGCGCTTTCCGATTTCGGTAAGCGGAACTCGCTGACCCGGGATGTGTTCTGAAGTCATTTTTATCGTCTTTTCCTGAATAACTGAATGCAGACGCGGACGCCGGGGCTTACCCAGGCATCCGCTTTGCTTTTTTGGGGGAACGGTCAGAGCGCCGAAGCCTTACTTCGCTGAAGCGTCAGTCGTCTTCGCGGGTTCAGCCGCGGCAGGAGCGCTTGTCTCAGACTCCGCG
>ERZ791893.1691-NODE-1691-length-10566-cov-8.086386_pt1 | contig 10566 bp, 9 predicted proteins | sample MGYA00510154_ERZ791893 | MGnify/ENA primary metagenome ERZ791893 (study PRJEB30046, sample SAMN00792068) | human gut metagenome | study: EMG produced TPA metagenomics assembly of the A metagenome-wide association study of gut microbiota in type 2...
ATAACGGTGCCGGCCTACTTTAACGATGCCCAGCGCCAGGCCACCAAGGATGCCGGACGCATCGCCGGGCTGGAAGTCAAGCGCATCATCAACGAGCCGACCGCCGCGGCCCTGGCCTACGGCCTGGACAACGGCAAGGCCCAGACCGTCATGGTCTACGACCTGGGCGGCGGCACGTTTGACGTGTCGCTCATCCGCATTGGCGACGGCATCGTGCAGGTGCTGGCCACCTGCGGTGACAATTTCCTCGGCGGCGACGACTTTGACGAGCGCATCATGAACTGGCTGGCCGAGCAGTGCAAAACCGAGCACGGCGTCGATCTGACGAATGACCGCGTGGCGATGCAGCGCCTGCGGGAAGAAGCCGAAAAAGCAAAAAAAGAACTTTCCAGCGCGAAACAAACAGATATCAACCTGCCGTTTATCACCACGACCGCCGAAGGTGCGCTGCATTTGCAGACGACACTGACCCGCGCCAAGTTCGAGGAACTGTGCGCCGATCTGATCGAGCGGACGGCCCTGCCGGTGCGCAACGCTTTGAGCGACGCGCACATTTCGGCCAGCGACCTGGACCAGGTCTTGCTGGTGGGCGGCTCGACCCGCATCCCCGCCGTGCAGGCAAAAGTCATGCGGATGACCGGGCTGGAACCGTCCAAATCCCTGAACCCCGACGAATGTGTTGCCCTGGGCGCGGCCTTGCAGGCCGGGCGGCTGGGCGGCGAAATGCTGGCCGGCCCTGGCGAGGGCCTGCTGCTGATGGATGTGACTCCGCTGACCCTCTCGATCGAGACCGTCGGCGGCGTGGCGACACATCTGATCGAGCGCAACTCAACGATCCCGACGCGGTTCAGCAAGGTATTCACCACCGCCGCGCCGTTTCAGAACACCGTGCAAATCAAGGTTCTGCAGGGCGAACGCGAGTTCGCCAAGGACAATAAGCTGCTGGGCACCTTTACCCTGCGGGGCATCAAGCGTGCCTGGGCGGGTGTGCCGAAAATTGAGGTGACGTTCGACATCGACGCCAACGGCATTGTCAAGGTCAAGGCCCGCGACATGGACACCGGCAAGCAGCAGAGCATCACGATCTCCGGAACCTCGAATTTGAGCGAGGAGGAGATCACCCGCGCCATGCGCAGCGCCGCTGCCTTTGCCGGGCAGGACAAGGAGCGCAAGGCCGCCCTGGAGGCCCTGAACGCGGGCGAGGCCGCGCTCTACCGCGTGAACACAGCGCTGGGCAGCAAGGCCGGCAAGGCGCTGGACCGTGAAACGCGCGGAAAAATCAAGGACGCAGAACGCGCGTTGGAGCGCGTATTGCGCCATAAAAAAGCCGATAAGCTCACTCCGGCGGATGTGACCGCCATCAACGCCGCCCGGGAGACGCTCTCCACCGTCGCCGCGCCATTGGTGGCGCAGTGGGAAAGTGAAAAATGATTTTGCCTTCCCCTTTTGGGGGAAGGTGGCTCGAAGAGCCGGATGAGGGGCGGATTTGCCATGACTGCCCGATAATGGGCTGCATTGGCACGCTTGCCCCGCATCAGTCCGCTTCGCGGACAGCTTCCCTCTCGGGGGAAGCCTTTTTTGTTGCATAGGAAATTTTTTTGTGCTATACTAGCCAACATAGCACTTTAGTAGGTTGAAGGGGAAATGGGAAGTTGAAAACGTTCAAATACGCATTTGTGCGCTCTGTACCCATCATGGCGGGGTACATCGTGCTGGGGCTGGGCTTTGGCGTGCTGCTGCAAAGCAAGGGTTACGGCGCGGGCTGGGCGCTGGCCATGGGCGGCCTGATCTATGCGGGCAGTATGCAGTATGTCACAATCGATTTATTGGCGGGCGGCGCGTCGCTGATCTCGGCGGCGCTCATGACGCTGATGGTCAACGCGCGGCATCTATTTTACGGCATTTCGATGTTGGAACGTTATAAAAATACCGGCGCGGCTAAGCCGTACCTGATTTTTGCCCTGACTGATGAGACTTACTCCGTTGTGTGCAGCGGCGACGCGCCCGAGGGCGTTGACCAGAGCAGATACTTTTTCTGGGTGTCGCTGCTGGATCAGTTTTACTGGGTTGTGGGCTGCGTGGCGGGGGCGCTGCTGGGCAGCGTGCTTCCCTTTGATACCACCGGCATCGATTTTTCCATGACCGCGCTGTTCCTCGTCGTCATGACCGAGCAGTGGAAGGCAAGCAGGGATCACACCCCCGCGCTGGTGGGGCTGGGCGTCTCGCTGGTCTGCCTTTTGATTTTCGGCAGCAGCAATTTTCTGATCCCCTCCATGCTGGGCATTACGGCGGCTTTGACGCTGCTGCGCAAAGTTACCGAGAAAAAGGAGGCCGGCCATGCCGTTTGATGTACACGGTGCGCTGCTTGTGGCGGTGGTCGCGGGCGTGACGGCGCTGATACGGTTTTTGCCCTTTGTGGTGTTCGGCGGCGGGCGGCTCACACCAAGGTTTATTGTCTACCTCGCGGGTGTGCTGCCCTGCGCCATCATGGCGATGCTGGTGGTCTACTGCCTGCGCGGCGTGGACCTGCTCGGCCCGACCCATGGCCTGCCGGAACTTATTGCTGCCGCCGCGGTGGTAGGTCTGCATTTGTGGAAGAAGAATACATTGTTGAGCATCGCCGCAGGCACGGCGCTGTATATGGTGCTGGTGCAGGTGGTGTTTGTGTAACGCGCTGTAGAGGGCGATGTCTTCCCCCTTAGGGGAAAACTTTATAAAAAAGCCGAGGCTTTCATGCCCCGGCTTTTTTCTTGCGGTTATCGTTGAGTTGGTGCGCCCGGGCGATGAGCCGGGTGCGGTTGAAGAACAGAATGCCCACAAAACTGAACAGCACCACGCCCACCAGCACGGTCAGCGTCCAGTTTCCCTCCAGGATAAAGCTGCCGGCCGCGCAGGTCAGCAGGGTGGGAAAGGGCAGGCTGATGAAGATTGCCGCCAAAAACTGCTTGGGGCGCATCCCGGCGTTGGCGGCGGCGTAGGGGATGATGCCGTTGGGCAGCCCCGGCGTGATGAACGCCAGAATCGTGTAAAACCAGGGGTCCTTGCTGCTGCGCACGCTGTCCAGCAGCTTCGCAGCCTTGGGGTTGTCGGCCACCAGCCGCCGGATGACCGGGGCCAGCCGCCGGGCCAGTAAGTAGACGCTCATGTTGGCGACGGCGGAGGCGGAAAAGCTCGTCAAAAAGCCGAGCCACGGCCCATAGGCAAGCCCCGCCGCCAGCTGCACCGGCATGGCGGGAATGACCAGCGAAAGCACCTGCACGACGGCCAGGAACCACAGCGTCAGAAAACTGCGCAGCCGCCCCTGGCTGGTCAGGTAATCACTGAGGGCCTGTTCATCCCCGGCGGAAAATACCGTCCACAGCCCCGGCAGCAGCAGGCGGAAGGTCTCGACGATGAGCAGCACCGTCACGACGACCACCGCCGCTACCACGAGCATAGCCAGCCGTTTTTCTCTTTTATTGGCGCGTTCAGGCATAAAAATCTCCTTGTTGCAATGAAAACAGGAAATACTATACCAAAAATAGCGGGGAAATGCAAGGGAATTCTGAGGGGAAAAGTGCTGCTTGCAGCTGCACCGGGAATATACCTTATCTCTCTTCCAGCGCCACATACGCTTGCGGGTGGCCGACGTACTGGTAGGCGGGGCGGATGATGCGGTTCGCAAACTCCACTTCCTCCACGCGGTGGGCGCACCAGCCGGGCACACGGGCAATGGCAAACAGCGGGGTGAACAGATCCTCGCTGATGCCCAGCATTCTGTAAATCAACCCGCTGAACAGGTCAACGTTGGCGCAGACCTTCTTCGGGCCGTGCTTTTCCTCGGCAAAGACCTGGGGGGCCAGCCGCTCGATGCTGCACAGCATCTCGTATTCCTCGTCATAGCCGTTCTTGTAGGCCAGACTCTTGGCGTGGGTCTTGAGGATCTGGGCACGCGGGTCGCTTAACGTGTAGACCGCGTGGCCCATGCCGTAAATTAAGCCGCTGCCGTCACCGCGCTCCTTGCGGATGATCTTGCGCAGGAACTCGCGGACCTCGTCGTCGTTGGTCGGATCTTCGACGTTCTCCAAAATGTAGTCCAGCTGGTGCATGACCTTCAGGTTCGCACCGCCGTGCTTGGGGCCTTTCAGCGCGCCGATGGCCGACGAGATGGCCGCATAGGTGTCGGTGCCGGAGCTGGACAGCACGCGGCAGGTGAAAGTCGAGCAGTTACCGCCGCCGTGATCCGCATGGACCAGCAGGCAAAGGTCGAGCAGCCGCGCCTCCTCATGGGTGAACTTCTGGTCGGCGCGGTAGGTGCTCAAAATATGTTCGGCTGTGCTCTGGCCCTCGGTGGGCAGGTGGAAGTACATGCTGCTGCGGTCGTAGACGCGGCGCTTGATCTGGTAGGCGTTGACCATCATCGTGGGCAGCTCGGCAATCAGGTTGATGCTTTGGCGCAGGATGTTGGGCAGGCTGTTATCCTCGGCGTGCTCGTCATAGCTGTACATGGCTAACACGCTTCGCGCCATCTTGTTCATCAGGTTGGGGGAAGGAGAGTTTAAGATCATGTCGTCGGCAAAGCCCTGGGGCAGCTCGCGGTGATGTTCCAGCAGCTTGCGGAACTTGGCGTACTGCTCCTGCGTGGGCAGAGAGCCGAACAGCAGCAGCCAGATGACCTCCTCAAACATGAAGCGGTCGTGGGCGTCGGCCTCGGTGGCCAGCGTGTCAATGTCGATGCCGCGGTAGACCAGCCGGCCCGGGATGGGCACGATGGTGCCGTCCGGCTTCTTGTCATAGCCAATGACGTTGGACACGTTCGTGATGCCGGCCAGTACGCCGGTGCCGTCCAGATTGCGCAGGCCGCGCTTGACGCCCATCTGATCCGCCAGATGCGGATCCAGCGTGGCGTTATGCTCCAAATACTCATTGCAGAGCAGGTTCAATTCATCCGGCTCCAAAGCCGGGACGTCCGGGTAATACATCGCACATACCCCTCTCTTTATACACTTTGCATTTTTATACAGGCGCATACCCCTGCGGGCGTTCCCTTACACCAAGTGCCTGATAGATTGATTTTATAGTATATTGGCGCTTTCGTCAAGAAAAACTTAAAAATTTTGCAAAATTGCCAAGTCGGCACTTTAAATAATTAAGCTGATGGGCAGATTGCCGCGAAATGTGTAAAAATGCGCATTGACAACCAGCCCCAAACCGGTTACTATTATGTATATTGTAAGAAACACAGGGAAAGGGGAAAGTATTTTTATGAAAGCAGTTCTGATCCCGGGCGACGGCATCGGCCGTGAAATCGCCGAGAGTGTGCGCGCCGTCTCCGCCGCGCTGGACACCGGCATCGAGTGGCAGGAGTTTGCCGCCGGTGCCGAGTACGCCGCCGAGAGCGGCGAGCTGATCGCCCCCGGCACGCTGGATGCCATTGAGGAATGCGGCTGGGCGCTGAAGGGCCCCACCGCGACCCCCATTGGCAAGGGCTTCCGCAGCATCAACGTCCAGCTGCGCCAGCGCTTTTCCACCTACGCAAACCTGCGCCCTGTGCACACGCTGCCGGGCGTACCTACCCGCTTTGACAACGTCGACCTCGTCATTGTGCGCGAGAACACCGAGGATCTGTACAAGGGCATCGAGTATATGGTCAATGACGAGATGGCCAACGGCGTGAAGCTCATCACCCGCCCTGCGTGTGAAAAAATCTGCCGCTTTGCCTTTGACTACGCCCAGAAAAACGGCCGCAAAAAGGTCACGGCCGTGCATAAGGCCAACATCATGAAGCTGACCGACGGCCTGTTCCTGCGCACCTTCCGCGAGGTGGCGTCCCACTATCCCGAAATCACCGCAGACGACTGCATCATTGATGCGCTCTGCATGAAGCTGGTGCAGAAGCCGGAGCAGTTCGATGTGCTGGTGGCCCCGAACCTCTACGGCGATATTATCAGCGACCTCTGCGCAGGGCTTGTGGGCGGTCTGGGCTTTGCGCCTAGCGCCAACATCGGCGATAACACGCGCATTTACGAGGCCGTCCACGGCTCTGCGCCCGACATTGCCGGGCAGGACAAGGCCAACCCCAGTGCGATCCTGATGGCCTTTGCGATGATGCTCAGCGACCTTGGCGAGACGGAAAAGGCTGCCCGCCTGAACGCCGCGATTCTGGCACAGGTCGCCGAGGGCAAGATTGTGACCGCGGATATCGGAGGAACAGCGGGAACGAAGGAGTTTACGCAGGCGGTTATTGATAGACTGTAAAAGATATAAAAGATAATAGATAAAAGATAATAAAATTGGTGGATCACGCCGCTGGCGCGCCGCTCAAAATTTTGTTTTCGACCAAAGGGAGAAAACTCCACACTTTTTTATTATCTATTATCTTTTATCTATTATCTAAACAAAACGGAGGGTTCTCCCATGAAACTGCACGACCATGGAGTATTTCTTGTAAACGGCGTCCCCCAGACTACGGCCCCGGCGGGTATGACCGAGGCCGAAGCCAAAAAAGGAACCATCGCCTACGGCATCCTCAAGGCCCATAACACAAGCGATTCCATGCAGGACCTGCGCATGAAATTCGACTCGATGACCAGCCACGACATTACTTATGTCGGCATCATCCAGACGGCCCGCGCCTCCGGCATGAAGGAATTTCCGCTGCCCTACGTCATGACGAACTGCCACAATAGCCTCTGCGCCGTGGGCGGCACCATCAACGAGGACGACCACCAGTTTGCCCTCTCCGCCGCGCACAAGTACGGCGGCATCTATGTCCCGCCGAACATGGCCGTCATCCACAGCTACAACCGGGAAATGATGTCCGGCTGCGGGCGGATGATCCTCGGCTCTGACTCCCACACCCGCTACGGTGCGCTGGGCACCATGGCCGTCGGCGAGGGCGGCGGCGAGTTGGCCAAACAGCTGGTGGGCCGTACCTACGACATGGCCTACCCCGGCGTAGTCGCCATTTATCTGACCGGCAAGCCCAACCCCGGCGTCGGCCCCCATGACGTCGCGCTGGCGCTGGTGGCTGCCACCTACGCCAACGGCTATGTGAAAAATAAGGTCATGGAGTTTGTCGGCCCCGGCGTTGCCAATCTGAGCGCCGATTACCGCAACGGCATCGACGTCATGACCACCGAGACAACCTGCTGGTCCTCCATCTGGCAGACAGACGATGTTACGAAACAATACTTCGAGCAGCACAACCGCCCGGAGGCCTACAAAGAATTGAAACCTGCCGATGTAGCCTACTACGACGGCTGCATCGAGCTGGATCTGTCCACCGTTGAGTGCATGATCGCCCTGCCGATGCACCCGAGCTACGCCTACCCCATCCGAGAGCTGAAAGCCAACGCCGGGGAAATTTTGCAGGCGGCTCAGGACCAGGCCAACAAGCAGCTGGGCGGCAAGGTCGAGATGGACCTTGTGGGCAAAATCTGCGCCGATGGCCGCATCTATGTGGATCAGGGCGTGGTCGCGGGCTGCTCCGGCGGCACGTATGAAAATATCTGTGCCGTGGCGGATATCATCAAAGGCAAGAGCTGCGGCAACGGCGAGTTCAAGTTCAGCGTCTACCCCGACAGTATGCCGACCTACCTGGAACTGGTCAAAAACGGCGCGGTGGCCGACATTGTTTCCGCCGGCGGCATCTTCCGCGAGTGCTTCTGCGGCCCCTGCTTCGGCGCGGGTGATACCCCGGCCAACGGCGAGTTCTCGATCCGCCACACGACCCGCAACTTCCCGAACCGCGAGGGCTCGAAGCCCGGCGAGGGTCAGATCAGCGCCGTCGCCCTGATGGACGCTCGCTCCATCGCCGCCACCGCCGCCAACGGCGGCTACCTGACCGCAGCCAGCGAGCTGACCGATGTCGAGTACACCGTGCCCGAGTACCACTTTGAGCAGGGTGTCTACGACAAGCGCGTATACAACGGCTGGGGCCACCCGGAGCCGGACTATGAGCTGAAATTTGGCCCGAACATCAAGGACTGGCCCCAGCAGCCCGCCCTGACGGATGATTTGCTCGTGAAGATCGTCAGCTACATCACCGACCCGGTCACCACCACCGATGAACTGATTCCCTCGGGCGAGACGTCGTCCTTCCGCTCTAACCCGCTGCGCCTGGCGGAGTTCACCCTCTCCCGCAAGGATCCGGCCTATGTGCCGAACGCCAAGGCCGTCAAGGCGCTGGACGAGGAGCGCCGCGCAGGCGCTCTGCCCGCTGAGATCGCGCGTGTCTACGATGATTTGAAGAAGCTGGGCTACACGCCCGATGCGGCAAATACCAACATCGGCTCGGCCATCTTCGCCAACAAGCCCGGCGACGGCTCTGCCCGCGAGCAGGCCGCCAGCTGCCAGCGCGTGCTGGGCGGTGCGGCAAACTTTGCCTGCGAGTACGCCACCAAGCGCTACCGCTCCAACTGCATCAACTGGGGCATGCTGCCCTTCCTGATGAAGGATCCCGCTGTGCTGGACAATGGGGATTATGTCTACCTACCTGGTGTGCGCAAGGCCCTGCTGGAGGCCGATGACGAGTTGACCGCCATCGCCGTAAAGCCGGACGGCGGCGTAGTTCGCTTTACAGTCAGCCTCGGCGCTATGACCGATGCCGAGCGGCAGATCCTGGCCGATGGATGCCTCATCAATTATTACAAGAATAATTAAATAAAAGCTGCCCTGCAGGGGCCGCATATGTGCGGCCCGCGGCTTTCCGCAAGCACTCGTCTGCCTTATACGGCAGGGCCGGGCATGCCCGGCCCCTACAGGCTCGATAAAGTAAAAAGCTGCCCGCGGGGAAGGCTCTCCTGCGGGCAGCTTTGCTTGCATATCGTCGAAATTTCTGCTATAATACAAAAACCGCCTGTTTTCCAACAGGCGGCAAGGCACTGCACAACGGCAGGCGGTTGGCCCCACCCCCGAAAGGAGGTGAGACCATGCGATTTACATTTACTTTTTATGTTGGCCGCAAGACCATCACATTGAGCTTAGTTGTAAAAAGCAAGAGCCGCCACTCTGCCAAGTGACGACTCTTAGGTTTCATATCTAAAGAATCCACTTGAAAGGGTCAACCGCTTGTCGCAGCGCCTTTTCTGTTATTAGTATACCACACACCGCAGGTTAGGTCAAGCACCCATTGCACCCGCGCAAATTTCGTGCTACAATACAAGTATCCTATTAAAAGCAAAGGAACGAAAAAATTATGAGTGCTATTTTAGCTGTTTGCAGTGACGCATTCTGCGCCATGGTCAGCGATGGCCGCTTTGTTGAGGAACCCATCACCGGCGACAAGCCCCACGTCATCAAGAACGACCTGCCCAAGGTGCGCAAGATCAACCGCAACGTCATGGTTGGTTTTGCGGGCGATACGTTGGCCGCCGTGCAGATCATCAACGCCGTGGACGAGTACCAGCCCCAGTACCTGACGCTGGAAAAGGTCGTCAAGATCATGCGCGAAAAGGCCGCCACCGTGCAGGTGCAGCCGGTGGGCGTGCGCCTTATTGTGGGCGGGCGCAACCGCAAGGGCCAGTTCGTCATGACGATGATGGGCAGCGCCGACGGCTACGAGCCGCAGACCCAGGAGGGCCGCCCCGGCGCGTACCTCATCGAGGGGGCGTGTTCCCACACCGACGTCGGCCCCTGGCTGGAAGAAGAAGTCAAGCCCCAGGCCGCCAGCTGGCGCAGCCTGGACGATGTGGCCCGCACGCTGGACGGCTGCATTGCCAAGATGGCCAAGAACGATAAGAGCATCAACACAACGTATTTCCGTCAGCTGATCCGATAAAACATACGTAAAGGAGAAAAAATATGAAAATCGCACTGATCAACGAAAACAGTCAGGCCGCCAAGAACGCCCTGATTGAAGCAACCCTGCGCAAGGTCGTGGAGCCGATGGGCCACGAGGTCGTCAACTACGGCATGTATGCCGCCGAGGATGCCGCCCAGCTGACCTACGTGCAGAACGGCATCCTGGCCGCTGTGCTGCTGAACTCCGGCGCGGCCGACTATGTCATCACCGGCTGTGGCACCGGCGAAGGCGCTATGCTGGCACTGAACAGCTTCCCCGGTGTCATCTGCGGCCATGTCGAGGATCCGGTCGATGCCTACACCTTCGCCCACGTCAACGACGGCAACGCGGTGGCCCTGCCCTTCGCCAAGGGCTTTGGCTGGGGCGGCGAGCTGAACCTCGAGTACATCTTCGAGAAGCTGTTCGGCTTCGGCCACGGCCAGGGCTACCCCAAGGAGCGCGTTGTGCCCGAGCAGCGCAACAAGAAGATTCTGGACGGCGTGCGCGCTGTTGCCTTTCGCGACCTGTCCGACATCCTGAAGAATCTGGACCGCGACCTGGTCAAGGGCGCTTTCGCCGGCGAGCATTTCGCCGAGTATTTCTTCCCCGCCTGCAAGGACGAAAAGCTGGCCGAGACTGTCAAGGAACTGATGGCCTGATTTTAACTAAGGCAACACCGCACAATTCCCGCCTAACGGCTTAAGCACCGCTCCGGCGGATCTCCGCGCCAAGAGCCGCCGCAAAGCGTCGGTTGCGCTCCGAAGCGCCTCGCTGCGGCTCGGTGTGCGGCACGGCATCTGCGT
>ERZ791893.1703-NODE-1703-length-10485-cov-11.590604_pt1 | contig 10485 bp, 6 predicted proteins | sample MGYA00510154_ERZ791893 | MGnify/ENA primary metagenome ERZ791893 (study PRJEB30046, sample SAMN00792068) | human gut metagenome | study: EMG produced TPA metagenomics assembly of the A metagenome-wide association study of gut microbiota in type 2...
ACGCGGCGGCGGATGGTGTGGGCGGCGGTCAGCGGCGGGCCGAACAGCGCCTCGGTGCCGGTCATGTCAAGGAAGGCCTCGTCGATGCTGTATTGTTCAACATCCGGGGTGTAGTCGTTCAAAATAGCAATCAGTGCCTTGCTGTTTTTGACGTAGAAGTCAAAGTCCGGCGGCACGATGGTCAGCCCCGGGCACTTGGCGCGGGCGGCGAAAAGACTCTCCCCTGTCTGGATGCCGAATTTTTTCGCAGGGGCGCTTTTGGCCAGCACAACGCCGTGGCGCTTGGCCTCGTCGCCGCCCACAACGGCGGGGATGGTGCGCAGGTCGACGGTTCCGCCGTCCTGCAGCGATTTAAGCGCCGACCATGAGAGGAAGGCCGAGTTGACATCGACGTGGAAGTAGATTTTGGGCATGGGTGGGGCGGCCTCCTTTCCATTCTCTTTGCCTTCTCCCCGAGGGGGGAAGCCTTTATAAAGATTATACCACAAACTCGCTCTTGCACATAGCCTGCAAACGTGGTATAATCATATGTATATTTATACAAATAATGCGTATATTTACAAAAGGAGCAACCATATGGACCTCGTAGGACATGATTTTTTGACGCTGTTGGACTTTACCCCGGCTGAGATCGGCGGCCTGCTGGACCTGGCGGCCGAGCTGAAAGCCAAGAAAAAGGCGGGCATTCCCCACGATACGCTGCGCGGCAAAAACGTGGCGCTGATTTTTGAAAAGACCTCCACCCGCACCCGCTGCTCGTTCGAGGTCGCGGCCCACGACTTAGGGATGGGCACCACCTACCTGGACCCCACCGGCAGCCAGATCGGAAAAAAAGAATCCATCGCCGACACGGCGCAGGTGCTCTCCGGTATGTTTGAGGGCATCGAGTACCGCGGCTACGGCCAGGCCATTGTGGAAGAGCTTGCCAAGTACGCCAGCGTTCCGGTGTGGAACGGCCTGACGAACGAGTACCACCCCACCCAGATCCTGGCCGACTTTTTGACGCTGCGTGAGCATTTCGGAAAGCTGCAGGGCCTGAAATTTGCCTACATGGGCGACGCCCGCTACAACATGGGCAACAGCCTGATGATCGGCTGCGCGAAGATGGGCCTGCATTTTGTGGCCTGCGCACCCAAAGCCTACTGGCCGAACCCCGAGCTGGTCGCCAAGTGCCGGGAGTTTGCCCGCCTGAGCGGCGGCAGCATCACACTTTCCGAGGATACTGACGCTGTGGCCGGGGCCGATGTGGTCTACACCGATGTGTGGGTCAGCATGGGTGAGCCGGTGGAAGTGTGGGAGGAGCGCATCAATGCCCTGGCCCCCTACCAGGTCAACGCGCAGCTGATGGCGAAGGCCAAGGGCACCGCCGTGTTCATGCACTGCCTGCCCGCCTACCACGACCACAAGACCGCCGTGGGCAAGGAAATGGGCGAGAAATTTGGCCGCGACGCCATGGAAGTGACCGACGAGGTATTCAACGGCCCGCAGTCCATCGTGTTCCAGGAGGCCGAGAACAGAATGCACACCATCAAGGCCGTGATGGCGGCAACGCTGGGGGCGTGAACCAAGAAAAAAGGCACATCCTTTCGGATGTGCCTTAAATTTATTCCGTTATAAAGAATTACTCCTCAACATAACCATACTGCAGATACCAGTAGCCGTAGGGGCTGTGCCAGGTGCCCTTCAGAGAGGGGCTCTGCAGCCAGAAGTCGTTGTAGTAGGCAACGGGGATGCAGGCGGTGTCAGCCATCAGCATATCCTCAGCCTCGTGCAGCTTCTCGAAGTGGGTAGCCTTGTCGGCAACGCGGGACTCCTCGATGACCTTGTCAAAGTCGGGGTTGGCGTACTTGCCGTCGTTGTTGCCGTTGTTGGTGGTGAACAGCTCCAGCATGTTGGAGGGGTCGTTGTAGTCCATGGACCAGCCGTTGCGGCTGATGTCATAGTCACCGGCGCGGCGCATGGGGATGAAGCTGGACCACTCGACCTTGTTGATGTTCATGCTGATGCCCAGCTCTGCCCATGCCTGCTGCAGATACTCGGCAACGGCAACGTGATAACCGGCGTCGTTGGCACTGTACTCAATGACAGGGAAGCCCTCGCCGTCCGGGTAGCCGGCCTCGGCCATCAGCTGCTTGGCCTCCTCGAGGTTGGCCTCGTAGTCGTCGCTGATGTAGGGCTTGCCGCCGTTGGCATTGTCCATGAAGTAGCCCTCGTTGTCCACGATGCCGGGGCCAACCAGTGCAGTGGCGGGGGTGTAGATGCCCTGCATGATGGTGTTGGCAACGTAGTCGCGGTCAATGGCCAGAGACAGAGCCTTGCGGACATTGGGGTCGGTGAACGGCTCCTTCTGATCGTTCAGGGAGATGTAGTAGGTGCCCATGATCTCATCGAGATAGAAGTCGCCGCCGTCCTCGGCCTTGGTCAGGCTGGGGACCTCATCGGTGGGGACATCCTTGATGAGCTGTGCCTCACCGCTGTTGTAGGCGGCGTAGGCAGCGCTGGAATCCTCGAGCAGAAGCAGGGTGATGGTGTCGGAAACGATCTTGGAGGAATCCCAGCCGCCGACGTAGTTCGGGTTCTTGGACAGAACAATACGCTCGGAGGGGATCCAATCGGTGATCATGTAGGGGCCGTTGCAGACGAAGGTGTCAGGCTGCGTGCACCAGGCATCGCCGTTGGCCTCAACCGTAGCCTGCTGCACGGGGCTCATAGCCGCGAAGGCGCAGAGCTTATCGAAGTAGGAGCAGGGATAGGACAGCTGGACGGTCAGGGTCTTGCCGTCCTCGCTGGCGTGGACATTCAGGGCATCCCAGTCGGGATCGGTGGTGGTGTTGCCGTCCGCATCGGGGTTGCCGATGGCATCCTGATAGCCGTCGATCATGCCGACAACCGTCTCGGCGTAGGGGGCGGCGGTGTCGGGGCAGGCCAGACGCTTGAAGCTGTACTCGAAGTCGGCGGCGGTCAAATCGGAACCGTCGCTCCACTTCAGGCCGTCGCGCAGGTGGAAGGTCCAGACCAAACCGTCATCGCTGACTTCGTAGCTCTCGGCCTGACCGGGCTGGATTTCGTTGTTCTCGTCGATGATGAGCAGGGGCTCTTCGATGGTCAGCAGGGTGTTGCCGCCGTCGATGGCCGCATTCAGCGCGGGGTCCAGTGTCTCGGGGTTGGGGCCGATCTGGACGGTGAAGCCGGTGCCTTCGCCGGTGGCGGCGTCAGCAGCCTCGGTGGTGGCAGTATCGGCGCTGCCGTTGGTGTCAGTGGTGCTTGCGGAAGAACCGCAGGCTGCCAGAGAAACTGCCATGCCGGCAGCCATCGCCGCGGCGATGATTCTCTTGTTCTTCATGTTGCTTGTATCCTCCTGATGGATCTTTCTTACACTCGTTGTCTGTCCGTGACAGGCAAACATTGACTATTATAGTACGCGCAACACAGGATTGCAAGTTCGGCAACGATATGTTACTGTTTTGTAACGGTTTTGCCTTCCCCAAGGGGAAGCCTCACCAACAAAAAAAGGCACGGCCTTTTAACAGGTCGTGCCTTTTATAAAGGTTAGTTACTGCTCAACATAACCGTACTGCAGGTACCAGTAGCCGTAGGGGCTGTGCCAGGTGCCCTTCAGAGAGGGGCTCTGCAGCCAGAAGTCGGTGTAGTAAGCAACGGGGATCGCACCGGCATCCTCCATCAGGATGTCCTCGGCCTCGTGCAGCTTCTGGAAGTGGACGCTCTTATCGGCGACCTTGGAGGCTTCGATGGCGGCATCGAACTCGGGGTTGCTGTACTTACCATCGTTGTTGCCGTTGGTGGTGGTGAACAGCTCGATCATGTTGGAAGGATCGTTGTAGTCCATGACCCAGCCGTTACGGCTGACGTCGTAGTCACCGGCGCGGCGCATCGGCAGGAAGCTGGCCCACTCGACCTTGTTGATGTTGACGGTGATGCCCAGCTCACCCCAGGCCTGCTGGACGTACTCAGCAACGGGGATGTGGTAGCCGGCGTCGTTGGCGCTGTACTCGATGGTGGGGAAGCCCTCGCCGTTCGGGTAACCAGCGTCGGCCATCAGCTGCTTGGCCTCCTCGAGGTTGGCGTCATAGTCGTCGCTGATGTAGCGCTCACCGCCGTTGGCGTTGTCGTAGAACATGCCAGTCTCATCGACGATGCCGGGGCCGACGAAGTTGTAAGCGGGCTCGTAGGTGCCCTGCATGATGGTGCCGGCAACATAGTCACGGTCAATAGCCAGGCTCAGAGCCTTGCGGACCTTGGCATTCGTGAACGGCTCGCGCTGGTCGTTCAGGGAGATGTAGTAGGTGCCCAGGATGGTGTCAACGTAGAAGTCGCCGCCGTCCTCGGCCTTGGTCAGGCTGGGGATCTCATCGGTGGGGACGTCCTTGATGAGCTGTGCCTCACCGCTGTTGTAGGCGGCGTAAGCAGCGCTGGAGTCCTCGAGCAGGAGCAGGGTGATGGTGTCGGAAACGATCTTGGAGGAATCCCAGCCGCCGTTGTAGTTCGGGTTCTTGGACAGAACAATACGCTCGGAGGGGATCCAATCGGTGATCATGTAGGGGCCGTTGCAGACGAAGGTGTCAGGCTGCGTGCACCAGGCATCGCCGTTGGCCTCAACCGTAGCCTGCTGCACGGGGCTCATAGCCGCGAAGGCGCAGAGCTTATCGAAGTAGGAGCAGGGATAGGACAGCTGGACGGTCAGGGTCTTGCCGTCCTCGCTGGCGTGGACATTCAGGGCATCCCAGTCGGGATCGGTGGTGGTGTTGCCGTCCGCATCGGGGTTGCCGATGGCATCCTCATAGCCGTCGATCATGCCGACAACGGTCTCGCCGTAGGGGGCTGCGGTATCGGGGCAGGCCAGACGCTTGAAGGAGTACTCAAAGTCCTTCGCAGTCAGGTCGGAGCCGTCGCTCCACTTCAGGCCGTCCTTCATGGTGAAGGTCCAGGTCAGGCCATCCTCGGAGACCTCGGGCAGCTCTGCCTGGCCGGGAACAACCTCGTTGTTCTCGTCGATGAGCAGCAGCGGCTCAAAGGTGGTGATGATGGTGTTGGCACCGTCGATAGAGCTGTTCAGCGCGGGGTCCAGGGTCTCGGGGTTAGGTCCGAGCTGGACAGTGAAACCGGCAGCGTCGCCGGTAGCCTCGGTGGCTTCGCTGGTCGCAGCTTCGGTGGATGCAGCGGTGCTGGTCTCGGTGGAGGCTGCGGTGCTGGCAGAGCCGCCGCAGGCAGCGAGAGAAGCAGCCATGCAGCCGGCCATAGCCACGGCAGCAATGTTCTTCATCTTCATGTGAAATACCCTCCAAATTCATTATACTTTATACCCAATCCCCCTCGGGGGCAGCGCCCCCAACGGAGTGAATATTTATACTTTACCACTCTAAAGCGGCATTTGCAAGTGTTCTGTAATTTTTGTAACTGTTTTGACAGAAAATCCGTTTGTATCTCTGCTGCGGACAATTCTGTGCGTCGCAGATAGATGTCTCTCTACTGCATACAGTTTTGCTTAAAATGCAAGGCGGCCACGGCCGACCGCCTTGCATATGTATAAATTTCAGGCCGAGTGAAGTCAGTCGGCGGACAGAATCGTCCAAAGGCCCTCACGGCCGCCGTCCAGCAGGTTGCAGGGGCGTCGAGGACGCCGCCCCCCTACTTATTTTACCTTATCCAGATGGTGGCAGGCTGCCCAATGGCCGCTGCTGACCTCCTTGAACTCCGGCACCTCGGCAGCGCAGCGCTCATCGGCGTAGGGGCAGCGGGTGCGGAAACGGCAGCCGCTCGGCGGGTTCAGCGGGCTGGGCACATCGCCCTGCAGCACAATGCGGTGGCTCTGGCGGGCCGTCACGGGGTCAGCCACCGGAATGGCCGAGATCAGGCTGCGGGTGTAGGGGTGGACGCTGTGGGCGATCAGCTCAAAGCTGTCGGCCAGCTCGACCAGCTTGCCCAGATACATAACGCCGATGCGGTTGGAAATGTGCTTGACAACGCTCAGGTCGTGCGCAATAAAGAGGTAGGTCAGCCCCATCTCCTGCTGCAGATCCTCAAACATATTGACGACCTGTGCCTGAATTGAGACATCCAGCGCGGAGACAGGCTCGTCGCAGACGATGAACTCAGGGTCCACAGCCAGCGCACGGGCGATGCCGACACGCTGACGCTGACCGCCGGAGAACTCGTGCGGGTAGCGGTTGGCGTGCTCACTGTTCAGGCCGACACGCTCCAGCAGGGAGATGATCTTGTCGTGACGCTCCTTGGCGTTGGCGCACAGGTGGTGGATGTCGATGCCCTCGCCCACAATGTCGCCGATCGTCATGCGGGGGTCCAGGCTCGCGTAGGGGTCCTGGAACACGATCTGCATACGGCGGCGGTAGGGCAGCATATCCACCGCGATCTTCTTTTTCTTGTCAAACAGCACCTTGCCGTCATAGATGATGGTGCCGTCCGTCGGTTCATACAAACGCAGCAGGGTGCGGCCGGTGGTGGTCTTGCCGCAGCCGGATTCGCCGACCAGACCCAGGGTCTCGCCCTTGCGGATGGCAAAGCTGACGTCATCGACAGCCTGCACATACTGCTTGTTCTTGCCCATGCCGCCGGCCGGGAAGTACTGCTGCAAATGCTTTACTTCAACAAGATTCTCGCTCATTCGGCTTTGCCCCCTTTCTCAAATTCTTCTTTCTGGCGCAGCCAGCAATAGGTGTAATGGGTGTCGCTCAATTCGGTTTTGGGCGGCATCTTATTCAGGCAGACCTTCATGCAGCTCTTGCAGCGCGGCGCGAAGGGGCAGCCCGCAGGCGGATTCAGCAGGTCGACCGGCTGGCCCTCGATGGGCACCAAGCGTTCCTTCTCCTCGGCGTTCAGCTTGGGGATGGAGTTGATCAGGCCCTTGGTGTACTCGTGCTGGGGGTTGTAGAAAATCTCGTCGGTGGTGCCGTACTCGACGATGTGACCGGCGTACATGACGGCGATCTTCTCGCACATCTGGGCGACAACACCCAGGTCATGGGTAATCATGATGATGGACATACCCAGCTTGTGGCGCAGGTCGTTCATCAGCTCAAGGATCTGCGCCTGGATCGTGACGTCCAGCGCGGTGGTCGGCTCGTCAGCGATCAGCAGCTTCGGCTCGCAGGCCAGTGCAATGGCGATCATAACACGCTGGCGCATACCGCCGGACAGCTCGTGGGGGTACTGCTTCAGGCGGCGATCCGGCTCGTTGATGCCGACCAGCTCCAGCAGTTCCTTAGCGCGGGCCCAGGCTTCCTGCTTGGTCTTTTTGGTGTGCAGCAGGATGACCTCGACGATCTGGTTGCCGATGGTGTACACCGGGTTCAGACTCGTCATAGGGTCCTGGAAGATGATGGAGACCTCGTTGCCGCGGATCTTGCGGAACTCCTTCTCGGTCATTTTGTCGATCTGGTGGCCGTTGAACCACACCGTGCCGCCGACCAGACGGCCGGGGTAAGCGGTCAGGCCCATGATGGAATACGCCGTGACAGACTTGCCGGAGCCGGACTCGCCGACGATGCCCAGCACGTCGCCCTGGTTCATGCTGAAGGAAACACCGTTCAGCGCTTTGACTTCGCCCGCGGGGGTGAAGAAGGACAGGCGTTCGTCCTTGATTTCAAGAATTTTCTCGCTCATGTTTGCTTCTCCTCCCCTCTCAGCTCTTCAGTTTCGGGTCAAATGCGTCGCGCAGGCCATCGCCGAACAGGTTGAAAACCAGGATCATAACGCTGATCATCAGCGCGGGGGCAATCAGCAGCACCGGGTAGGTGTTCATGCCCTTGACGGCGTCGGTCGCAAGCGAGCCCAAGGACGGCATAGGCGCGGCAACGCCCAGGCCGAGGAAGCTCAGGTAGCTCTCGGTAAAAATGGAGGACGGAATCTGCAGGGTGGTGGTGACGATCAGGGTACCCATGCAGTTGGTCAGCAGGTGCTTTTTGATGATGCGGCCTCCGGACGCGCCGAGTGCGCGGGCAGCGGTGACATACTCGCTCTCTTTCAGCGTCAGGACCTGGGAGCGGACGATACGCGCCATGCCGACCCAATACAGCAGCGCGAAGATGATGAAGATGGACACCATATTGGGGCCGAGGGTCTGCATCCAGCCAAAGCCGGGCTTGGTCGCCAGCGCTTCCAGCGGTTCCTTGATGGCCATGGCCAGCAGGATAATGAGCAGGATATCGGGGATGGTGTAGAGAATATCGGTAATGCGCATCATGATGTTATCGACCCAGCCGCCCGCAAATGCGGAGATAGCGCCGTAGGTCGCACCGATGAGCAGGACCAGCACAGAGGCCAGCAGGCCGACGGACAGGGAGACGCGGGTGCCCATCATGACACGCACGGCAAAGTCACGGCCCATACGGTCGGTGCCCAAAATGTGGGGGAATACGTTCTCGCCCTGGTCGATGAGCTTCTGCTCCGCGGCAGAATACTCAAACGGAGCCAGGTTGTTGCTGCCCTTGATCTGCTGCTCGTAGCTGTACGGCCAGAAGCTGGGCAGAATGTAGGCCATGAAGGCAATCAGCAGGATGACCACCAGGCTGACCATGGCGATCTTGTTTTTCTTCAGGCGGCGCATGCCGTCCTTCCAGAAGTTGACGCTCTCACGCATGACAACAAGGCTCTTCTTCTCGTCGTTGGATGCGGGGGCGAAATCTTCCACGTTGAGTTGCAGGCTCAACGGATTCTTTTTCAGATTTTCCATTTTGTCTGCTCCTCCTTACTTCAGCTTGATGCGCGGGTCGATGATCTTGTACAGGATGTCAACGATGACGTTGGCAACAATGACGAGGGTCGCCAGCAGAATCGTGGTGCCCATGATCATCATGTAGTCACGGTTGGTGATGGCAGACACGAAGTCACGGCCCAGGCCGGGGATGGAGAAGATCTTCTCGACGACGAAGGAACCGGTCATCAGACCTGCCAGCATGGGGCCGACATAGGTGACAACAGGCAGGATGGCGTTGCGCAGGGCGTGCTTGAACAGGATCTTCACGCTGGAAACGCCCTTGGCGCGGGCGGTGCGCATATAATCCTGACCCATGACGTCCAGCAGACTGGAACGCATCAAGCGGGTGATGTAGGCGGTGGGGTAAATAGCCAGCGCCGTCACGGGCATGATGTAGGCCGCCGGCTCATTCAAACCGACGGTGGGCAAAATTTTCAGATTCATGCCGAAGGTGTAAAGCAGCACGACGCTGGAAATAAAGCTCGGGATAGCGATGCCGCAGGTGGCGAAGACAATAATAAGGTTGTCAGCCCATTTTCCTCGGTTATACGCAGACAGACAGCCCAGCGGAATGCCGACGCACAGGGCGACCAGAACGGCCAGACCGGCGGTGCGGGCAGACACAGGCAGCTTGGAGAAGATGATCTGGTTGACGGTACGGCCGCGCTGTTTCAGGCTCAGGCCCATATCGCCGTGGACAAGGCTGTTCATGTAGTTGAGGTACTGCACACCCAGGGGCTTGTCCAGGCCGTATTTTTCGGCCAGAGCCTGCTGGGCTGCTTTACTGATGGACTTTTCCGCCACGAACGGGCCGCCGGGGACCAGGTTCATGATGAAAAAGGTAAGGGTCGCGACGATGAACACGCTGAAAATGCCCATTGCCACGCGTTTGACGATGTACTTCGCCATGGTTTAGTGCCACTCCGTTTCTTAATGGAATACAAATTGGGGTCGATTCTGGTTTATCCGTTTAATGCTCTGTACTGCGCACGCGCATTTGTGCGCACACCGTGGACACGAAAGAGAATAAAAAAGTCGATGGCGGCTGCGATTGCAAACACCATCGTTCGTAATCCAAAATCTATGAATATTATAAAATGTTGCAAAGTATTTGTCAATTCTCTGTCGCGCTCCCGGCAACGACAAACAGCCGAAAAGCCGCGCGTTTAGCTGCGAATTTTCAGTAAAGATGCCCATTTGCAGATTTTTTTGAGTTTTTTTGAAAAACCGCTTGACTTTCCCCACCGCCGGCGCTATAATAAAACACGTTCTCCGGCGAGAACGCCAAGAGAATATGCGCCGGTAGCTCAGCTGGATAGAGTGTCTGACTACGAATCAGAAGGTCGGGGGTTCGAGTCCCTTCCGGCGCACCAAGGTCACTTGCATTTGCAAGTGACCTTTTTTGTTTATTGGCATCATTCTTCCTGCGGGAAGGTGATACCGTCCTCCACCACGCGGTTTCAGATACGTACCATAACAGGCAGGCCGTTTTCGGTATATTCTCTCTGGTTCCCTCTTCCTTCCGCGTTTATTCATTTCCCCTTATAGTCAGGTTTCCCCTGCAAATCAAGTGCCCCGGCAGCTGCAAACTGCCGGGGCCTTCCTTATTATATACTATCTGCGTTTGTTCCAGGCTGTGCCAAAGCCCACTACGCCCGCGCAGAGCAGCGCGGCCAGTGCCTCCAGCGGGAAAGCATCCCCGGTCCGGGGCAGGGCCCCCACCGGGCGGGCCGTGTTTTTTATGGGGCGCGGCA
>ERZ791893.1706-NODE-1706-length-10465-cov-2.406820_pt1 | contig 10465 bp, 15 predicted proteins | sample MGYA00510154_ERZ791893 | MGnify/ENA primary metagenome ERZ791893 (study PRJEB30046, sample SAMN00792068) | human gut metagenome | study: EMG produced TPA metagenomics assembly of the A metagenome-wide association study of gut microbiota in type 2...
AAAATAAGGGATAAGCACTACCAAGCAAAGAGAAGTTTACAAGTTTGAATATATGAGCCAAGAAATGCCTATTTTACGGGTTTTCTTGGCTCTTTCTATGTCCGTTGACAATCAAATGACAATACTTTTTTAATATTATTGTAAATAATTTCTTCTTATTTAGCTGGGAATTGACTTTTCCAGTCTAAATAATCTTTTTCTGTAATCTCTTCATTTCTGAATTTCTGGTACATATCAGCCCATGCTCCAATATTATCCAGCATATTTAAAGAATCATGTCCTTTGTCTTTAAACATGAGTTGTGGTACGCCGGATTCATCCCGGTAGGCGTGCAGACCATATTGATCCTCTAAAGCAAATAATGCGTGCATGACACTAACATAAGTATCAAAGTTTGGATCAGACATGGCGTATGGACTGATCTTTAATGAGTTTGCTATTTTTTCTAATTGTTCTGATGATGGGAAACGATTCCCAAGTTCATAATTTCTAATTGCCGATTCGCTCAATCCGGACATGATTGCCAATTCTTTCTGTGTATATCCTTGATCGATCCGGAATTTTCTTATTTTCTCACCTACTGTCATAAGAAAACACTCCTTTGCTGATTGTTACTTAAAAGTATAGCATAAACAGTTCAAAAATGAAATATAAAAATAAACCGTTCATTTTTGAAATTATTCTATTGACAGTACGGAAATGAAATGTTATGATGTATATACACCGTTCGATAATGAACTGAAAAAGAAAGGAGGGATATAGATGGCTAGTAAATTATTTATATCAGCAAAAGAAGTAGCGAAAGAATTAGAAGTATCTGATTCCTATGCGTATCGTTTGATCCGTCAGTTAAATGCGGAATTGGAACAAAAAGGTTTCGTTGTTGTCAAAGGAAAAATTAGCCGTAAATATTTTGAAGAACGAGTTTACGGTATGAACGAAATGAAATAGCAGGAGGTGATGTTTTGACAGTAATCAAAAACCAAAAGTCAAATACTTACGAGGTAAGAACCTATTATAAGGACTGGACTGGCGTAAGAAAGCAGAAGACGAAAAGGGGATTTAAACGCAAATGTGATGCCCAGGAATGGGAAAGAGCGTTTAAATTAAAGGAGAATTTGAGTCTGGATATGTATTTTGAAGATTTTGTAGATCTTTATCTGTATGATATCAAATCCAGAATCAAATATAATACCTGGCTGACGAAAAAGCATATTGTAGAAAAAAAGATTCTCCCATATTTTTCGAAAAAGAAGTTGCAGGAAATAAAACCTTCCGATATTCGACAGTGGCAGAACACCATGATGAACTATCGAAATAAACAAGGAGAAGGCTATTCACAGGTCTATCTAAAGACCATCCATAATCAGCTGAGTGCAATTTTGAATCATGCAGTGAATTTCTATGATTTGAAAAGCAATGCTGCACGCAAGGCGGGATCTATGGGAAAAGAAAGAACAAAAGAGATGCTTTTCTGGACAAAAGAAGAGTATATGAAGTTCATTGAAGCGGTGGCGGATAAGCCAATCTCCTTTTATGCATTTGAAATTCTATATTGGTGTGGAGTGCGTATGGGAGAGTTGTTAGCACTGACACCGGCAGATTTCGATTTTCAGGCTTGTACTATCCGGATCAATAAATCTTATCAAAGATTAGAGGGGAAGGATATTATTACAGATCCAAAGACTGTGAAGAGTAATCGTATGATCACCATGCCGGAATTTTTAAGCGAAGAATTAGAATCGTATATAGGAATGCTGTATGGTTTAAATGAAAATGACAGGATATTCCAAATTTCAAAAAGCTATCTTCATCATGAAATGGATCGTGGTGTGAAGTTGTCAGGAGTGAAGCGAATACGAATCCATGATTTACGGCATTCTCACGTGTCATTGTTGATCAATATGGGATATTCAGCGGTGGCAATTGGAGAAAGGGTAGGGCATGAAAGTGTGGAAATCACATATCGATATGCACATTTGTTCCCGACAATTCAAACAGAGATGGCGGAAAATCTAAATCAGGAAAGAGAGGAATATCTAGATGAGTGAAAAAAATAGGGATAACAAGAATCGGTGGCGTAATGTAACCATAGCATTTCGAATGTCTCCGGAAGAAAATGCAGAGTTAGATTTAAGAGTAAAGCTTTGTGGATACCAGACGAGACAAGAATATATCATTGAAAGCGTTTTACATCAAAAGGTCACAGCAGTAGGAAATCCATTGATGTTAGTACAGTTTAGAAAACAACTTCGAGGGATTGAAGAGGAACTAAAAAGGTTAACTACATTAGAGGATGCCGATGAAGAGTTGTTTACGCCTATTCGAACAATGTTGGAGATATTAAATGCATTTGCAGAAGAAAGAAACTATGAAAAAAGAAAAAGCCCAGAAATAATCTGAGCAAGTTCCCTGATTATCAGAATAACTGATATACCATCCTAACAACTTGAGTATATCACAAAATTGTTGTTGCAACAATTGTTAAATTCTGTTTGCCAGGGACTTGCCCGGTTGGGCAGGAGGTGGAAATGGAAGAGAATTATAGAGAAGTAAAAAAGGCAGAACCATGCCTGAAATTGATCCACATGGATCAGGTTGAAGTGGAAGAAATCAAATGGCTCTTTTATCCCTTCATACCATACGGGAAGGTCACCATTATTCAAGGAGATCCTGGAGAGGGGAAGACCACCGTGGTGTTGCAGATCATTGCAAAGTTAACAAAAGGAGAAGCAATATTAAGTGAAACAAGCGAAGGAAAATCCGAAGAGACAGGGGTAGAGCCAATCAATGTGATTTATCAAACAGCTGAAGATGGATTGGGCGATACGATCAAACCGAGATTGTTAGCGGCAGGGGCAGATTGTTCCAGAGTCTTGGTGATTGATGACCAGGATCAGCCATTAACAATGGTAGATGCAAGGTTGGAAGAAGCAATCATACAGACGAAAGCAAGACTTGTAGTATTAGATCCAATTCAAGGCTTTCTAGGGGCTGGTGTTGATATGCATAGGGCAAATGAGATTCGCCCATTGATGAAAAGAATCTCTGTATTAGCAGAAAAATATCAATGTGCCATTATTCTGATCGGTCATATGAATAAGAATAGTAATGGAAAATCATCCTATCGTGGATTGGGTTCTATTGACTTTCAAGCGGCAGCAAGAAGTGTGTTGATTGTTGGAAGAGTGAAAGATGAACCGGAAATCCGAGTGATCTGTCATGTAAAGAGTTCTCTTGCTCCGGAAGGAGATGCTATCGCCTTTCGATTAGACAAAGAAAAAGGATTTCATTGGATTGGAAAATATGACATCAGTGCAGAGGACTTATTGTCTGGTGATGGACGAGGGCAAAAGATCCGAAGTGCGAAAGAATTTTTAAAAGAGATCTTAGAAAATGGATCAATGGAACAGACAAAAATAGCGGAAGAAGCAGAAGAACGAGGAATTAAAAAGAAAACACTTTGGAATGCGAAGAAGGAATTACAGATTGATTCTGTGAAGATAGGAAATAAATGGTTCTGGATGTTACAAGAAGAGTAAAGGAAGATGGCAAGATTACCATATCTTAAAGAATAGGGAATCTTGCCATCTTGATTAAAAAGGAGTGAAGTGATGAAAAAAGTACAGATTGATTATGAACTGTTTCGAAAATTGATCTTTTATCATTTGGGTTCAGATGATCAGTATGAAGAAGATATTCGAAATGGCTTGGAAGAAAAATTGGATGCATTAGTCAGACATGAACTCTATACGAAGTATAAGACGGCTCCTTCTGAGGAAGAGCAGGAGAAAGCACGACAGGAATATTTAGATAAGCGTGGAGTGTCAGCCAGTTATCGGTGGTGATGTTTGTTTGGGGAATATAAGACAGGAGCGTGGCACGCACCTGTATCATACCAAACAAGGAGAATTGCTGTAGGGTGTAGCCGATACAGTATTGGCTGATTTGAAAGCTCCCGGCAGGGCGCAAGGGTACTTTTGATGGACGTTAGGCTGTCGAAAGTGCTTTTGCGTTACTTTTGACAAAAGTAACAAAACATAATCGCTATATCTGGCGTTTTAAAATGAATGAAAGGAGATTTATTGAAGAGGACGATTAGTTTTATGACAGGGAAAGGCTCCCTGAACCATAATAGTAGAAAATTTCATGCAAAGAATACGGATCCGAACAGAACTCATTGGAATGTTGAATATTGTAATGAAGATATCAAAGACGTATATCATGAATTATTTGACGACGCCTTGAAGCGTTACAATGATAAACAGACTCGAAAAGATCGTAAGATCGATGATTACTATGAAAAGATACGTTCCGGGAAACAAGAAAAAATATTTCATGAGGTTATCCTTCAGATCGGTGATAAAGACAATATGGGATCAGAAACGATGGAAGGACAACTTGCTGCAAAGATATTAGATGAATACATGAAAGGATTTCAAGAACGGAATCCTACGTTGCGAGTATTTGCTGCTCATCTGCATTTAGACGAAGCAACACCACATCTACATATTGATTTTATTCCCTATGTTACAGGAAGTAAGCGAGGACTTGATACAAGAGTATCTTTAAAACAAGCCTTATCGTCATTAGGATTTAAAGGTGGTTCCAGAAGTGAGACGGAGCTAAATCAATGGGTACAATCAGAAAAGGAAAAATTAGCCATGGTCATGAGAGAAAATGAGATAGAATGGGATCAGAAAGGATCTCATGAACCACATCTTTCTGTATTGGATTACAAGAAAAAGGTTCGAGAACAGGAAGTAGAAGAATTAACGGAACATAAGAATTTATTGGAACATGATTTGCATGATATCAGTGAATGTGTGGATGAGATCCAAAAGGAAAAAGAACAGGTAGAAAAAGAGAGAGATGCGGTAATTAAAAAGACAGAAGTGTTAGAGAAACGATTTTCTGCACTAAATTCAAAAGCTGGACTTGTTGATTCTCATGCACGTGAGTATGGATATTATCCGGAAGAATGGCTGCCTGAAGCTAGAACTTTAGAGTCAGCAAAATCTTATCGGAAGAGAATATTTCCTTTGCTGAAAAAAGTTGCGAATATGATACAGTCATTATATAGCAAATATTTAGAGCTGAAAGACAGAAATCGAAAGCTATCCGATCGAAATATGGATCTTGAAAATCGTGTAGATCGATTGCGAGATGAAGTGTCTATTATAAAGAAAGAGAATTTAGCTTTGTTAAATGTGGCATATGATCTGGAAAGAGCAAGAAATATGCTTGGAAAAAGTAAGGTTGATGATGCGATAGCGATGGCGAAGCGTTTGGAACAGGTAAATGCAAAACAAAAAGCCAATAAGAAACACATAGATAGAGATGTTAGATAAACGAAGATAAAAGGAATTGATAGAAGCCAATTGGTGCTCCAAAAGTACGGTCTAGACGTTGCTTTTTTGAGTTGAAACTCAAAGGGCATAGTTTTATATAGGCAGGGAGAGGAGACGGCTCTGGCGGATCTTTTGGAATTTGGTGAATAGGTTTTTGGGTAATGTAAAAATAAGAAAAGCTTAAATAGATTTTGAATAAGTAGTGTGGTATAATAAAAAGAAAAACGAAACTTTGAATTTGGAAGGGGTAAATTCATGGCATTAAAATTAATTAAAGGCAGTTTACAATACAAAAATCAAATTATAGAAATGATTAAAGAGTGGAAATCGCATAACGACGCCCATAACGCAAATACTTCGCCATGGGCTATATTTAAAAATGATTATGATGATTTTGAATATTATTTGAATAATTTAGAAATATCAACCACTGAAGATGGATTTGTTCCTGATTCTACTTTCTTTTGTTTAGATGAAGACAGGAATATTATTGTTGGCGCTGTTAATATTAGACATTATTTAAATGAATATTTATTAAAATATGGTGGTCATATTGGAGATGGTATAAGACCAAGTGAAAGAAGAAAAGGCTATGCAACCAAAATGATTGGCTTGGCTTTAGAAGAATGCAAGAGACTTGGCATTGATAAAGTTTTATTGGTTTGTGATAAAGACAACATTGGTTCTGCTAAATCGATTATCAATAATGGCGGAATATTAGAAAATGAAGTTTTAGAAGAGGGTAAGTTAATACAAAGATATTGGATTACGCTATAACTTTAAATTTCAGGTTGTAGGGGCGTTGGAGTGCTATCTGAAAGTATTTAAACACTATGATGTAAGAGCATCAGATGAATTTTGAGATATACGATATAAGTTGCTGACAATAAAATGACAATACAATTTGATGAAATCACAGCAAATACATACAAAACAGTTCGAAAACGAACGGATTTAAGACTAAAACAAAGCAGAAGAACTACAATGCAAATAGAACTTTACGAGTTTGAATAGCACCTGGTGGCTTACAAGTATAATAATGATATTATAAGGGGCTGTAAAAAAACTCCCCTAAAAGGAAAACAGCTATGAGCTCGCGCTCATAGCTGTTTTTTGGTATAATTAATTATGCAACTAATTAATAATAAAACCAATGATAATTATACTGTAAAACAGTTGAAATTACCATTGGTTATCGAAAAATTAATTAATATTTCTAATCCAGTCTATACTTTTTGTGACGTAATGGATCACATTGACCTAACACCATACTTTGTAGAAGGGAAAGGCTACAAAACAGGTCGTCCAAGATGTGATGCAGAAAAGTTACTAAAAGTTATTCTGTTTGCTTTCATGGAAAATGGTTATTGTTCACTTCGGGAAATCGAAAAGTTGTGTAACAATGACATAAGATTTATGTACCTGTTGGATGAAATGAAAGCACCTACATTTGCTACTTTTGGCAACTTTATTCGCAATGAACTTACAACAAACATTGAAGATATATTCAACGATATTAATTCATATATATTTGATAAGGAAAAAGTCGATTTAAATCATACTTACATTGATGGAACAAAGATTGAAGCTAATGCAAACAAATATACATGGGTATGGAAGAAATCCTGTACACGAAATCGTCTTAAAGTCTTTGGTTATGTTTCTGAACTGATTGATGAGATAAATTCACAGGTATTAAATAATTACGGACTTAAGATTGAAACCAGAGATGAATATGCCATTGAGTATCTGGAAGAAATCTTGGATAAGTATGCTGAATTAACGTCACTTAACCCTGATACATTTGTCCATAGAAAAGGGCGAAGAAAAACGTTATATCAGCGTCAGTATGAGAAACTTACCAATTATAAGGAAAGATTAAAGACTTATGCCAGGCATATAGAAATATGCGGCGATAATAGAAACAGCTATTCCAAAACTGATCATTCAGCATCTTTTATGAGAATAAAAACTGATTATATGGGAAATGATCAGTTGCTTCCCGCATATAATCTATAGGCAGCTGTCTGTGATGAATACATCGCGGTTATTGATGTTAAACAATACGCATCTGACATGGAATATTTCATTCCACTCATGGAGAAGTTTAATCATACTTATGGTCATTACCCTGAATACCCTGTTGCAGATGCCGGCTATGGTTCAAACAACAATTACATTTACTGTGAAGGGCATGGGATGAAAAAGTACATGAAATTTACGATGCTTAAGAAGGAAACAGAACCGCAAGATTAAACAGAGAGTTAACGTCAATGCATGAAGAAGTGATTGAAAACCTGGAATCAATTCATGGAGCACTGCTTCGAATGAACAGAAGCATACAATCCGAAGGAACTTTTGGTGTCATTAAATGGGACAGATCTTATAAAAGGCTGTTCAGAAGAGGCATGGAAAACGTAAATTTGGAATTAACGTTGATTGCCTGTGCTTTTAATCTTTACAAATATCACAATAAACGTAATAGGTTGAATCTTCTTGCCTGACTACCGGTAATCGAATAAACTGAAAAAAGCTCTTATTAACATAGGGCTTATTAAAGTGCCCTAAAAATCAGCAATAATCATTACTTAACATCTGCTAATTAAGGATTTTTTTTACAGCCCCTTAAGTTAGTTAAGTATAAAGATTTATTTTTTTGTTTTTCGTTGCTTAACGACAATATCGTCTCCGATTGCTTTTTTAGCAGTGAAATTTCCTACGTTGTCATCAAAAAATAAATCTTTTTCCCATACTTCTCCAGTTGTAATAGAGTAAATAGGGTATATTTTTATTGTTACAGGATATTTGTAAGTATTACTCCAACTTATACTAAATTTATTTGTTTTGGTAACGTTGTATCCCAACTGTGCGTTTAATATTTTTGATGTAACTCCACCAGATGCAGAAAATGTGTTACTTATGCTAACGCTTTCTGAAATTTTTACTTTTCCAGCAGGTCTTTTATATTGTCTTAAGACATTACTTTTATCTGTTTTTCTAGTTACTTTTTTGTTTTTTATACAATAATCATCACCAAAATATAATGTTTGTATCATAGCATTTTCGTTAGGAACATCAATATGTCTGTATATTTCTATTACATCTGGATCGTATTTCAGTCCCATTGATTCTTGGTATTCTTTTACCTCCTGTTATTTGTTATCAATCTTTAATTTCCCGAGAGAATAAAAGTATTGCACACGCGATATAAATAATTGATATAACGAGCTCTAAAAAATTCAGTGAAACAAAAGGTTTTGTATTTATTTCATATAATGATTTTATGCAAAATATCATAATCATTGCATATCCAATTAAGGTTAATAAGATATTTTTCTTGGATTTATTTTTCTTTTTAACAATAAAAAAAGAAAAAAATGTAAATGATAACATAAACAAAAGCAATGCTATATTAACAATTCCATACAAATTATAATAATCGATGAACCCTATAAAACCTGTATACCAGGTTCCAGATTCTGCCTGTCTGGCAATGGGAGTTGGAAAAAATGTTGATATTAATTTTATTAGTATAAGGAAAATGATCGAAATAGTCATTCCAGATCCAGACAATATGAATTTGAGATGCCTTTTGATTGCAGTGGATTTTGTGCCTACATTTTTATTATTTGCAATCTTATTGTGTTCGTTGCTAAACTCCTCCTCAAATTGGTCTTCCTTATCATCATTCATAAGATAATCTAAAGAGCAATCAAAAAAATTGCTTATCTTTACTAAATTATTAATATCCGGTAGGGTTCCCAGTTCCCATTTTGAGATGGCTTGTCTGGATACACATAACTCAGAAGCTAGTTGCTCTTGCGACAAGTTATTATCCTTTCTTAATTTTTGCAATTTACTAGAAAACGTCATTATTTATATCTCCTCTCCTTCTTGTTTTTTGTATAGTACAATAACTCAAGCTACCAAATTGCTTAAAAAGTGAGCACCCCCTATCTCGCAATCTATAAATTTTGATATGAGTAAATGTACTGTTACAAATTTTAGTGAAAAAATGAAAATCCTCAACCATTTAAAGTTGGAATTTGCGCAACTCACAGTAGCATCTTGCCTATTTTAGGCGTTTCTCTTGTATTTTTCGTATGTAAATTCTATACATTTGCAATTTATAATATCATAAATATTAGGAGAGATTCAAATTATTTTGAAGCATTTACCTTCTAGAGTATCTATTAATTTTTTATCTGAAGTGTAAAAAATTAAAAATATTTTGCAAGAATTTCTGTACGTTGTAAAACAAGAGAAGATAGAGAAAGTAAGAAAGTATATTGATTAGTGGCAAAAAATAAACCAAATTGAAGATAATAAAAATAACTTAATGAAATAAGATATAACTTATGTTATAATACCCTCGTGGCAACACTATGGCAACACGAAATCAGAAGGATAATACAAATAATATAATATAGGTAAGTTAACAGATAAAAACACACAAAACTTAAACAAACATGTTTAAGCCAAACTCAGTACAAGCCGACAAAGATTATTCTTTTTCGACATTTTTATCCTCCTCTGCAAAAGAATTAAATATGAGTTCGACCCCACCTGTCATATGTTTATAATTTTCCATCAGTTCTCTTAAAAAAGATTGTCCTAATGGCTCAATATGGTAATAGACTCTGGTTCTTTTTTTCCCAACCAATTTGGAATATTCACTAATCATATTTGCTTCTTCCAGTTTATACATTACTGTGTAGATTGTATTATGAGATATTGATAGCAACCCGTTAGAGTGATTAGTGATATATTTGGTTATTTCATATACGTAACTGTCCCCCTTTTCATTTAAAATGGCAAGAACCAATAAATCAGTTATGCCGGTAATAAGACTATTTTTGTATGCCATAACCTACCTCCAAATATAATATAGTGAAATATATTTTTAATGTCAATATAACGGAGTACAAAATAATGATTGACAGAAAAAATCGAAGAGATATAATGTGAGTATAAGATGTATATGAAATAAATTTAGAGAAGTAAAGCAAATGGAAAAAAGAAGACAACAAATTACGGTACCCTAAGTAAAGATACATATCGAATTGATTTAGAGGTTACTAATCAAGATTCTTCAGGTACTATTTATAGATGTG
>ERZ791893.1709-NODE-1709-length-10449-cov-7.403213_pt1 | contig 10449 bp, 5 predicted proteins | sample MGYA00510154_ERZ791893 | MGnify/ENA primary metagenome ERZ791893 (study PRJEB30046, sample SAMN00792068) | human gut metagenome | study: EMG produced TPA metagenomics assembly of the A metagenome-wide association study of gut microbiota in type 2...
GCGGGTTCCACATCGGAGCGCTTGCGGTGCCCGGGCAGGGCCGCTAACACTTCCTCCACAAAGGCCGAGCGCTCGGCCACGCAGTCAAACAGCACCAGCTGCTGCCGGGCACGGGTCATGGCGACGTAGAACAGCCGCCGGTCCTCCTCGTACTGCTGGGTCTCGCCGGGGGTGCGGCAGGCAAGTTCCGGCTTGGCCGGAAGGATGCCGTCCAGCACATCCAACAAAATCACCCGGTCGTATTCCAGCCCCTTGGCGGAGTGTATCGTGGATAAAATAAACCTGCATCCGGGCGGCGTAATATGATCCTGCACGATGCCGCGCAGAATTTCCAGCCGCTTTAACAGGTGGGCAGGGCTGTCCTCCTGGGCACCCAGCATTTCCAGCACGGCCAATTTCGTGCGGTCCATGCCCTTTTTGTCCAGGTATTTGCCGTAGCCCAGCTCGTCGGCCACAAACCGCACGGCGTCGTCCGCCGCCATCCTGGGCAGGCGGGCCAGGCCGTGGGCCACATCGGCCATAGCGGCGCGGATGCGCGGGCGGATGCTGTCCTCGTTCAGCAGGGCTGTCCAGCAGCCTTGGCCGTACTGCCGCGCCTGGTTGCAGGCGTACAGCGCCTGCACCTTTGTGACCGGCACACCAAATTTGTAGTAGCAGCGCAGAAAAACATCTGCGTCGGCGGGGCGGGCGGCCAGCGCAAAGATATCCGCCACATCCCGCACGATTTTGTTGGAGAAAAACGTTGGGTCGATGTTTTTGCAGCCATAGGGCACGCCCCGGCGCTCGCACAGGTCGATGATGGGCAGGGCGCTCTCGTGGTTGCGGAACAGCACGGCGGTTTCCGTCTCGCAGTTCTGCGCCGTCTCAAACAAAAACGGCAGCTGATCGGCACGGCGGCGTACCGTGACGATCTGCAGCGGTTCGCCTGCGCCCTGCGTGGGCTGTATCGTTTTGGGGCGGCGATAACGATTGCGGGCCACAAAGCGGTTGGCCGCGTCCAGAATCGGTTCCCGTGAGCGGTAGTTTTCCTCCATCAGCAAGATTTGTGCGCCGGGGTAGGTCTTTTCAAAGTCCATCAGCGCCTGGGGGTAGGCAGCGCGGAAGCCGTAAATACTCTGGTCCTCATCGCCCACCATAAAGATATTGCCGCTTTCTTGCGCCAGCGCGCGGATAATCTCATGCTGCACCTTGGAGGTATCCTGGGATTCATCCACGCAGAAATATTGATACCGCCCCCGGAACGCCTTCGCCACAGCGGGCGCACCGCGTAGGATTTGCAGCGCAAAGCATAGTTGGTCGTCGTAGTCCATCCTGTGCCCGGCTTTCAACGCCCGCTGGTAGCCGCGGTATAACTCGGGTAAGTTGTCGATGTCGGTTTCCAGCACGTCCAGCTCGTTGTCGGTCAGGCACATATTTTTAATGTAGGTGATGGCTGTGCGCAGATCCTTCAGCGTGCTCTCGGTGGGATATTCGTGGTTCGTCTCCTGCCAAAGGCGTGTCAGCAGCGGTGCAGTGTCGTTCTCGTTTTGGATCAGGTCGGGCGGCGTGCGGTTGTACATACGGCTGTACAGCGCAACAATGCGCGCTGCCACGCCGTTTATCGTGCGAAACTCCAGCTGCCCGGCCAGCGCATCCCCAAATCGCGCGGCGAAACGGGCACGCATTTCCCGCGTGGCGGCCACGGTGTAGGTCATTGTCAAAATCGACTGCGGAGGGATGCCGCAGACCAGCGTCATGTATCCCAGCCGGGTGATCAACACCGTGGTCTTGCCGCTGCCCGGCACGGCCAGCAGCAGCACCGGACCGTGTACGGCCTCCACCGCCGCCCGCTGCTGCGGGTTCAGCGCCGCCATATGGGCGGATGCAAATTCGGGTTTGTCCATGGCGGCTCCTTTCGGCAAATAGTAAATAATTTTCGCATGGCGGCGTGTATTGTAGGGGGCGGCGTCCTCGACGCCCTGCGGAGGTGTCCGGCCCCTGCACGGATGTTGAAATTATATCATATTTCCCCAGTAAAAGCAAAACTCCCCCGCCAAACGGCAGGGGAGAAGGATGTTCAAATCACGCGCGGTTCAGCGCAATATCGTTGATGACCTTACCGGCGTTGTATCCTTTCTCAACCGTAAAGCTGCGGGTTCGGCAAAGTTGAGGGCCGGATCTGCTCGGCCCCTGCAACGGCATAGCACATATACCTACTGAGCTTGTATGATTATAAACGCCGCATCCCGTGCTGTCAAGCCTGTAAAACTGTCAAAACCTGCCGCGTTTCGACCGCGGTATTTTGGCACCCCTATGTATTGGATAAACCGGCGGGCTGTGGTACAATATGTAAGCAACAGACAACTTGCGTGTAAAAGGAAAACATCATGAAGCAAAGTAAATTAAAACTGCGCTGCACCGAAGATTACGCGGTGCTCTATTGGGATAAACCCGCCGCTGCGCCCAAAGGGGCGGAGTATACCGTCTCGCTGAACGGCGAGGTCATCGGCCGCACGGATAAAACACATTTCACCATCGAGGGCCTGCCTTACGGCAGCACTTACCGGCTGGAAGTTGCCAGCGGAAGCTATTGCGTCGGGGTCGAGACGCTGCAATTCGGCAAAGAAAAGCGCCGCGTCAACGTAACGGCTGCGCCCTATTTCTGCAAGGGCGACGGCAAAACGCTGAATACCGACAACTTGCAGCGGGCCATCAACGACTGCCGCGCCGATGACATCCTGTATTTTCCGGCGGGTGACTACCTGACCGGGGCGTTGCAGCTGCACAGCGATTTGGAGATTTACCTTTCCAAGGGGGCTGTTTTGCAGGGCACGGCCAACATCAACGACTATTCGCCCCGCATCCCCAGCCGCTTTGAAGGGATGGAGATGCGTTGCTATTCCAGCCTGCTAAACGCCGGGCGGCTTGACCACACGAAAGGCTCGGGCTGCCATAACATCATCGTGCGCGGCAAGGGCACCATCTGCGGCGGCGGGCAGGTGTTGGCAAAGAAAATTATCGAGGATGAGCGCGCCCGCATCAAGAGCTTTTTGGACGATAACGAGGAACTTGTCAAAAGCTGCGAGAACGACGACACGATTCCCGGCCGTGTGCGCCCGCGCTTAGTAAACCTGAGCAACTGCGAGAATGTATGGTTCAGCGGTATTACGTTCAAAAACAGTCCGGCGTGGACTTTCCACATGGTCTACTGTGATAATATCCAGACCGACCACTGCGTTTTTGAATCCGAGGGCGTCTGGAACGGCGACGGCTGGGACCCGGATTCCTCGACAAACTGCACGCTGTTCGCCAGCGAGTTCCATACCGGCGACGACGCAGTTGCCATCAAGAGCGGCAAAAACCCCGAGGGAAGCGAAATCGGCCGTCCCTGCGCCCACATCAAGGTGTTTGACTGCCGCATCGGGTACGGCCACGGCATCTGCATCGGCAGCGAGATGAGCGGCGGTGTGGAGGACGTGCAGATTTGGGACTGCGACTTTGCCAACTCGCTGTACGGCATTGAGATCAAGGCCACACCCAAGCGCGGCGGCTATGTGCGCGGTGTGACCGTGCGCGATTGCACCGCCCCGCGGGTAATTTTGCACAGCGTATCCTACAATGACGACGGTGAACCCGCCCCCGAGCCGCCGAAGTTCAGCCATTGCTGGTTTGAGGGGCTGACCCTGACCGGCCGCACGCTGGATCACGACCACATCTGGCAGGACGCCGCGCCCATCGAGATTGTCGGGTTCGACTGCCATGGCGGGGAAATCGAGGATATTACGTTTAAGGATATCACAATCACGGAGGAGAGCGCAGAACTGAAGCTGGGGCTGTGCAGCGGGGTGAATCTCTACAACGTCACACTCTCCAAGCCTTCCCCCTCGGGGGAAGGTGTCCCCGCAGGGCCGGATGAGGGGCGCGTTGACCCTGGCAACCCATAAACGGGTCATAGCGGGAACTTCTCTCCTCATCAGTCCGCTTCGCGGACAGCTTCCCCCAAGGGGGAAGTCTTTTCACCTGCCATTTGTAAACAAATCTTAAACCTTCCCTACACCCCCTTGCATAGCGATGCAAGGGGGTGTAGTATTATCACGGCGCAATTATTAACACATGATAATTATTAACAGGAGGTGTGTAATGTCTACCCCAGAAACACCCAATCTGCACGGTGTGTTCCGGTTCGTCGCGCGGCTGCATACCTTGTCCAAGCGCGGTATGCGTGCGGCCCTGGCCAATGAGCCAAAATGCCGGTACGGAATGCTCCAACATCTGTATAACCTCATCGAGCAGTACGGCTATGACGGCGCAATTTATGTTTCGGACATTGCGCGGTATATGCACCAGCCGATGCCCGCCGTCTCCCGCGGGCTGCGTGCCATGGAGCAGGACGGCCACATTACCCGCGAGACAGACCCTGGCGACCGCCGAAAAACGCTGGTGCGCATCACCCCGGAAGGGGAGCGCGCCCGCAGCGCAAACGAGCAGGCCATGAACGCCTATTTTGCCCGCATCATGGCACGGCTGACCCCCGAGGAACTGGCCCAGGCCAACGCCGTAAAGGATGCACTGCTGGCCGCCATCGAGGCCGAAAATGAATCGATGACACAACCAACCCGGAAAGGAGAACCCCCGCATGACCAAGATATTTAAACAGCTGGGGCGGCACTGGGCGGCGTGCCTCGCCGTCGTGGCGCTGCTCGTCGTGCAGGCCTATTGTGATTTGAGCCTGCCCGACTACACCAGCAAAATCGTGGACACCGGCATCCAGCAGGGCGGCATTGAAAGCCCTGTGCCTGAGACTGTCCGCGACACGACCCTGCAAGCCCTGGAGCTGCTGATGACCGAGGACGATGCCGCCCTGGCCGAACAGTGGTACAGTGCCCCCGATGCCGACGGTGTGCGTACCCTCTCTCACGATGCCACCGCTGCAATGTCGGAACTGGAAAACGCGTTTGCCACCCCCGATGTCGTGCTGTATATGGCCGCTGCCCAGAACGCTGCGACCGCCGCCGGCACGACCGACACCGTGACGCCAACCAGCTATGACCTGGACGCCGTCGCGACCCAGTTTGCCGCCATGGCCCAGGCCCCCGGTGCGCGGGAAATGCTGCAAGCCCAGCTGGCCGACGCCGCGCCGCAGGATGATTCCGTGGCAGACAGCTTATCCAGCCAGGCTATGCTGCTGGTCGCGCTGGAATATGAGGCACAGGGCATCGCCCACGATGTCCAGATGTCTTATCTGCTGCGCACCGGCGGCCAGATGCTGGCCCTGACGCTGCTGATGGTGGCCGTGGCGATTGCCGTCGGTTTCATCGCGTCCCGCGTTTCCGCCGCCATTGGCCGTGACCTGCGCCGGGATGTGTTCAAGACCGTTGTCGGCTACTCCAACGCCGAAATCGAAAAATTCTCCACCGCATCGCTGATTACCCGCACCACCAACGATATCCAGCAGGTGCAGTTTACCTGTGTGATTTTGCTGCGTATGGTAGCCTACGCGCCCATTTTGGGCATCGGCGGCATCCTGCACGTTGCCAGCGGCAACACCGGCCTTGAATGGATCATCTTTGTGGCGGTGGCCGCGCTGCTCGTGCTTATCACGGTGTTGATGAACGTAGCCATGCCGAAATTCAAGCAGATGCAGACCCTTGTGGACCGGCTGAACCTTGTCAGCCGCGAGATTCTGACCGGTATCATGCCCATCCGCGCTTTCAGCCGCGAGAAATTTGAGGAGGAGCGCTTCGACAAGGCCAACACGGACCTGATGAAAACGCAGCTCTTCACCAACCGCACAATGGTCGCCATGATGCCGTTTATGACCCTTATCATGAACGGGACCAGTCTGCTCATCGTCTGGTTTGGCGGCAAGGCCATGGACCTGGGCAATATGCAGGTGGGTGAGATGATTGCTTTCATCACCTACACCATGCAGATCGTTATGTCGTTCCTGATGCTCTCGATGGTCGCCGTCATGCTGCCCCGCGCGGGTGTGGCCGCAGACCGCATCGGCGAGGTCATCAAGACCCCCGCTGCCATCCACGACCCTGCCGCGCCGAAAGCCCTGCCCGAGGGCGGCACCAAGGGCGTTGTGGCCTTTAACGATGTCAGCTTCCGCTATCCCGGCTCTGACGAGGACGCACTGGAGCATATCAGCTTTACCGCCAAACCCGGGCAGACGACGGCCATCATCGGCTCCACAGGCTGCGGCAAATCGACGCTGCTCAACCTCATCCCGCGTTTTTACGACGTCAGCGAAGGCAGTGTGACAATCGACGGCGTCGATGTGCGCGATATGAGCCAGGCGCAGCTGCACGACCAACTGGGCTACGTGCCGCAGAAAGGCGTGTTGTTTAGCGGCACCATTGATTCCAACCTGAAATTTGGCGGCGACCACATCACCGACGCCGACGTGCGCGGGGCTGCTGAGATTGCCCAGGCCGCCGAATTTATTTCGGCCAAGCCCGAGGGCTACAACGCCCCGATTGCCCAAGGCGGCAGCAATGTCTCCGGCGGGCAGAAACAGCGGTTGTCCATCGCCCGCGCAATTGCCAAGCACCCGCAGATTTACCTGTTTGACGACAGTTTCTCGGCGCTGGACTACAAAACCGACGTGGCGCTGCGTCGTGCGCTGAAAGCCCAGACCGACAACGCTACCGTCATCATCGTGGCGCAGCGCATTTCCACCGTGCTGCACGCGAACCAGATTTTGGTTCTGGATGAGGGCCGCATCGTCGGCAAGGGCACACACGCCCAGCTGATGGAATCCTGCCCAGAGTACCAGGAGATCGCCCGCAGCCAGTTAAGCCAGAAGGAACTCAATTTGCAGAAGGAGGGTGAGTGATATGCCAAGACCCGGACGCATGACGACCGAGCGCGCCAAGGACTTTAAGGGCACGCTGCGGCAGCTGCTTTCCGCGTTGAGCAAGTATAAGCTGTCGCTCATCGTGGTCGTTATCTTCGCCGTTCTGTCAACAATTTTCAACATTGCAGGGCCGAAAATCCTTGCCAAAGCCACCACGGCGCTGGCCACCGGCTGGATTGCCAAGCTGCGCGGCGTGGGCGGCATAGACTTTGCCTATATTGGGAAAGTGCTGCTGTTTTTGGCGGGGATGTACCTGCTTTCCGCGGCATTCAGCTTTATCCAGGGCTGGCTCATGAGCGGTCTGTCCCAGAAGGTCTGCTATGATTTCCGCGACCAGATCAGCAAAAAAATCAACCGCCTGCCGCTGGCCTACTTTGAAAAGCGCACCGTCGGCGAGGTACTGTCCCGCATCACCAACGATGTGGACACGCTGGGCCAAAGCCTGAACCAGAGCGTGACCCAGCTCATTACCAGCGTCACAACGATGATTGGCGTGCTGATCATGATGCTCACCATCAGCCCAAAGATGACGCTGATTGCGCTGCTGATCCTGCCGGTGTCTCTGGTGCTGGTGCTGCTGGTCGTCAAATTCAGCCAAAAATACTTCAAGGCGCAGCAGGCAACGCTGGGCGTTGTCAACGGCCAGGTCGAGGAAGTCTACGCCGGCCACAACGTTATCAAGGCGTTCAACCGTGAAGACGCTGTGCTGGCAGACTTCAACGCTGCCAATGACAAACTGTATGAATCCGCGTGGAAATCCCAGTTTTTGTCCGGCCTGATGCAGCCCATCATGAACTTTGTGGGCAACCTGGGGTATGTGGCGGTCGCCATCGTCGGCAGCATTTTTGCAGCGGCGGGCAGCATCACCATCGGCGATATCCAGGCGTTCATCCAGTATGTCAAGAACTTCACCCAGCCCATCCAACAGCTGGCGCAGGTGTCGAATATGCTGCAAAGCATGGCTGCCGCAGCCGAGCGCGTCTTTGAATTTTTGAACGAAGAAGAGGAGAACCAGCAGGCCGACCCCGCCCACCGCGCGAATCCTGCCTGCATCGATGGCCAGGTCACGTTTGACCACGTCAAATTCGGCTACACGCCGGAAAAGACAGTCATCCACAATTTCAGCTGCAACGTCAAGCCCGGCCAGAAGGTCGCTATCGTCGGCCCCACCGGCGCGGGCAAAACCACGATGGTCAAGCTGCTGATGCGGTTCTACGATGTGGATGCGGGCGAAATCAGCCTAAACGGCCACAATGTCCGCGACTTTGACCGCAGCGCCCTGCGCGAGGGCTTTGGTATGGTCTTGCAGGATACCTGGCTGTTCAAAGGCACCATCATGGAGAACATCCGCTATGGCCGCCTGGACGCCACCGACGAGGAAGTTATCGCCGCCGCCAAGGCCGCGAACGCAGACCACTTTATCCGCACGCTGCCCGGCGGCTACCAGATGGAGCTGAACGAGGACGCCTCCAACGTCAGCCAGGGCCAGAAGCAGCTTTTGACGATTGCCCGCACGATTCTGGCGGACAACCGCATCCTGATTCTGGACGAGGCAACGTCCAGCGTCGATACCCGCACCGAGCAGCGCATCCAGACGGCCATGGACCGCCTGATGCAGGGCCGCACAAGCTTTGTCATTGCCCACCGCCTGTCCACTATCCGCGACGCAGATCTGATTCTGGTCATGCGCGACGGAGATATTGTGGAGCAGGGAACCCATGACGAGCTGATCGATCAGGGCGGGTTCTACGCGGATCTGTATAATAGTCAATTTGAGGATGTAACGGCGTAAAGGCTTCCTACTTTGGGGAAAGTCGTCACCACAGGTGACTGAGGGGGCCTGCCACCTGCCGGACATTGCCCCCTCATCCGGTGCACTGTCCGCTCTGCAGCATCGAAATGTAAATAATTTGTAAAATACAGGTAAAACCTGCATAAAAAGCGAAAAATCATTTGCGCATCGACAAAAACCGTGTTACAATGTAATGTATTTATTCTGGAATTGTGTGCATATAACACGATAAGGTGCGGAACGAATGAGGGAAAAACTGCAAAATAAGCGCGGCTTTACGCTGGTGGAGCTGATCGTCGTGCTGACCATACTTGGGGTTTTGGCGGCGATGCTGATCCCCGCGCTGCAAGGCTATATTGAAAAGGCGCTGGAAACGTCGGATATTGTCAACGTGCGCGCCGCGTATATGCAGGTGCTTTCCGATGCAATGACCGGCGATGTCACTGCCGAACAGACCGTGCAGCTCAAGCAGGGGCAGGACGGGTGGCAGCACTTTGACCCCGTCACCATTGCGGGCATCACCCACGCTGCCGACGAGGGTGACACCGACAACTGGAAAGGCTCGCCCACGGCGCACGGAACCTGCAGGGTTTCTTATGTGGAGGGGACGGGCGTGGTACTGACGTGGTCGGGCGAAGCCACCAAGCCGCAGCAGCCCGCCCGGCCGACCGTTAATTTGAGCGAAAACCTGCACGAGATTTTGGCAAAAACCGACTTGCTGAAAACGGATTTAAAGGACATAGATTTTTATGAGATCGACTCCGCCTGCCCGACCTCCACGATGGTTCCCAAGGTGAAGGAGCAAATCAGGGAAGACAGCCTGCTGTACACCGGAACGTGGGATTTCCGCAAGATTCGCAGCGAAAACCCCGGGCGGTATTTGTTCTGGACATCGGTGGATGCGAGTAAAGTTGCCGAAGGCACGCAGGTGCCGGTCCTTATCAGCAAAGAACACGAGGGCAAATTTTACATCACCACGATGCCGGTGACGACCTCAAAGGTGAAGAATCAGACCTACAACGTGATCGGCAAAGGCATTACCAACCGCACGACGTTGAACCCCTATATTCAGGGTACCGAGTACACCACGCTGGAGGAAGCCTATGCCGCGTATGCGGATATGGTGAAAAACAGTTATTCGCAGTACGCGGATACCCTGCCAAGGTAGAAATGCCTCCAACCGCCCAACGGGCAAACCGCATATATGGCTTCCCCCAAGGGGGAAGCTGTCCGCGAAGCGGACGGATGAGGGGCTGCTTTGCCGCCACAACCCGTTAGTGGACAATATTCGCAAGGCCACCCCTCATCCGGCCTTCGGCCGCCTTCCCCCTCAGGGAAAGGCTTTTTTGTTGTTGACACCCCTGCTATAATAGTACCAAAGGGGGCTTTTTCATGGATTACGCAAAACTTACCGCACAGGCCCGGCAGGCTACTGAAGAACTGCTGGAAGCCGCGCACCTGGAAACTGGGGATATCTTCGTGGTCGGCTGCTCCAGCAGCGAGATCATGGGTGGACATATCGGAAAGGATTCCAGCATGGAGGCTGCTGCCGCCGTGCTGGCGGGTGTGCTGCCGCCCTTGCAGGAGCAGGGCGTCTACCTTGCTGCCCAGTGTTGCGAGCACCTAAACCGCGCTATCGTCATCGAGCGCGCGGTCGCCAAGGCCAACGGCTATCAAATCGTGGCGGCCATCCCGCAACCCCACGCGGGCGGCAGCTGGGCTACCAACTGCTGGCGAACCTTTAACGACCCGGTGCTCGTTGAGGAAGTCAAAGCTGCAGCGGGCATGGACATCGGCGGCACGCTCATCGGGATGC
>ERZ791893.1711-NODE-1711-length-10438-cov-2.298758_pt1 | contig 10438 bp, 5 predicted proteins | sample MGYA00510154_ERZ791893 | MGnify/ENA primary metagenome ERZ791893 (study PRJEB30046, sample SAMN00792068) | human gut metagenome | study: EMG produced TPA metagenomics assembly of the A metagenome-wide association study of gut microbiota in type 2...
ACCGCCTGCTATATTCACATAAGCGTCACAATCTGACAATGACAGGTTGGCTCTTTTTTCAAGGACCGCCATGAGTAGATTTACTTTATTATAATCTGTGCCATTTGCTGTACGCCTTGGATTATTAAAAAAGCTGTGACATACAAGAGCCTGTATCTCGAGAAGTATCGGGCGGCTTCCCTCTATGGAACATGTGACAATTGATCCTGATGCTCCCTCGGGCTTACCGCTAAGCATATACTCCGACGGATTTTCCACCTCAACAAGCCCCTCCGCCTTCATTTCAAATACGCCTATCTCATTGGTCGAACCAAATCTGTTCTTAACACCTCTAAGTATCCTGTACGACTCATACCTGTCACCCTCAAAATAAAGCACAGTATCAACCATATGCTCTAACGTCCTCGGCCCCGCAACCGCACCATCCTTTGTCACATGTCCTACTATAAAAACAGAAATACCCAGAGTCTTTGCAAGCTGCATAAGCACTCCGGTTGTCTCCCTGACCTGTGAGACACTGCCCGGTGCCGACGCTATCTCCTCATTGTACATAGTCTGGATGGAATCTATTACAACAACCTCCGGTTTTTTTCGTTGAATCACGTCCTTTGCTATATCAAGACTTGTCTCACATAAAAGCTCCAGTGAATCCGTAAAATCGCCAAGTCTGTCGGCACGCATCTTTATCTGATGCAGGGATTCCTCACCTGACACATAAAGTAATGGCACCTTTTTTTGTGAAAGTTCCCTGCATACCTGAAGTAGAAGCGTGGATTTTCCTATACCCGGATCTCCTCCCACAAGCACAAGTGACCCTCTCACAATTCCTCCACCAAGCACTCTGTCAAACTCGGCTATACCTGTCACTATACGCTCCTCTTTCTCGCTTTTTACTGCCGAAAGAGGCAGAACCTGTGCCGCCTTTGATTCTTTTTTTACTTTTCCCGACGAACTTATCGACTTTTTATCTACGGTTTCCTCTACAAATGTATTCCATTCCTTACAGGCCGGGCACTGTCCCATCCATTTTGCCGATTCATAACCACATTCCTGGCAGAAAAATACAGAGGTCTTTCCTTTTGCCATATTGTTCTCCTTTATAAAATACAAAAAGCCCGGCTTTCACCGGGCTAAAAATATGCTCTATTTTCTTGATACTTTGATATCGACTGAATCAACACCCTCAAGCTCTACGCTTAAGCTGAGCTTGCCGCCGAGATTTGTCTTCATAGTACCTGCAACAGCTCCAGCTATATCAATTTCGTACTCTGTCTCCTCTTCAAGGCCAAGAGTAATCTGAGCATCCTCAGGTCCCTCCACAGTAAATGTCACTGTATCAGCAGTCTCCTCGAAATCCATAACCGCTGTTCCCGGAACAGACTCGTATACAAAGAGTCCGTTTCTTTCGAGCTTTGTAATCTCCCTAAAGGTCTTTACCTTGTAGATATCTCCATCCTTCTCAAAATTGTCAAGCTTTGCCTTTGCAGCCAATGTATAATCTCCGAAGCTGAGCTTTCCGTTTTCCTCAGTACGGATTAATTCACTTATTACAGCCATTTTTATCCTCCCGTAGCTATATTGATATATTAATTATAAATCCAATTCTACTCAACAGTCAATGAAATTTGTTTGTTTTTCGTAGAAATTATTACCTTATTGCCGCGCTTAATTTTGCCGGTAATAATATCCTCTGACATACGGTCTTCAATCTCCTCCTGAAGTTTTCGTTTAAGAGGTCTTGCGCCATATTTTCTGTCATAGGCTTTGTCCACGATAAAGGATTTTGCACTGTCGCGCACTGTGAGCTCTATATCAAGCTGTTCTTTACAGCGTTTCTTAAGCTCCTTTACAAGAAGTGTCACTATATGCTTCATGTCATCCTTGTTGAGAGCTCTAAATACAATAGTCTCGTCGATTCGGTTCAAAAACTCAGGTTTAAATATACGGCGTACCTCCTCCATGACACTGTTCTTCATACGCTCGTGATCCTGCTTTTCATCCTCACCAGCGCCAAAGCCAAGGCGCTTTGGTTCTATAATAGAAGAAGCTCCTGCATTTGATGTCATGATGATTATTGTATTCTTGAAATCAACCGTGCGCCCCTGTGAATCAGTGATTCTACCATCATCAAGCACCTGTAAAAGTATATTGAACACATCAGGATGTGCTTTTTCTATCTCATCAAACAGTATAACAGAAAAAGGATTGCGTCTGACCTTCTCTGAGAGCTGTCCACCCTCCTCATGGCCCACATATCCCGGTGGTGAACCAATCATCTTTGAAACACTATGCTTTTCCATGTACTCTGACATGTCAACACGTATCATGGCATCTTCTTTGCCAAAGACAGCCTCAGCAAGCGCCTTTGACACCTCCGTCTTACCTACTCCTGTCGGTCCCAAAAACAGGAATGAGCCAATCGGCTTCTTAGGATCCTTTAAACCAACACGGCCTCGTCTGACTGCCTTTGCGACAGCAGAAACAGCCTCCTCCTGTCCTATTACACGCTTGTGAAGTATCTGTTCAAGCTTTGCAAGTCGTCCTGCCTCTGACTCTGTAAGCTTATTTACAGGTATTTTGGTCCATCCCGATACTACATCCGCTATCTCATTTTCGCCGACTACAGGCTGGTTTTTGGCTCCTGTGCGACGGTTCTTTCTCATAAGCTTCTGCTGTTTATTTTCAAGTACTTCCTTTTCTGACATAAGCGCGCCGGCAGCTGCGAGATCTCCTTTCGACAAAGCATTTTCCACCCGATTCTGCATATCTGTTATCTCTTTTTTCAGAGCAAGCAGCTCGTCAGATGATGTCAGATTCTTAAGCCTTATCCTGGCTGCCGCTTCATCCATCAGGTCTATCGCCTTATCAGGTAAAAATCTGTCATTTATATATCGTGCAGAAAGGTTTACTGCTGCTTTCACACCCTCATCTGTTATGATGACACCATGATGCTTTTCATAGATTCCCTTTAATCCTGTGAGTATCTCTATTGTCTCATCCACACCCGGCTCCTCAACCATCACCGGCTGGAAACGGCGCTCAAGCGCAGCATCCTTTTCCACGTATTTGCGGTACTCTTCTATGGTAGTGGCGCCGATTACCTGTACCTCGCCTCTGGCAAGCGCAGGCTTTAATATGTTAGATGCATCTAACGAGCCTTCTGCTCCTCCTGCACCTATTATAGTGTGAAGCTCATCAATGAAAAGCAGTACATTTTTGGCATTTGAAACCTCGCTTATCACCTTCTTGATACGCTCCTCAAACTCACCACGATACTTTGATTTGGCTACAAGCCCGGACATATCAAGGGAAACCAGTCTCTTTCCCAAAAGAATATCCGGAACATTGCCACTGACTATATCCTGTGCAAGTCCTTCTACTATAGCGGTCTTGCCCACTCCCGGCTCTCCAATCAGACATGGATTGTTTTTGCCACGGCGGCAAAGTATCTGGATAACGCGCTCCATCTCCTTTTTTCTGCCTATAACAGGGTCAAGAAGCCCTGCCTCTGCCATATCTGTCAAATCTCTGGAATACTGATCTAATACAGGAGTCGCAGAATTGTATGATGTACTGTAGCTTTTCATCAGATCCCTGTATGCAGACGGATCCTCACCCATCGCACCAAGAATATCTATAAACATCTTCTGACTGTTAACACCCATGGTGTTTAAAAGTCTTGCAGCTGCACAGTCTCCCTGCAGTACTATAGCCATCAGCAAGTGTTCTGTACCTATCTCATTGCACTCAAATCTATCGGCTTCCTCCGATGCACGCTCCAATACTCTCTGTGTCCTTGGTGAATAGCCATCCCTGTCCATCACTTCGATGTTATCCCCCAGTGAAATCAGGTCTTCAATCATCGAAATAAGCTTATCATATTCCACATTGCAGGCTGTTAGAACCTCAGCTGCCACACCGGTGCCCTCTTTTATAAGGCCAGCCAGTATGTGCTCTGTTCCAACATAGCTGTAATTCATTTTCTTTGATATACGTGCAGCCAAATCTATTGCTTTTTTAGCCTTACTTGTATATGGTTTCAAGTCATATCCTCCAGTCATATTCACTAATTTAAGTCGATGAACTGCAAATCATCATCCTCGCTGTCATCTTCATCGTCATCCTTTGCACTGCTGTCTATAGTCTCAGACGGCTTATTTCCCTCATTGACAAAGCCATCAAGTGCCATTTGAACCTGATTCTTCAATGTATCATCATCTGCAACATTCTCCTGATTTGAAGCCTCTTTTGAATCAAAATCAGATTTTTCATTCTCAGCAGTTTTCTTTAAATCGGATGTAATTTCTACAGTTCTTCCGACATAGGATGCATCGGATGCTTCTGTACTTTCCGTATTTTCGTCTGATTCTAAAATCTCAGCTATCTGTGACTCTTCGCCAGATTCCTCAGCCGGTTCCCGGATTTCATCTACCTGTGATTCTTCAGCCGGTTCCTGAATCTCATCTATCTGCGATTCTTCAGCCGATTCCTGAATCTCATCTATCTGCGATTCTTCAGCCGATTCCTGAGCATCATCATTAGCTTCTATATCATTTTCATCTATATAGAACTCTTTTGTATCGTCTTCTTCATCATTTTCTTTATTAGCTGTGCGCTTCTTATTTTTCACAATAACCACTAGAAGAAGTAATGCCAGAATAATGATAATAAGAACCAGTATTGCAGCTAAAACAAGATATTTATTGGCAATTCCCGGGACAAGCTCACTCTTTGTTGTATCGTTTTCCTCCTGTGCCACTGTAGGTGTACTGAGCTTGGTTCTCATATATGTGCCATCTACGCTATCATATGTGTACCAGCCACTCTCACCATTGTCATTCATAGCGTATACGAGGTAAAAATCCTTTGTCTGATCATCGGTTTTTTCGACTTTGGTCTGGTAGGCTGTTGCCACACCCTTGCCCTCTATGGAGAGCGATATCTCATTATATCCCTCAGGCACATCATCCACCTTAGGCAGTAAAACCACTATAAAATGCGACTCTGAATTGATACGGACAAACTCATATGCTGCATTCTGTGCTGCATCATATACAAAAAGTCCATTGCCGCTTTCCGACTGTAAATACACAAGCGTGATATCACCAAAGGTGCCATGAAGGGTATTGTATTCAAGTCCGTCAATCACTGTCTTTGAGTGCTCAAAGCCTTCAGGAACAACATCCTCCGGAATGTCATTTACCATAGTCCACTCTGTGCCATTTATATCGAACTTCTTCCAGTTATCCTGCTTATCTGCATTCTCCGGATCATCCTCGGCTCTTCTGGTAACAACTATATTGTATGTACTTGTGCTGCCATCCTCAGCTGTCACAACGACGCTGACCGTATTCTCTCCAACCTCAAGTGAATCATTGCCTGTAACGGATGTCACACTCGCCTTGGAATCAGCCGGATTTGCTGTAACCGCAAGGCTTGAACAGCTGTAATCTACTGTAGCTGTGTAATCCTTTGTCGCAGCAGAAAACTCAGGGGAAAGCGTACCTGCTGAGATAACAAGCGAGCCAAGAGATGCGTTTGAGGATTTCTTTTCCTCTTTGTTTTCATTATCTTTATTTGCATTGCTGTCATTGCCGGTATTGCTGCCGGAATTGTCCTTGTTATCCTTGTTGCTGTTTGAATCATTGTTTGATGAAGGACTTGTCACGTTCACTGTTGCAGAACCCACTCCAATACTCGGAGTTCCACCACCCGCATCTGTAGTATCATCCAATCTTGGTATCGAAAAAGTACATGTACCTACAGATGTTGCCTTATATGAAAAACTCTTAACATCACCTACACCAGCTCCAATTGTAAAATACTCATCACTGCTTCCGCCAAGCACTCCTGAACTTTTTTGCAAAATTCCCTGAGCTCCATATCCGCTTGTAATCGACAACGTAACTGTTACAGTATCACCAACTTTAACATTCGACTTATTTACTGAAACACTAATATTGGCTGCCGCCAGTACCGGTACTCTACTAAATAATGTCGTCGTTAAAATCAACATCATTGTTAAAATAATACTACGAATTCTTCTCATCTCTATTAATTACTCCTATTGTGTTAATTTTGATTTACCTAAAATCGAATTATTTATTAGCATAATATCCTTTATAGTTACTTTTCCATCTTTATTTACATCTGCTGCCTCCAAATATTCTCCATTCAATGATATTTTTTTAAGAATATTTCTATTTGTAAGCATTATATCTTTAATGGTCACTTTTCCGTCACCATTTACATCACCAAATATAACAATATCAACTGTTTTTACCAAGTTTCCATTTGGATCATATACAGCTATTTTATTTCCAGTACCAACAATTCCATTATTTTCTACACCCGAACTGTTTAAAATTTTAATCGAACCTGCAGAAACAGAAATATTCTTCTTAATTACATCTGAACTAACATTAGGTTCTACGCCAGTAACATATGTATCTATTTTATACTTAGACGATGAGATACTAACAGATGAATTAATTGTATTGTTATTATTGTTTGTATTATTTGCTGCTGATGCCTGTCTATTTATATTAATAGTATAAGTTCTTGTGTCACCACTTTGTGACTTACAATTAATCTTGATTGCATTATTCCCAACAGTAAGTGAGTAACTTCCTGTGCCTGTTATTCCACTATTAGCTGATACAGGATTAGCGGAAACAACAACAGAACTAATTGAGTTAGAAACAACTGCTGAATAACTTGTTGTAGCTCCATTAAATGATGGAGTTAACGTAACTCCACTAATAGAAAGCGACTGTAAATAATTATTCGTATCGCCTGCTTTATTAAATCCAACTGCCGATGAAGGCATGTTATCGTATACTGGTATTCTAAATGTAAAAGCTTGATTTTTATCAGAGTATCCCTTAGCAACACTTTGTCCCTCAGTAAGCGCTGCCGTAACATTTGTCATATATTGATGTGAATAATATGGACAATTGTTTACAACATTAAATTTTTCAAAATATAACGTGTTTTGACCTTTATTTATATAATTTTTACCAATTTTTTCAGCTCCTCCCTGAATTGACTTTACTCTAGTATTCCATCCCTGTTGTTTAGCAAAATATAAACCATTTTTGTATATATCTTGCTTTGTTTTTCCATAAGCATTAAAATTGAAGAAATTATAATACCCTTTATATCCGGAATATGTTCCTGAAATAAGCGGACTAGTCCCATTTGTTCCTTGTTCTTGCTTAACTCGCGATGCTAAATGATATGCACTTACACCTGTATTTTTAGCTACATCTAAAAAAGTGTTCGCATAATTAATAGATTCAGTGGAATATTTTTTTGTTCCTTCCATAAATGTCCCTTTTAGAATCGCATTTACTCCTGATAAATTATCATTAGCTGAATATGCCAAGCTTTGGAATTGAAATATATTCGTTTCATCAAGAAAATTTCTCGGATCCATAATATATGCTATATATGCACTATTAGCTGATACCCAGCCTTTTTCATACTCCGTCCACGTGTTTGTAGCCCAATCATATGCTCCAACTGCAGTAGACTTTTTGGAATCATCTGCTGTCTTAGAAACGACATTTAATCCATTTCTACTTTCATTTTTAATCACCGTATCCCAATTCAGTCCTGTATTTACAGCCTCAAAGGTCCAGTTCGGAAATTTATTGTGAAGAGCCGTGAGGTTTGGGATATAGCTGTCAGGAAAACCTGCATTCTTCATAGCCGTGACGAAATCAGTATTGTCTCCGCTATTATTATATGTCACCTTTATGTATGTACTGATAGTCCAGCCCATAAATGCCTTGCCGTTTAAAGTACCCTTGACATTGTACCAGACGACACCGTTTACCTTGGTCTCTCCAATTATGTCAACCTGATGGTTCCAGTTGAGTGAGACAACCTTGGTAGTGCCGGATGTGCCTGCTGCATTGCGGACATACACATTGCCACCTGTAATCGTACCTGTAGCATATGCTCCCGATGCGGTTGCAAGGGCAAGCTGTTCCTCATTATTCTGCTGTATGGCATCCGCATTGCCGGTGTCTGCCGAAGCATCCCCTGTCTGCGCATTGTCTGATGCAGCTGTGCTGGTACCTGCTGATACAAAATCAGACCTGATATAGCTGACACACTCCTCGTTATTTGCTGCCAGATTGTACTTTGCCTTGTACCACACCTTGCCGTCTGCACCTGTGGTCTGCTCAAGAATAGTAATATCCTTGCCGTTTGAAAGCTTGTGCTCCAGCTCATACTCTGTTCCCGGTCCGCTTCTCGCCGCTACCCAGTATCTCTCATCACACACAACCTTAGCCGCCTGATTTGCATAGACTGCTATGCTGCTGTATGGTGCCAGGTCACATGCGGCTAATGACAATGTAACGACAGAAACTGCCAGAAATTTATTTATCTTTATCATCAAATCCCATCTTTCTTATGTGCATTGTTTACATTAATCCATTATCCATTTAATTATAATAGAATATGGCCTTTGTATCAATGTATTCGGCAGAAATTTATTATTTTTTTATTAATAATATAAAAAACTCCCTTCAACGTGCAGCTCATGCTTACGTTTCAGGGAGTTGTCTGATTCATATTCTGCTTATTCTTACTGTCTTCTGTCGCTTTTTCTAGCTGAACAGGGATTTTATCTTATCCCATAAATCCATGAAAAAGTTACCAAGCTTTTCCCAGAAGCCCGGGTCATTTATCTTATCGCCAAGCTTTGATGCCCAGTCCTGTGCCTGGTTGATGACTGAATCCCAGTCGATATTGGCATCCTTAAGCTTCATAAGAAGCGATGTCAGCTTTGCAATATCATCATCAGAAAGCTTCAGGTCGTAATCCTTTGCAGCCTCCTTTATCGCATCCTTTATCTGGCTCTCATCCTTAAGCCCTCCATCAGCAAGCTGCTTCTTTAAATCTGCAATCATTGCCTCGATATCCTGCGAATCGCCGTCAATGCTCTTGTTGAGCTCTCCTGTTGTGACAAGCTCATCCATCGCTGCATCTGTCACCTTGTCGTCAAGCTTCTTGCCTGTCATCTCCTCGTATGCCTTTAATGTGCCTACAAGTGCTGCCGTTCCGGAAATAGGGAACGGTCCTGCGACTATGATTTTAGCATCAGCTATGCCTGCTGTGGCAAGCGCATTCTTGTACATTCCTACCGTACAGTAATTGATATTGTGCGTGGAAACACTAAGACCCGCACCCTTTTTATCCTCTGTAACGAGTACTGAGGAAAGTGACCTTGTGCCAATCTCGCTCTTGCTGATGTATGAATCGAGGTACTTGTGCTCCTCATCATTATTTACATAGACCACATCGTAATTGTCCAGATCAGTGAGCTCGATTCCCATAAATCCAAGCACTGTCGCTCTCTGCTCCGGTGTGAGGTCTGCTCCAAGACTTAAGTATGGCTTATCATTTTTGCTGATGGTCACCTTGTCGTTTGCCTCACTGCCGGCTGTCGTTGTGCTGTCTGCAGTACTGTCTGTGTTACTCTTATCAGCTGCGTCACTGCTGTCACTGCCTGATACATCAACGCTTGAAACTGTATCAGTCTGTGTAGCTGTCTCTGTTGCAAATACTGCCGGATTCATCGTAAACAGTGTCACCGCAGCAAGCACGCTACATACAATACTCTTTGCTTTTTTCTTTATTAATCTAATCATTTTTCCTCCAATCTACTGCTCTATATCATACGAAATTGTAAAGTTACTTCCGTCGAAGCTGACATCTGCCATGCTTCCGCATATCACAGGCATCATCGGCGACATATGACCTATATCCAGATCCATGATGATTGGCACATTAAACTCTCTAAGCAGTGATGAAAGCGCCTGTCTGTGGTCTATGCCAAACATTTCCTCTCCGAAGTGCGCCGGGCGTCCGATAAGAAAGCCCTTTACATTTGAAAACCATCCTGCATTTTTCATCTGCCACATAGCCCTTCTCATACCCATCACATTAAGGTCACAGGCCTCAAGGAACCATATGATACCATCATCACTGTAGCGCTCATTAAATTCCCTTACATGGTCAAACGATGTACCAAGCAGATTGATAAGACAATCCATGCAGCCACCAAGCAGCCTGCCTCTCATGGTAAGCCTGCTTCCCTTTGCCACCGCAGGAATAGAGCTGATGCACGACTTTTCAGTCAGGTTGTAGCCCACAAACGGAGCATTCTCATCCTTTATCGATTCCTTCTCCCACATAGGGTAATTGGTAAATGAAAGCTTCCTGCCACAAAGCAGATTAAATGCATCGGTAAGTGACTCATGCCACACCTCCATACCAAAGCTGCCCGCACACGGCCCGTAAATACCTGCTGTATCTGCAATAGTAGCCTCCAAAAATGTGAAATTCGTGTTGTCGGAATAGCCCATGTACCATTTCGGCTTTGACTGCTTCACGCGCTCAAAATCAATATAAGGCACTACCT
>ERZ791893.1712-NODE-1712-length-10431-cov-2.421068_pt1 | contig 10431 bp, 10 predicted proteins | sample MGYA00510154_ERZ791893 | MGnify/ENA primary metagenome ERZ791893 (study PRJEB30046, sample SAMN00792068) | human gut metagenome | study: EMG produced TPA metagenomics assembly of the A metagenome-wide association study of gut microbiota in type 2...
TTCGAGCACATCTCCTGATGAAAGGATCTTGATGTAGTCCGTATCATATCCGAGCTGCTCGGCTATTTTGGCCTGTGCCACAAGATGCTTGTACTCTCCATGAACAGGGATTGCGTACTTTGGATTGACAAGAGAATAAATAAGCTTTATATCCTCCTGGCACGCATGACCGGAAACATGGACATCCTGGAATATAACGTCTGCACCCTTCATCATGAGCTCATTGATGATCTTGGTAACCGACTTCTCATTTCCCGGTATAGGGTTTGAACTGAATACGATGGTATCGTTTGGCTTTATGGATACCTTCCTGTGGGTACCGTTTGCCATACGTGAAAGAGCTGCCATTGACTCTCCCTGGCTTCCTGTCGTGATGATGACAGTCTGCTCATCAGGATAGCTTCTAAGCTGTTCTACATCTATAAGAATATTGTCAGGCAGCGACAGATAGCCAAGCTCTGAGGCTATCGAAATGATATTTACCATGCTTCGTCCCTCGATGGCTACCTTTCTGCCATACTTCTCAGCACAGTTGATAATCTGCTGCACACGGTCTACATTTGATGCAAATGTAGCAATGATAATTCTGTTTTTCCTGTGATCCTCAAAAATGCCGTCCAATACCTTTCCGACAGACTTCTCAGACTGTGTGAAGCCCGGTCTTTCTGCATTGGTACTGTCGCACATAAGCGCGAGCACGCCCTTCTTTCCAATCTCACCAAACCTTGCAAGGTCGATTGCATCTCCAAATACAGGTGTATAATCCACCTTGAAATCGCCTGTATGCACAACTATACCTGCCGGTGAATATATAGCAAGCGCTGCTGCATCCTGGATACTGTGGTTAGTCTTTATAAACTCAACCCTGAAGCAGCCAAGGTTGATATGCTGTCCGTATTTTACGACTTTTCTCTTGACAGTCTTGAGCATGCCATGCTCTTCGAGCTTTCTGTCAATAATTCCGATGGTAAGCTTTGTAGCGTATATCGGTACATTTATCTCCTTAAGCACATATGGAATAGCACCGATATGATCCTCATGTCCATGAGTGATAAAGAAGCCCTTGACCTTATCGATGTTCTCCTTAAGATATGTGATATCAGGGATAACCAAATCTATTCCCAGCATATCGTCCTCAGGGAATGATAATCCGCAATCAACTACAATAATACTGTCCTCATACTCAAAGGCAGTAATATTCATTCCAATCTGCTCTAATCCTCCAAGTGGAATGATCTTAAGCTTACCTGTATTCTGTTTTTCTGTTTTCTTCAAAATATTACCTCCAAATTTATTTCACGTACAACTGCAATCCTAATATTCAAGTGCAGTGTCATCATCCGTAAGCTCAGAAAATACCTTAGCAATAGCCGAAAACTCAACATCGTCTTCAACCATCTGATAAAGCACCTCTTCATCCTTTGTGCTTACTTCTTTTAAAATATATGCTTCACAGTCTCCGCTTTCTTCTCCTTCGGAAACTAAAAGATATCGTGTTCCATTAAGTGTTGTCTCTTCTTCAACCGCAAACTCGACAACATCATTTGTCTGCGGATCAGTAAATTTAATTTTCTGCATAAAAACTAAGACCGACTATTTGACAGATAATCCAAATATCCCTGCAAAATAAAAATCGCCGCAATCTCATCAACAAACTCCTTGCGATTCTCCCTGCGTATGCCGGTTTCCATCATAGAACGGTCGGCTGCGACTGTCGTAAGACGCTCATCCCAGTATATGACCTCAAGACCTGTGCGCCTTGCAAGCATATCACCGAACTCCTTCGTCTTCTCGCAGCGTTCTCCTTCCGTGTTATTCATGTTTTTAGGATAGCCGAGCACAATCCTGTCCACCTTGTACTCTGCAATAATCTCCTCAATACGTGCCAAAGTCTGTCTGAGCTTGGATGGCGACTTCCTGCGCACTATCTCAACACCCTGTGCTGTGATTAAGAGCTCGTCGCTCACCGCTACTCCGACTGTCTTTGAACCAAAATCAAGACCTAATATCCTCATATTAATCCCATGCGCTGTTCTCAATGTATGTCTTGAGAACCTCCTCCACAAGCTCGTCTCTCTCAACCTTCATGATGAGACTTCTCGCGTTATTGTGGCTTGTGATATATGTTGGATCTCCGGACATAATATATCCAACAATCTGATTAACAGGATTGTAGCCCTTTTCCTTTAATGCCTTGTACACAATCTCAAGTACATCGCTTACCTGAAGCTCAGGCTCCTTTTGAACTGTAAAAAATTGTGTGTTGTTAATATTTTTTTCCATACGTTTCGCCCTTCTTGTAATATTATTTTATTATAAATGTAATAAAATTACAACCTTTTATTATTCGAAGAGTAATATTTCGTCTGTAAGCACACCCGATATACGGCCTGAAACTATCTGATTTTCAAGGTTTTCGTCAGTTTTCTTAGCGACCTTGACATATTCCTTAGTATATCCGACAAAGTATTCTTTATCACCGATTACGGCCTTTTCCTCAAAAAGCACCTCCTCATTCTTTCCGATATAGAATTTCCTGAACTCCTTAGACATGTCATGACCGAGTGCTATGAGCTTTTCGCTTCGTACCGCCTTAACCTGCTCATCTATCTGATCAGGCATTACTGCTGCGCGGGTGCCTTTTCGCTTTGAGTACTTAAATATATGCATCTCATAAAAATGTATATGCTCAAGATATGCCTCAGTCTGTTCAAACTCCTCCTCTGTCTCACCAGGAAATCCCACAATCACATCGGTTGTGATGGCCGGATGAACAAAATATTTACGCAAAAGCTCACAGCCTCTCTCGTACTCTTTAGTGGTATATTTTCTGTTCATCCTCTTAAGTGTTGCATCGCAGCCGCTCTGAAGCGACAGATGGAAATGAGGACAGATTTTATCAAGCTTTGAAAGCTCGCTCGCAAAGTGCTCTGTCACAATCTTAGGCTCGAGTGACCCAAGCCTGATGCGCTCTATGCCCTTTACCGCGTTCACCGCCTGTATCAGCTCAAGAAGGCCTGTAGCTTCCTCAAAATCCACACCGTATGAGCTTAGATGTATACCTGTCAGCACAACCTCCTTGAAGCCGTTTGCCGCGAGCCTTTCAACCTCTGCTATTACATTTTCAAACCTACGGCTTCTGACACGTCCTCTGGCATACGGAATGATACAATAGCTGCAAAACTGATTACAGCCGTCCTGCACCTTGATGAAGGCTCTCGTGTGCTCCTTTGTCTGGTCTATAAAGAGCTCCTCAAAATCATGCTTTCCGTCATTTATATCGTCCACGGTATCGTTTACACTGTCCAAAGAGTATTCCTCAAGCAGCCTCACAAGGTCATGCTTTCTGTCATTTCCGATGACTATGTCCACCGATAAGTCGTTTAATACCTCTTTTTCACTTGTCTGCACATAGCAGCCGGTTGCCACAACTATTGAGTCCGGATTGTTTTTCTTTGCCTTGTGAAGCATCTGTCTGGATTTTCTGTCAGCCATGTTGGTGACTGAGCAGGTATTTATGACATACACATCAGCTTTTTGTGTGAATGGAACTATCTCATAGCCCGCCTCCTCAAGCAGATGCTGCATGGCCTCTGTCTCATATGCATTTACTTTACATCCTAAATTATGTAAGGCTGCTTTTTTCATTTTATTTTTTTACTCCTATTTAATTGACTTTTCCTTAAAAAACTATTACTATCTATATGACAGTAGTTATTTAAGGAGGTTTTCAATATGAAAACAGTACAGATTTCATTAAATTCCATTGGGAAAGTAAAATCATTCGTTAACGCTATTACTCAGTTTGATTTCGATTTTGATTTAATATCTGGCAGATATGTCATTGATGCTAAATCAATTATGGGTATCTTCAGCCTAGACCTCTCTAAGCCAATAGAGCTCGCTATACATACAGAAACCGGACTTGACGAGATTATGGAAGTATTAAAGCCATATATCATCGACGAAGCCAAGTAATACAGACACAATGATTTGATTAATTAGGACCTGAAGCTCAGGTCCTTTTTATTTTGCTCTAAGGTGGCACTGATTACTCAGCATCCACCATAATCACTTCTGTAGTATCTATAGCTGTCTTCATAAGCTCATCTATCACATCGTTAAGTCTTTCCTCAGACTTCTTAATCCTGTTTATATTCGGCTTTGTAACAGGATGCTTTGCTACGAAAATAGTACAGCAATCCTCATACGGAAGAATCGATGTCTCATAAGTATCAATTTTGTTTGATATATCAATGATATCATTCTTGTCCATTGCAATGAGAGGTCTGTATACAGGCATATGGCACACCTCGTTTGTTGCAGCAAGTGACTGCATTGTCTGGCTTGCAACCTGTCCGATGCTCTCACCTGTGATAAGGCCTAAGCATTTATCCTCATCGGCAAAGTGCTCTGCTATCTTCATCATGTATCTGCGCATGATGATGGTCAGCTCATCATGAGGACATTTCTCATATATTGCAAGCTGTATATCGGTAAAATTGACAACATGCAGCTTTATCCTGCCCGAATATTTAGCAACCTTCTTTGCAAGGTCTACAACCTTCTGCTTTGCTCTCTCACTCGTATATGGCGGTGCATGGAAATATGTGGCATTGATTACCACACCTCGCTTTGCAATCATGTATCCTGCAACCGGGCTGTCGATTCCACCTGAGAGCAGAAGCATTGCCTTTCCTGCTGTGCCAAGCGGCATACCGCCCGGTCCAGGAATCTCCTCTGAATAAATATTTATCATAGGTCTGATCTCGATATTGATCATAACCTGTGGATTATGAACATCTACCCTTGTCTCAGGAAATGCCTCCAGCACCTTTTCACCGACTGCGGCATTTATCTCCATAGAGGTCATCGGATAGTTCTTTCTGGCACGTCTCGCATTTACCTTGAAGGTAAAGCTCTTATCCTTGTATACATGGTTGATATGCTCGATAACTGCTTCACAGAGCTTGTCAAAGCCCTCATCCTCATGCAGCTCGACCGGACAGATACCCACGATACCAAAAATTCTTGACAATGTGGCAACTGTCTCGTCATAATCATAGTCTCCGTCTGTCTCCACGTACACACGTCCACTTTCCTTTCTTACCTCAAAGCTTCCATCCACATTGCGAAGCTGATATTTGATATTTTTAACGAGCGCGTCTTCAAAAATGTATCTGTTTTTGCCCTTTATCGCAATCTCAGCATACTTGATCAAAAATGTCTTGTACATGTAACTCTCCTGTTCTGGTTTTATTTATTATTTATTATTTTTAATTACTTAATATTTCATTGTATACGTAACTTTTTAGCGCCTTGTATATCTTCGCAGCATTGGTATCACCTCTGCCATCACTGATACAGCGTAATCAATTTCCTCCTGTGTGGTATTCACGCAAAAGCTGAATCTGATCGTGGAATCCAAAAGTGACGGCTTAAGCCCTATGCTCTTTAGGGTTGAACTGATTGCCGGTTTGTTTGATGAACAGGCACTTCCTGCAGACACATATATCTGCCTGTCCTCAAGAGTATGAAGCATAACCTCCGCTCTCACACCATCTACGCTCACGCTTACCACATGAGGGGCATTTGTATGGTCCGTGCGTCCGTTTACCGATACTCCGTCAATACGCTGCACTGACTCTATAAAATGATCCCTAAGCTCATACATATGTGCTATTTTTTTATCAAAATCCGTGTAAATTTCCTCTGCTGCCACTCCAAGACCTGCATATGCAGGAACATTTTCCGTACCTGAGCGCATACCCTTCTGCTGGCCGCCTCCGTATATAATCGGCTTGATTTTAGTCTTGTCCTTTATATATAAAAAGCCGCTGCCCTTTGGTCCGTGAATCTTGTGTCCACTGACTGAAAGCATGTCTATATTCATGCGCTTTGGTCTGATTTCAAGCTTGCCGTAGGACTGAATGGCATCCACATGAAAAAGTGTGGCAGGATTTTTCTCTTTTATAGCTGCTCCCGCCTCCTCAATCGGCATGACTGCGCCAATCTCATTGTTTACATGCATAAGCGATACAAGAATTGTATCCTCCCTTACGGCATTTTTCAGCTCTTCAACACTTATCACGCCGTCATGGTTTACAGGCAGATATGTGATTTCAAAGCCCTGTTCCTCCAGAAACTGCATCACAGACAAAACCGATGCGTGCTCTACAGAAGATGTGATGATATGCCTTCCTGCGCGCTTATTGGCCATTGCAGCACCTATTATTGCAGTATTATTCGACTCTGTGCCGCCGGATGTAAATAGTATCTCCTTGTCCTGCACCCTGAGTGTCTTTGCAATCTTTTTCTTAGCATCATTAATATAATTTTCTGCCTCAACGCCCTTCATATGAAGTGATGAAGGATTACCGTAATCCTCTGTAAGCAGCTTATAAACCATATCTGCCGCTGCTTTTGAGCATCTGGTTGTGGCAGAATTATCCAAATATGCTTCCATTTTTGCTCCTAACTTCTACTTCTTAACTGTTAAGTATCTCTACTGTCTATACATCCAAATTGTATACAAGCATGGCAAGTGCAGCAAGTCCTGCTGTCTCCGTGCGTAAAATCCTGCGTCCCAAGCTTATTCTGTGCATTGTGGCATGCTCATCCACAAGTGCTATCTCCTCCGGTGCAAAGCCGCCCTCAGGACCCACGACAACACCGATAGTCTGACCAGCCTTAAGCTGCTCCATTATCTCTCTTGTCGCATCCATGCCACGCTCATTCTCATATGGCACCAGCGTGATGTCAAGCTCTGAAGCGATTTTCAAAGCTTCCTTGTATGTAACCGGCTGCTTCACAGTGGGAATCACAGTGCGCTTTGACTGCTTTGCTGCACTCTCAGCGATAGCCTGCCATCTCTGCAGCTTTTTTGCTGCCTTTTTTTCATCCAGCTTTACCACACAGTTTTTCATGGCAACCGGTACTATCTCAGATACACCAAGCTCCACAGCCTTTTGAATAATAAGCTCCATCTTATCGCCCTTTGGCAGCCCCTGATACAGCACGATGTGATTATCAAGCTCTGTGCCCGTCTCATCTGCACTGTCAATAGCTGCGATGACCTCATCATCCAGAATCGATGATATGTGACAGAAATATGCCTGTCCGGATTTTGAGCTTACTCTTATTTTTTCCCCGTTTTTCATGCGCAGTACATTCTTTATGTGATTTACGTCACCTCCGGTGATTGAGATGCTGTCAGAATGAACCTGCTCTTCCTCTACAAAAAACTGATACATAATCCACCAAACTATTTAGTCAGCTTCTGCGCAGTGATATTGACCCATTCACCCTGATGATTGATTTCTATCACCTTAAGCCCCGCTGCTTCGATAGCCTCTTTAACTTCATTTTCCTTGAAATCTATGATACCCGATGTGATGAAATATCCGCCTTCCTTTAACCTGTCAGGAATAACAGGTGCCATAGGAATGATGACATCAGCAAGGATATTTGCAACAACGATATCATATTTTTCTGTACCGACCTTCTTTTGAAGCTCTGTATCATCTATGAGATTGCCGACATAAAACGTGCCAAGCTTCTCATCCAGATGATTGACCTGCATATTGTCACGCGTAGAAATCATGCAGTCAGCATCAAGGTCAGTACCTACAACCTCCTTTGCACCAAGCTTTAAAGCTACAATTGAAAGGATTCCGCTTCCACAGCCCACATCAAGCACTGTAGGTGCTTCCTTTGCGCCCTCAATATACTTGATAAGCTGCTTGATACAAAGCTGTGTTGTCTCGTGCTTTCCTGTACCAAAGGAGATTCCCGGATCAATTTCTATCATAAATTTATCCGCATCCTCAGGCTTTACCTCTTCCCATGTAGGCTTAATCAATATATCACCGATTGTAAATGATGAAAAATACTTCTTCCAGTTATTAATCCAGTCAAGATCCTCTGTCTCAGATGACGAAATTATACCGCTTCCCACATCAACAGTATCTCTTAAATCCTCAAGTCCAAGCTTTACCTTTCTAAGCATATCTGACTGATCACTGCCATCATCCTCAATATAAATGCTGACATGGCTTATGCCCTCATCCGGAGGCAGCTCCGGCAGAAAATCAATAAACATATCCGCCTGGTCCTCTTTGGTCAGGGGAATAATGTCGATCCCCTCGATACCAAGCTCCATAAGCATGCTGCTCATGAAATCCTCAGCCGCGGTTGTTGTCTCAATCGTGTATTTCTTCCACTTCATATAAAAATCCTCTCTTAATAAAATAGATATATAGTATAAATACAGTTTTATTTCAAAACATTTCCGTACATTTTACAAGGCAGTCATACGACTGCCTCCACAACTTATCTCATATAATACCATAAAAATGTGCTGTATAAAAGCCCCATTTTTTTATACGTAAAAATAGCCTAAAAAATGCCCCGCCACACATGGCGGGACATATATTATAGGACATCTATTACAGATCATCTATTTACAGATCGTCCAAAGACTCCTTGAGCTTATCCATAAATCCTTTTTTCTTTTTAGAATCAGTAGAAGCTCCGCCCTCCTTGGTCAGAGAACCGCCTGAAAGCTCATCAAACTTCTTAAGAGCCTCCTTAGCATCCTTAGACAGACCTGTAGGCGTATTGACAACAAGTGTGACATAATGGTCACCTCTTATTGCTTTATTTCTTGTTGAAGGAACACCCTTGCCCTTTAAGCGGATACGTGTACCTGTCTGTGTACCCGGTGCAACTGTGTATATAATATCTCCATCAACAGTCTTGATTCTTATATCTCCACCTAAGGCTGCAATAGCATACGAGATGGATGCCTTTGAAAAGATATTAACATCCTGACGCTCAAAATCCCTGCTGCCTGAAACAATAACTTCAACAAGAAGATCTCCACGCGGTCCGCCATTTATGCCCGGCTCGCCGTATTCACGTATTCTGACACACTGTCCATTATCTATACCGGCTGGAATCTCAACAGTCTTTCTGACCTTCTTGGTATTGTAGCCTGTACCGTGACATGTAGGACACTTATCCTTTACTACCTTGCCCGAACCACCGCAGGATGGACATGTTGTGACATTCTGCACTACACCAAACAGAGACTGACTCTGTCTGACAACCTTACCTGTACCATTACACTGGGTACATGTCTCAGGAGATGTGCCCGGCTTAGCTCCGTTGCCGCCACAGGTAGAGCATGTCTCCTTATAGTTGAATTCAAGCTCCTTTGTGCAGCCAAATATAGCTTCCTCAAAAGAAATTCTTACACTGAGACGGACATTTGCACCCTGTGCAGGACCATTTCTTCTGCCACTGCTTCTTCCACCTCCGAAGAAATCTCCGAAAATGTCACCAAAAATATCCCCCATATCCATGCCTGAGAAATCAAAGCCACCGGCTCCACCGCCTGTGCCATCAAATGCTGCATGACCGAACTGATCATACTGGCGTCTCTTATCCGGATCAGACAATACGGCATAGGCCTCCTGAGCCTCCTTAAACTTCTCCTCACACTCTTTATCACCCGGATGAATGTCAGGATGATATTTCTTTGCCTGCTGTCTGAAGGCTTTTTTAATCTCTGCATCTGTAGCGGTCTTAGATACTCCTAATACCTCATAATAATCTCTTTTTTCTGCCATAATTGAAAATTCCTTTTATTATACAACTAATTCGCAAGGCCGGCCAAGCGGCCAACCTTGCGAGTAATTTTACTTACGCAGCCATTATGATGCTTTGATTGATAACCCGGATTACAGGTCATTAATCCTCATATCATTATGGCAGCATCTGTTTAATTATACTTCCTTGAAATCTGCGTCGATGACATCATCATCTGCACCGTTTGAAGCACCTGCATTCATATCAGGACCTGCTCCTGCTGCTCCTGCATTCATGTCAGGTCCTGCTCCTGCTGCTCCCTGCGCTGCCTGAGCCTGCTCATACATCTTTGCAAATACCTTCTGCGCACTCTGTGTGAGCTTCTCCTGTGCAGCCTTGAGCTCTGCAACATCAGCCTCTGTCATAGCCTCAGCCTCTTTATGTGCATCAAGGAATGACTTAACTGCTGCGATATCAGCCTCAACTGCTGACTTATCAGCGGCATCAACAGAATCTCCAACCTGCTTTAATGCATCCTCTGTCTGGAATACAAAGCTCTCAGCATCATTTCTTGCATCGATTGCTTCTTTTCTCTTCTTATCCTGTGCCTCAAACTCAGCAGCCTCTTTAACAGCCTTATCAATCTCATCATCAGACATATTAGATCCTGCTGTGATTGTGATGTGCTGCTCTTTTCCTGTTCCAAGATCCTTTGCAGAAACATTTACGATACCATTTGCATCGATATCGAATGTAACCTCAATCTGTGGAACTCCACGACGTGCTGGTGGGATACCATCAAGTCTGAACTGTCCGAGTGATTTATTATCGCGGGCGAAC
>ERZ791893.1721-NODE-1721-length-10395-cov-1.898259_pt1 | contig 10395 bp, 11 predicted proteins | sample MGYA00510154_ERZ791893 | MGnify/ENA primary metagenome ERZ791893 (study PRJEB30046, sample SAMN00792068) | human gut metagenome | study: EMG produced TPA metagenomics assembly of the A metagenome-wide association study of gut microbiota in type 2...
AAAAGAAATGGCATACGACCTGTGTGGGCGAGTGAGATAGAAAAGTTTCCCATGGCAGTTACCATGTACCGGTTCCCGGAGATGAAACACATGGGAGACATTACAAAACTGCATGGGGAAAACCTCCCGGTTGTGGATGTGATAGCCGGGGGTTCGCCATGTCAGGACTTATCCATTGCCGGGAGACGCGCAGGACTTGCGGGGATGCGTTCCGGTCTCTTTTTAGAGCAGGTACGCATCATAAAAGAAATGCGCAGGCAGGAGGAAAGGAGGAAAAACAGCAGTGGAAGGAGAGCAGATGTCCCTGTTCGACCTCGGTATATGGTCTGGGAAAATGTGCCGGGAGCCTTCTCAAGCGGAGAACCAAAAGGAGCAGATTTTAAGAGAGTCCTCGAAGAAGTCTGTGGTATATCGGAGGAGTCCGTATCTTTACCTGGACCGCCGGATGGGGCATGGACTCCTGCCGGGATTATTCTGGGACAGGAATTCTCTGTTGCTTGGAGGGTACTGGACGCTCAATTTTGGGGAGTCCCCCAGAGACGCAGAAGAATCTTCCTTGTCGCAGATTTTGGAGGCCACAGTGCCGGAGAGATATTATTTGAGTCCGAAAGCGTGTGGAGGCATTATCAGGAGAGCAGGGAACAGAGGGAAAAAGCTGCCGCCGATCTTGGAGGCGGCACTTTTGATGCAGGCACAGGAGCCGACATCGTGTGTCTGATGGATCAGGGAGGACAGCGGATGGATGTGTACCGGAACCTTATCGGTACACTTCTGGCACACAGTTCAAGCACACCGCCCATTATCATGGCGAGCAGTCAGGCAAATGCAGAAATCGGGATCGGATACTGTCCGACCATTACAGCAGCGGCAGGGATGGCAGGCAATAACCAGCCGATCCTGTTTGACAATCACGGACCGGACACCCGCTACAGCGGACCGGTGAAAGTGGCACAGACCATTACTTCTGCACTGGGGACGGGAGGCAACAATACGCCGCTTGCTGTCCATGGAGAACCCTACTGCATCGCCGGAAATGTCATCAACCGTCAGGATAAAAACGGGGGAAACGGCTGCGGCTATCAGCAGGGAGTCAGTTATACGCTGACAACAGAGGACAGGCACTGTGTGGCATACACGGATGACCTGCAGAGAAAAAAGCGTGTGAGGAAACTCATACCGCTTGAGTGTGAAAGACTTATGGGATTCCCGGACCACTGGACGGACATTCCGGGAGCAAGTGACAGTGTCCGGTACCGGGCATTGGGAAACAGCGTGGCAGTGCCGTGTGTGGAATATATCCTCTGTGGCATTGCTTATTTTTTAGAAAGACAGGAGGGAGAACGGGATGTACATATACCCGGATAATCTGAAATCGAAAGCGAGCATGTGGCTGTGGGAGCTAAAAGACCTTGCAGTGACAGGAATCATCGTACTGATATCCGTGTTTGCATTTGCCTATGCAAAACTGTGGTTCCCGATGGTGATAGCAGGTGTATACGCATTTTTAACGATACAGGTGGAGGATACCACCATCTTAAAATTTATCCGCTATGCATGTGCGTATTTTTTGGTGGAACAGCAGCATTATGAATGGAGGTATACCGCAAATGAAACGGAAGAATGAACAGTCCACAAGGGAGCTGATGGGGACAAAAGAACTGTCGGATTACAGCATCCGCACCTACCGGAAGGACGAGCTGGTCTATTTTCTGATCCAGCCGAGCAACCTGTCTGTGTTGTCGGAGGAGAGCCTTTCCGCAAGAATCTATGGACTCATGACGGTATTAAAAGGCATCACAGAAATCGAGATGATGTGCTTAAATTCCCGTGAAAATTTTGAGGACAACAAAAGATATTTAAAGAACCGCGCGGAGGAAGAAACCAACCCGACTGTGCGGAAACTGCTGGAACTGGATGCAGGACACCTTGACCGGATGCAGGTGCAGATGGCAACGGCGAGGGAGTTTTTACTGATTATCCGGCTGAGAAACCAGAAGGAGAATGAGGTGTTCGCTTACTTAAACCGTATCGAAAAAATGCTGGTGGAACAGGGATTTACATCCAAAAGAGCGGATGAGGAGGACATGAAGAGGATACTGGCTGTTTACTTTGAACAGAATGTCACAACGGAAAAATTTGAAGAATTTGATGGAGAGAGGTGGATCATTTTAAATGAATAACAACAGAAAGAAAAAAACACAGACACAGACACCGGGGGAAGAGAGGCTTAAGAGTTTCCTTGATATGATCGCACCGTCCGTCATCCAGTTTTACACGGATCATTATATCTGCGGGAATACGTTCCGCAGTGTCTGGGCACTCAGGGAATATCCGACTGCAACGGATGAGCAGGCAATCCTGCGCCATCTTGGGGAAAAGGATGGCGTGACACTGCGTATCTATACCAGACAGGTCACACCGGCAGAGGAGAAAAAAATCATCAGCAATGCGGCAAACAAGAACCGCATGAAACAGGGAAATACAGAAAATTTACAGGAGACAGTCACGGCAGCGAGCAACCTGCAGGATGTGACCAACATCATTGCGACCATGCACCGCAACAGGGAGCCGTTGCTGCATACGGCTGTGTATCTGGAGTTATCCGCAGCGGACATGGATAAGTTGAAGCTGTTGCAGACCGAAGTGTTGACAGAACTCATCCGTTCCAAACTGAACGTGGATAAGCTGCTGCTGCGCCAGAAGCAGGGGTTCCTATGTGTGCATCCGGCTGGCAGGAATGTCTTTCTGGAACAGTTTGAACGTGCGCTTCCGGCTTCGAGTGTGGCGAACCTGTTCCCGTTCAACTACTCCGGCAAGACCGATAAGAACGGATTTTATATCGGGAGGGATAAGTTTGGAAGCAATGTCATTGTAGATTTCAACCAGAGAGCGGATGACAAGACCAATGCCAATATCCTCATCCTTGGAAACTCCGGGCAGGGAAAATCCTACCTGTTAAAACTGATACAGACCATCCTGCGGGAGTCCGGGATGAAAGTTATCTGCCTGGACCCGGAGCATGAATATGTGGATTTGACCGGAAATCTGGGAGGCTGTTTTGTGGATTTGATGAGCGGGGAGTATATCATCAATGTGTTAGAACCCAAAACATGGGATGAAAACGGCAGCCCGGAAGATACAGAGGCACCCTATGCGTTCCGCTGTTCCTCAAAATTAAGCCAGCATATTTCCTTCTTAAAAGACTTTTTCCGAAGCTATAAGAATTTTACGGACAGCCAGCTTGACACGATAGAGATCATGTTAGCGAAACTTTATGAGAAGTGGAACATAGGGGATGATACGGACTTTGGCAGGCTTACGTCAAAGGATTACCCGATCCTGTCTGACCTTTACGATCTGATGGAGGAGGAATATAAGCATTACGATGTGAAGAAGAAACAACTGTATACCGCAGAGCTTCTGCAGGAAATCTGTCTTGGACTTCACTCCATGTGTAAGGGAGCGGAGTCCAAATTTTTTAACGGACATACAAACATCACGGACAGCAGTTTTCTGACTTTCGGTGTCAAGGGACTGCTTCAGGCAAGCAAAAATGTGAAGGATGCCATGCTGTTTAATGTGCTTTCCTACATGTCCAATGAACTTCTGACCAATGGGCATACGGCAGCCTGCATCGATGAGTTTTATCTGTTCCTTACCAACCTGACCGCCGTGGAATATATCCGAAACTTTATGAAACGTGTGCGAAAAAAGGACAGTGCCGTCATCCTTGCCAGCCAGAATCTGGAGGACTTCAATATCGATGGAATCCGGGAGTACACGAAACCGCTGTTTTCCATCCCAACCCATGTATTCCTGTTCAATGCGGGAAACATCGATTCCAGATTTTATATCGATACCTTGCAGCTTGAGCAGAGCGAATACAACCTGATCCGTTATCCGCAGAGGGGCGTGTGTCTCTATAAATGCGGCAATGAACGTTACAACCTCATGGTACATGCACCGGAGTACAAGGAGAAACTGTTCGGAAGTGCCGGAGGACGATAAGGCAGGGAAAAAGGAAGGAGGGATGCCAGACTATGGACATGAGGGAGCAGAAATTCGGCATTGAGATCGAGATGACAGGCATTACCAGACAGCGTGCTGCGGAGGTTATGGCAGCCTATTTTTCCTCTGTAGCCAGCTATGACGGTGGAAGCTATGAAGTGTACAGTGTCAGGGATGCGGCAGGGCGCAGGTGGAAAGTCATGTATGACTCCAGCATTGAGGCACAGAAAAAAGGCGGCGGTTATGCGGGGAGTGAGTACAAGGTAGAATTTGTTTCCCCCATCTGTGAATATGCGGATATCCCTGTCATACAAGAACTCATCCGGCAGCTCCGGCATGCAGGTGCAGTGGCAGGAAAGAATACAGGCATCCATGTGCATATCAACGCGGCACCCCATGATGCAAGGACACTGCGGAACATCACCAACATCATGTACAGCAAGGAAGATTTGATCTATAAGGCACTTCAGGTAGATGTAGAGAGGGAGCATCGTTACTGCCAGAAGGTGGAAGAGGACTTTTTGCAGGAACTGAACCGGAAGAAACCAAAGAGTCTGGAGGAAGTGAGCAGGATCTGGTACAAGGGGGTTGATGGAAGGCACAGGCATTACCATGAAAGCCGTTACCACTGTCTGAATCTGCACAGCGTGTTCCAGAAGGGAACGATTGAGTTTCGTCTGTTTAACTCCACTACCCATGCAGGAAAAATAAAGGCATATATCCAGCTCTGCCTTGCCATTTCTGCGCAGGCATTGAACCAGAAATGTGCCAGCCGGATCAAGACTGCCAGCACCAACGAAAAATATACATTCCGTACCTGGCTGTTAAGGCTGGGAATGATCGGGGATGAATTTAAGACGGCGCGGAAGTTTCTTCTGGAAAATCTGGAGGGCGGCATTGCATGGAAGGACCCGGAACAGGCTGTGAGACAGAAGGAAAGACTGCGTGCGATGAAAGAAAAGAAAGAACTGGAAACCGGACATGCACAGCAGGCAGACAGCATGGAAGAAGAGGTGCCGGAGGATGCACAGGGAATGAACATGACCATGTAAAAACAAAACGCAGAGAAAGGAAACAAGAATATGAACATGACAGGAAGAAGATATATTGCATACGGCTCGAACTTAAACCGGGCGCAGATGGCACTGCGCTGCAAAGGTGGTAGGAACCGGGGAAATCAAGGACTATGAGCTGTTGTTCCGTGGAAACAGGAACGGGGCGGTAGCTACGGTGGAGCCGAAAAAAGGGGAGAGTGTACCGGTGTTAATCTGGGAGATTAGTCCGAGAGATGAGTTTAACCTGGACCGTTATGAGGGATATCCGAGACTGTATGGAAAAGAAATGCTGGAAGTGGAGCTGGATGGAAAACGGGAGAAAATGATGGCATATACCATGACGGAGGGGTATGCCATGGGAGTCCCTTCGGAACATTACCTTGCTACCATCCGCACCGGATATCAGGAGGCAGGATTTGATGAGGATGTTCTGATGGCAGGTGTTGAAAAGAGCAGGGAACGAATGAAACAGGAGATGGAAGCAGAGAGAATGGAGGAAGCACCATGGAGCCAGCAACTGCCGCTCTGATCGCAAGGGCAGCCATAGCAGCCGGAACCAATAAAAAAGTGTGGACAGGGATTGCCTCCGTACTGGCAGCCTTGTGTCTTCCGGTCATCCTTGCCGTCATGTGCTACATTAGCATTGCCTCCGGTGGAACAGAGCATAACCGGGCGGCAGTGCATCTGGCATTCGATGGAGGGGAAGCACCGGATGGAATGCCTGCGGATTATCAGGCTTATGTCCGCCAGATGCAGGAAAGTTTTGCGGAGCTGGATGCCATATTAGATGACATTGATGGCATGACAGAAGGGGAAGTGTGCGACAGGTATCTGGTCAAATCCGTTTTTTATTCTCTGTATTTCGGCGCAGACCGGGTACGGCTTGAGACGGATGATTATAAAAAATTCGCAGACTGTTTTGTGGATTATGAGGAACGGACACAAAACATAGAGCAGGAGGACGGGACCGTCACGCTGGAAAAATATACCGTGCAGTTGCCATTGGGGATAAGACAAAAATCTTCCAAAAACTTGCATCCGACTATGGAGTTACCGCAACTTATGAACAACAGTCCAATGCAGTCAATGTGTGGTATGGGGCAAAGTATGACACGGCAGCCCCGACAGAGGGGGATGAATTTTCCGACTGGGGCGGCTGGAACGGGGCAGGGGATATCCCTGTGTATGATCTGCCGGCCAACGGGAATGGGAGTGATATCGTACAGCTTGCATTATCAAGACTGGGGCATCCGTACTCGCAGGCACTCCGCGGAACCGGGAATTATGTCGACTGCAGTTACCTGACGCTGTGGTGTTACAGACAGATAGGAATCTCCCTGCCGGGAACGGCGGCAGAGCAGGGAAGATATATGGTGGAGCATAACCTGACGGTTGCAAAGGAATCACTGCAGCCGGGGGACCTTGTGTTCTGGAGCCACAAACCAAACGGAAGATACATGAACATCACGCATGTGGGCATCTATGCCGGAGACGGCATGGTCGTGGATGCGTCCTATTCCAAAGGGAAGGTGGTGTACCGTCCCCTGTTTGATAACGATAAGCAGGTACTGTATGGCAGGCCGCAGTAAATTTTTTGATGCCGCAGGCATCTGTTTTCCGCCAGAAAATGGAAATGAAGGAGGAGCGATATGGCAGAAAAAGAAATAAAAATCACATTTGCCGGGGAGAAACTGGAGGCATTAAGTTTCTTTCTGGCAGAGCAGGGAGGAAAAACCGTGGAGGAGCTGTTGAAGAGCCATCTCGATAAATCTTATGAGAAAAATGTTCCTGCACAGGTCAGAAAATTTGTGGAGAGCAGAATGGAAACTCCACAGGAGACAGCAAATCAGGAGGAGGAATCCCAGAGAACGGGAGGCACAAGACAGCAGAGAGCATCCGGCAGACGGAGCAGGGAGACACAGAATCAGGAAGAGCAGCCGAGAGAGCCGGTGCCGGAAACTGTGGAAGAGACAGCAGAAAATACGATGAGCATGGGAATGTGAGGCGGATCAGTGAACGGATATGAAGAGAAAATAAAAGACCGTCTGTTTCTGGAAGTGTGCAATGCGGCAGGCAGAGAGGAATGGGACGGACTGGCGCATCAGCAGAAGGAAAACCTCATGCTGGTATGCCGTCTCAGCGGGTATGACGAAAAGTTTCAGAGGGACTGCGGACTTGTCACCAGAGAGCAGATGGAGCATTGGGGGATAGAAGAAGAGGTGCTTTTTCAGGATGCATGGGCAAATATGTTTGCAAAACGTCCGCCGCTCCTTATGGATTTTGAGGATGCCTACGGGCATCACTATGACCAGAATATCCTTTCGATGGAGAAAAAACCGGAGAGAATCTGGAGGACGGATGCCGACTTTTATGTCCTTACCAACAACATGGATCATGGGGCGGTGTACATGATGGACGAGGCAACGCTGCAAAAATCAGCAGAAAAGCTGGATGGAAATCTGATCGTCCTTCCGGCATCCATCCACGATGTGTATCTTATGGTGGAGCGGGAAGGCCTGGACATGGAACGGCTGAGGAATGGGGTATATGGAGCAAACAGGGCGTTCCCGGATGCAGACTATCTGTCCGATGAGATTTACCGATATGACAGGGATACGCACAGGCTGTCTGTCATACCGGGGAGCGTGCAGGAAGAGCAGGCAGGAATGGTGCTGTATCAATAGTGTGTTTTTCTGAAAATAATTTCAACTGAGAGTTTAAATTTGGAGGTAAAGTGATGAAACAGGCAGTCGTTACAATCAAATATGATGAGGAAAAGTTAAATGCTGTGAAACAGTATATGGGAAAAAAGGACGCAGATTTTGATGCGGAACTGAAGGAAGTCCTTGGAAAAATGTATGAGAAATATGTGCCGCAGGCGGTCCGTGAATACATTGAAAGCAGAGGGGATGTGCCGCCTGCAATCAAAAAGGCAAACCGCCAGCAGGGAAAAAACAGTGCGGCATCCGGCAGTGCTGCGGAGAATGAGTAGGGAACGGAGGAAGCATGGACAAGATAAAGATTCTGAAAGTAGAGCCGGGGAAACCTCCCTGTGTGAAGGAGATTGCGAATGACTTTAAGGCAAGTCAGGAAGAGGTGGAGGGAGACATTGAGTGCGTTGGTTTTGGAGATGGATGTGTGGCAGTAATCAACGCTGAAGGAAAACTAAATGGAATGCAGCCGAACCGCAGGAATGGTGATGATATCATCTGCGGTCCATTTTTTATCTGCGGGGATACCCCGGACGGTGATTTCATTTCCCTGACGGAGCAGCAGATCGAAGAATATACAAGACGATTTGGAGAGATTGAGCAGTTTACAGGGCAGGAACCGGAACTGGAGCCACATATGACCATCCTCGCTTTTTAAGAAAGTGACAGGACAATGGAAAGGAAACGGCACAGACACCGCCGTGTGAGCCTGCGTGTGGCAACGTGTGACGTTATTCTGCAAAACTGGATAAAGTGACCGACTAGGCTGCATTCTGCCCTGTGTGAGCCGATTTGGAGAAATTAACAGAAAAACCGGAGTGCGGAGGCATCCAAGACTCCGAAAATGGGGATGAAACGGGGCTGTAAAACAGGGTCGAAAATAGTGCAGGTTAAAGGGGTTATGCCGCAAAAGAGCGGCTTAACCCGTCAGACGCCCACCGGCAGAGCCGTTGGGCAGTTCTAAGCATGGCATAACTTTTTTGGAAGCTTCGGAAAGGTTATGCCATTTTTATTTTTGATACAGCGCAATCAGGCAGTAGAGGCCGGCAGAAGTTATGCCTTTTGCGGAAACAGGGAAAAAAGTCTATAGACAGAGGAAAAAGAAGGAGGAAATGAGTAGTCCCATGGGGTGAGGTGCGCACCACTACCAGAATGGGACGATGAAAGTATTGGAATTATTTGCAGGAACAAGGAGCATCGGGAAAGCCTTTGAACAACGGGGACATGAAGTATTCAGTGTGAAATGGTCGAAAGAGTTTGAAAACATTGATCTGTATGATGACATCAACAAGGTGACGGCAGAGGATATCTTAAAACTTTTCGGGAAACCGGATGTCATCTGCTGCATACAGCCGCCGTTATCCGGCGATCTGCCAGCAGACCGACGCAGACCCGGAAACGGGCTGCATGGAGTTTGATATTGAGAAAGGCCGCTTCTCTTTCCGTCTGACCGCCCCATACAGTGAGGAACGGCGGGAAGCAGCGCGGCAGTTTGCCAAGGAAAACAATGCCGCCAGCAGACTGAAATGAGGTGGATTTGTTCATAATCCTGTGCTATACTTCTCTTGAAAAAAGAACAACAAATCGAAATTTTGAGGAGGTTTACTATGATATATAAGTTTACGGAAGTATTAAACGATCTTGTTAATTATTTTATTCTTGGTGACATTTTACTACTGGAAAGTTGGAAAAGAGCCAATAATCTTTCAGACGATTTGGCAACGGAATTTACCACAAATGAAAGTGGGGATAGGGCTTTTAGTGAAGGTATTGTTATCCCCATGAGTGGCATTGAAAACTATCCTTATACCGTATTGTTTAATCTCTCTGGTGATAAACCGGAGTTGTGCAAAGGGGAAAGCCGATTGCAGTTTAGAAGGAGTGGTTATTCCCTCAAAGTGGATAATAATATGCTTATGCTTTTTACATGGCACATATTAAAACAGTTTACTCCCGAAAAAGTGAAAACTCTAATTTCTTATTACAGACAGAATAAAAAGCCAATTGTCGAACTTGCAAATGGCTGGTATCATATCGAGATTTTGGGTGGAGAAACCTTGCAGGACGGGGACTATGAGCCTACATTTGAATTTGTGATACAACCAATAGAAAATGAAGAAAAAGCCGCAAATGCTGATATGAATTTAAGCTTTGAAATTATAAGTTCTGCTTATTAAAACTAAATATATTATCCACAAGGGCAGCCGAGAAAATCGACTGCCCTTTTTCCATGCCTACGGGCAGAAAGGAGCGACCAGCTATGACGAAACCGAGGGAGAAAACCCGTGAGGAATTGACCGCCGAGATTGAGGAAGGCAAGAAGAAAATCCGGCAGTTTGAAAACCGGGAGAAAATCATCAAGCAGAAGCTATCCGTCGAGGAACGCAAGGCGAGAAACCACAGGCTTTGTAAGCGCGGCGGCTTCATGGAGAGCCTTGTGCCGGAGCTGATTGCCATGCCGGACGAGGACGCGAAAGCCTTTTTACGGCTTGCCTTGATGAGCGAGCCAGCACAGGAGTTTTTGAAAAAACGAGCCGGGGACGGGAATGCGGAGTAATCCCTTTGGAACAAAGGGCGCACTTATACACCCTTGCGGGCGTGTGCGCTCTGCCGAGGGCTCA
>ERZ791893.1724-NODE-1724-length-10359-cov-2.630823_pt1 | contig 10359 bp, 9 predicted proteins | sample MGYA00510154_ERZ791893 | MGnify/ENA primary metagenome ERZ791893 (study PRJEB30046, sample SAMN00792068) | human gut metagenome | study: EMG produced TPA metagenomics assembly of the A metagenome-wide association study of gut microbiota in type 2...
AGCAAGACCGAATAGGGAAGGGTTGAGGCTGCCCGCTGACCTTCCGGGTTGCGTCGCTTGAGCAGCCAAGCAATTGGCTGACTAGACAGATAATCATCACCGTGCAAACGGGACAGAACTCGGCTTATTGAATGCTCGCCCTGAAATAAAAGCAGACCGTCAGGTCTGCTTTTTTAGTGCGCCTGAGCTTGCATGTGAACGGACGGGAGGTATGGAAAAATTAGGAATTAGGAATGAGGAATGAGGAATGGTGGTGGCGGCGCACAAATCGGGAAGCGCCGCCTTATGAAATACGATAGCGGCTCCGCCGCACCATTTGACACTACCCATACTCGTCATTTCGAGCGGTGGCAAGGGAACTGGATTCGTAGGGAGACGCAGGCGACCGAGAATCCAGTGACACGCTTCCCCTCGGGTGGCAGCATGCTATGTGACTCTGTCCTTAAAATCGCTACAGCTACGATGAGTCGAGAAATCTTTCTTGTAAATGACTATGACGGTGTTACAACTCTGGAGGATGTCGATTATGCCGGAAGCGTCGCCTTATGATAATCAACAGCGGCTGACGCCGCAGTCCCATCAGAATCCCTCTGTCTGCTGGCGCAGACATCCCCCTTTGGAAAAGGGGGACTAACTATTAGCCTTGCGGCGCCACCATCCGCTAACCTCCGTCGCCTTCGGCGCCACCGCCGGGCCCTGAAAGGAAGGCGCTTTAATGTGCAGAGAAAGCGCCAACGTGGGCCCGGCTCGAAGGTCCTCTGCAGGACCCTCGCCTTCTGAGGAAGGAGGCTGACCAATAGCGGCGAAGCCGCCATTCTACCTTATGCCCCCGGTGCGAAGCACCTACAACCCGGTGAACGAGCAGAGCGATGTTTACCCACAACCCTTAGCCCCATTCACCCCGTTTGGCCACTCGCCAACCTCAAGGGACAGCTCGACAAACTGAAATTGGCAATACTCCAAAGTCCCTGTTACAGATCCAGTCCGGAATCCATGCCGAAAACCTTCATATGGCGGCTGAAGATGGATTCTCCCCGGTCCGTAAAGTAACCGAGATATTCTGCCACCGTATTGTCTCCGGTAGGCTTTTCGGCGCTGGAACTTCCATAGGCTGTACGGTCTGCCAGGAAGCGGCTGTCCATGGGCATAAAAGAGGCAGAAAGGCCTTCCAGCATGGCGGCAGCGAAAGGAGCAATTTCTTCTGTGGAAATCGGAGTGCCCACCGTAGATACGGCGTCCGTCAGGATAGCGGCTGCTGCCTTCCCTGCTTCCGTCTTTCCGGCTGTGATGGAAAAGGGGCAGGTAAAGAGCGTTTCCACTTCCAGGTAATCCAATGCTGCCAGGAACAGATACAGGGAAGACAGATTTTCCTCGGATACCCCTATCCTTCTTAAATCCACAATATTCCCGGGAATATCATCCACTGCATCCGAAGCACCGGCAGTGAGTACAGAGAAGACCTTCCAGCCGATTTCTTCCCACTCCGGAGCCTCTTTGCTGCAGATTTCTTTCCATATTCTGAAAAGGTCCGCTTCCTTCAGGAGCAGCGGCTTGTTTCCGCTGGGGGGAATATGAAAATAGTGGGCCGATACCTGGGCCTTGGGATTCGGCTTTTCAATGAAATTTTCCGGAAGTCCGGCATCCTTCAGCCGAGATTTCAGATACACCGGAGGCACTCCCATATCAATGAGTCCTCCTACCATCATGTCCACCGTCAATTTTCCATAGCATCTGATAAAAAGAGCTTTCATTACCGGATCTCCTTTCTCTGCCTTCCGCTGCCTGCTCCATCAATGGCCACATCCACATCGGCAGTACCAAATGTTTTCATCTGGTTCAGCATGTCAATGGCCGCATCCAGCAGGGACAATCCCAGGGCAGATCCAAATCCTTCGGCTTCCGTGAAATCATAATGAAGATAGGCATGCATGCCAAGTTTCTGCATCTGCATCTTATGTACCGGTTCTTCATAATAAACGGAAGGAAATACAAAATTCCTGATTTCCGGATACACCGTCACCGCTGCCAGTACGGCTGCTCCGGTTACCGCATTGTCAAAAGCTACAATCATGCCGTTTCTAGCCGCTTCCACTACGAATCCGAAGAGCGCAGCAATCTCGCAGGACCCCACTTCCGCCAGGTTTCCGATTGGATTTTCCCCAAAGTTTCCAATACCAGCCAGCCGGATGCTGTATCCGCCCTTTGCAGATACTTTCATCAGGTCTTCTTTCATGACTGCCGCCGTCACTGCAAGGGCAGAGAGAAGAGACCGCTCCCCTATGTTGCCAAGCCCCGCCGCTTCGACCCCCTGGGAGGCCAGGGTCTTGGCTACGGACATGCCGATAGAAACAGCGCCATTTACCACTTCATCATCCATGGCGGGATGACCATGATGGGTACCATGAATCATTTTCTTTGTCAGCACCCCTTCGATATCGGAGGTATCTTTTTCCAGTCCCACATCCACCAGATATACGGGGGACTCCAGGTTGCGGGCAATCACATTGACCGGGCCATATCCCTGGGCCACCAGTTTCATTTCATCATGAGAAAGCTGCCCCTTTGTCTTGTTCTCACCGTCCACCGCCGTATCTCCGCCAAAAATAACGAGGGCCTTGTTCAGGTAGGACGGCTTTACTTCCCCCCGAATGCCGGCGATACGGACTGCCATTTCTTCCAGTTTTCCTAAAGAATGGATCGGCTTGATCAGGTTATCCACATAAAGCTGGCAGGCCTTCATAATTTCTTCATTCAACTTCGGAATCCCGCTCATGCTTTCACCCCCACTTCTTCTTTAGTTGCACATTCCCGGTACACCGAAAGGGCCAGGTCAAACATTTTCGTCTGGATGCCGGCACCTACGGCTTCGCCGAGGCGGAAATCCAGGTCTATATACTCTGTGAGTCCCAATGCGGCCAGGGACTTTTTATGGGCCTGTTCCAGGGACAGGTGGGACGCCATAAGATAATGGACGGACTCCGGTGCCAGGGCCTTTGCAATGAAAGCACTGGCTGTCGTATTGAATCCATCAATGATGGTCATGGCATGGTTTGCCGCAGCTCCCAGAATGACACCGGTCATGCAGCCGAATTCAAAACCTCCGACCTTGGACAGTACATCCAGACCATCCTTTGGATCCGGGTGGTTCACATCCATGGCAGTCTGCACCACTTCCACCTTGTGCCGAAGCCGTTCATCGGAAATATTGGTTCCACGCCCCGTCACTTCGATGGCATTCCAGTGGTTAAAAGCGCCCAAAATGCAGGCGGAAGAGGTGGTATTGGAAATTCCCATTTCTCCAATGGTGAAAATCCGGTATCCCTCTTTGATTTTCTCTTCTGCAATCTCTATGCCCGTCTCGATGGACCGGATAGCTTCTCCCCGGGTCATGGCCGGACCTTCGGCAATATCCTTTGTGCCCCAGGCAATTTTACGGTCAAGGAGCCCCGGAACGCCGGACATATCCGCATTAATGCCCATGTCCACCACCACCATGTCGGATCCCGCATAGTAAGCCATAGCATTGGCGGAAGCCCCTTTCGTCTCCACATAGGCTCTCGTCATGCCTACGGTGGTAGACTGGGGATAGGCGGAAACTCCTTCCTTGTATACCCCATGATCCGCACAGGCAATCACCGTGCAGCACCTGGGAATGGCCGGAATCACTTCTCCCGTAATTCCGGCATACTGGGTCACCATGGTTTCCATTTTTCTCAGGTCCCCCATGCCAAGGTACAGGTCCTTCCACCGCCGTGCCGCCTTTTCCATGGCATCCTCATCCAACGGCAGGATATGGTTAATCGTCTCGTCCAATAATCCCATACATTCCTCCTTATTATATATTCATTAGTGATATATTAGTTTTGCAATGATATTCTTATTCATTATACCATATCGGAGACTGGCAAAAGTGAAGCGGAATGAGTGCTGCCAATTTCAGTTTGTCGAGTTGTCAGCTGAGATAGGCGAGCGTCCCCAATGGGGTGGATGGGGCGTAAGGGTTGTGGGTTGGCATCGCTGCGCTCGCCAACCAGGTGGTGGCTTCAACATCGCTTCGCTTGTTGAAGCGGGGGCATAAGGTGGATCAGCCGCCATCGGCGGCCATTGAACCAACAGCCCCCGCTTTGGGAAGGCGTCAGCCTTCCCAAAGCCACAACCCGGTCGGGCCAGCGAAGCGGCGCCCGACCCACAACCCTTATGCCCCATCCATCCGAGCAGCCCGCCGGCCAGCCACGAACCACATCAGCTCGTCAAATCGCAATAGTCATATCTGATTCAATTGTATCATATTCTGTCATCGTATCAGCCGAAATTGCCGGATACGTAACGGATGGTTCTTTCCTTCTTCGGGTTTTCGAAAATCTGCTGTGTATCGCCGTATTCCACCATTTCGCCGAGGTAGAAGAAAGCGGTCTTATCGGCAATACGCTGGGCCTGCTGCATGTTGTGGGTAACCATGACCACCGTGTAATCTTCCTTCAGTTTCACAGCCAGTTCTTCGATGTGGGCTGTGGAAATGGGGTCCAAGGCGGAGGTTGCTTCATCCATAAGGAGCACTTCCGGTTCTACAGCCAGGGCTCTGGCGATGCAGAGCCGCTGCTGCTGGCCGCCGGAAAGGCCGAGGGCGGACTTGTGGAGACGATCTTTCAGTTCGTCCCAGATGGCTGCCTGTTTCAGGCTTCTTTCTACGATTTCATCGAGGTCGCTCTTTTTCGTGATGCCCTTCAGCCGGGGACCGTAAGCTACGTTATCGTAAATGCTCTTCGGAAAGGGGTTCGGCTGCTGGAATACCATGCCCACATGACGGCGAAGGACGGTGGGGTCGATTTCCTTATAAATATCGACGCCGGAGAGAAGGACCTGGCCTTCTACACGGCAGCCGGGAACCAGGTCATTCATGCGGTTCAGGGTGCGGAGGAATGTGGATTTGCCGCAGCCGGAAGGTCCGATGAGGGCGGTGATCTGGTTCTTTTCAATGCGCATGGAAATCTTCTTCAGCGCCTGGAAAGCGCCGTAGTAAAGGTCCAGTCCCTTGCAGTCAAAAATAATATTGGAATAAACGGAAATGGACGGTGCCTGGGCGGAGGCCTGGACGGCCATGGAATTATTATTTGTCATCATGAATTTTCTCCTTCAGTCTTCTTAGAAATATAACGGCTCACGAGTCTGGCTCCGATACTGAAAACCAGGACCATAATCATCAATACGGCGGAAGCAGCAGCGGCTGTATCTACAGCGCTGGGGCCAAGGCCTTCCGTGCGGGCTGCCCAGACCTGGAGGGAAAGGGTCTCGCCGGGGCGGAATGGATTCAGTGGACAGGTAGGGGATGTGATATCCCATACGTTCCAGTTAATATCAGTACTCATACCGGCAGTGTACAGAAGAGCGGCGGCTTCGCCGAAGCCTCTCCCTGCAGCCAGGATGACGCCGGTCACGATGGGTCCCACCGTAGCGGGAAGCATAACGTGCCAGATGGTTTCGAAATGGGTGGCTCCCAGGGCCAGACTGCCTTCCTTATACCCGCTGGGAAGCGCTTTGAACGCATCGTAGGTGGTGGAAGTGATGAGCGGCAGGGACAGCACCGATACCGCCATGGCGCCGGAGAACAGGTTCCACTGGCTGTGAACCATGATGATAAACACCAGGTAGCCGAAAAGGCCGACCACGATGGAAGGAAGGGAAGACAGGGTCTCGATGGCGATGCGGAGACTGTTTGTCACTCTTCCGGGCGGTGCATATTCCGCCATGTACACACCGGCCATGACGCCGATGGGGACAGAAATAATGAGGGAAAGGACCACCAGGTAAACCGTGTTGAAGAACTGGTTTCCAATGCCCTCCGGTCCGAAGGAAAAGATTTCAGGCTTAAAAGCTTTCACGCCGCCCCATACCACGTAAAGTGTAAAGGCAATGAGGAGAAGCACGAAAGCGGCGGAAATGAAATAGAAGAAAAATGTGGCCACATGATCGGCAAAGCGGGCCCTCTTCAGCCCTCCGTCGATGAGACGGAGATCAGAAGCGCCATGGCCGGTCGGGTTTGCGGACTGAACAGTCATGCCAGGGACTCCTTTCTTGCTGCAATCAGATGGATAATCAGGATAAAGATCAGGGAAATAATGAAGAGCAGGAGAGCCATGGTCCACAGGGCGGAATTCAGTTCCCCGCCATCCATGGCGCCGCCCATATCAGAAGCAATGGCTGCGGTAAGACTGTTCGTCGGAGCCAGGAGGCTTGTGGGGAATGCTTTCATCTTGCCGATGACCATGGATACAGCCAATGCTTCCCCGAAGGCACGGGCCAAGCCAAGGACGATAGCCGTAAGAATGCCCGGCAGCGCTGCCGGAAGGAGTACTTTATAAATCATCTGCCACCGGGTGGAGCCCAGTCCGTAGGCCCCTTCAATGTACTTCTTATTCACGCTCCGGATGGCATCGGCAGAAACGGAAGTAATGGTAGGATAAATCATGACGGAAAGGACAATGGACGCCGCCAGCACGGACTGCCCGTGGGGCAGTTTGAAAATCTTCTGCAGGAACGGTACCAGCACCACCAGGCCAACCCAGCCATAGACAACGGAAGGAATGCCGACGAAAATTTCTACAGCCGGACGGATGATCTTCTCTCCGATCTTCGGCGAAATCTGTGTCATGAATACCGCTGTGGACAGGCTGAAGGGAATGGCAATGACAAGAGTCAGGAAACAGGTGAGGATGGAGCCGTAAATGAAGATGGCCGCCCCTACCTTGCCGCCTCCCACATCGGTATCAGAAGGCTTCCAGGTCGAGGAAAAGAGGAATTCTCCAATGCTGTGATGGAATTCCGTAAACGTAAGCATGCCCTTTGCCAGAAGGAAGCAGCCGATGGCAATGGTGAGGACAATCAGAAACAGGCCGCATATGGTGGATACGCTTTTACCCAGAATTTCACGCCGGAACATATGCTGCTGGCGCGTATTGCTTTCCATTCATTTCTCCTTTTTTTTAAGACGGGAAAGGCAGCCGCACTTTCATACGGCCGCTTTTCCCGCAAAATGTCTGTATCGTTTTATTATTATCAACTACGATTATTTTGTCTTCATCTTGGAGGATACGCCGTAGCCCTGTTTTTCGATTTCTACGCCGTATTCATCGGAGAGAACATAGTCCAGGTAAGCTTTGACAGCGCCGGTAGCTTCACCCTTGGTGTACATGTGTTCATAGCCCCATACTTTGTACTTGCCGTTGTAGGTATTTTCCAGTGTCGGTTCTACTCCATCGATAGCAACTGCTGCCACGTCTTTGTTATTGACGAGGTAAGGAAGTGCTACATAACCGATAGCGCCTTTGGTCTGAGCAACGCTCTGGATCAGTGTGCCGCTATCATCGGTTTCAAGGGACTTGTTGGAAGCTTCTTCCTTGCCGGCCAGTGCCAGTTCGGTGAAGAGAGCACGGGTGCCGGATGTGGTCGGTCTGGTTACGAGAACGATTGGTTCATCGGGGCCGCCAACGTCTTTCCAGTTTGTGGTCTTTGCAGTGAAGATATCCTGCAGCTGCTGGGAAGTAAGGCTCTTAACCTTTTCTGCAATGTCCTTATTCACAATGGTTGCTACGGTCATGGTGCAGACCTTGTGGTCTACGAGGCCCTTTGCCTTGTCAGCGGGGAGCTTTGTTTCAGCTGCCACATCGGAGTTGCCGATGTTGACGGAGCCTTCAGCAACCTGTTTCAGGCCTGTGCCGGAACCGCCGGCGTTCAGGGTAATAGAAACATCCGGATTCTTTGTTTTGAACTTAGCTGCCGCATCTTTAGCCAGCGGAAGCAGTGCGGATGAACCGGAAACGGTTACCTGGCCGGATACCTTTGCGCCGGAAGCGGCACCGCTTTTTGCCGGAGCCGAATTGCCACCGCAGCCTGCTGCTGCTACGAGTGCTGCAGAAGAAAGAGCCAGAGCCATCCACTTTTTAAGATTCATGTTAATCCTCCCTTGAAACGAATGATGATTTATTCTTTTTGTTTCGATGATTCTAGTCTACGGGATGGATGTAAAATGCAGAACTGTAAAAAAGTATAGTTTCCGTCTATTTTGTAAGTTTTATGTAAATTCTTGACATATAAAAGAGGTTTAGAAAATTATTTTCTAAACCTCTTTTATATGTCAACTTATTTTTAGATATTTCACTTCTTACCATACCCGGCAGCGGCATCACGAACCCAGTTGAACCGTTCCGAGTCGATGTCCTTGGGCACCGTGCAGTCTGCGCCGAGGATGACGCCCATTGTTCCGGCATGGTCCAGAAGCCGTCTCGTTTCTGCCTGCACTTCTTCCTTTGTACCAGAATAGAGTACCCCTTCCGGGTTGTTGTCAAAACCGCCGATGACGCAGCGGTGGTCAAAGATTTCCTCTCCCTTTTCCAGGGGCACCCCTTCGAAGGCCACGGCCCAGTTCACCGCCTTGAAAGGATAGTCCTTGTACCAGGTGAGGTCATTGTGGCAACCCATGTAGCCGCAGATGTGGAGGAGGTTGTAGTCGGACACCGAATTGGCGGCCTCCAGCACCGCCACCTCCGAGGGCGTGATGAATTCCGCATACTTTTCCTTCGTCATGGCGGGATGGGGAATATTCTGGACAGACAGGTAAATGCCGTCAGCGTGGCCATCGGTGATGACCGCCTTCGCCAGGGTGGCGATATCCTCCGTCAGCACCGCCATCACTTCCTTCAGGGCCTCCGGATCCTCTTTCATGAAATCGGTGATGACCGTCTTTGCATTGCTGCCGGTCTGCTGGAATTCGATGCACCGAGTGGGGGCAAAGAGGTTGTAGAAGACCATGACCTCTTTCCCATACCGTTCCGTCAGGATGCCGCAGAGTTCCACCTGCTTCTGCACCCATTCCGAATCCCGGCCCAGAGGCTTAATATTTTCCGCATCCCTGATGGACTTCAGGTCGTGCAGCTGTTCATGGGGATAGAGGAAAAATCCATCCGTCATGATTTTCACGAAATCCGGATGCCAGGAATGATAAAATCTGTCATGCCCCGCCAGATTATCCACCCAGGCGGAATGATCGGCCAGTGCATCTGCGTGTCTCTGATCTGCCAGAAAATGATGCCAGAAACCTACCGGTACTCGATCTACCGGTCTGCAGTCAAGAGCTGCCTTAACGAGTTCTCTCTTAGTCTGTGCCATAATGCCCCTCCTTTAGAAGCAATACTATTTATATATGGATATGGTTACATGGTAATAGAGAGAATAGAGAAAAGCAAGAGGGTTTTGCTTCGGGCATAGAGGTGGCGCAAGGGGAATGCCTTCGGCAAGGCGGAGCGTCCTGCAGAGGACCTCCGGGTCCGAATAAGTTGGTGCCTATACTGCACATCAGGGCGCCTTCCTTTTTGTATTCGGACGGCACAAGGGTAACGGGCTTCGCCCGAAGGGGTGGTGCGCAACGAACAGGAGCGCAGGGAGCGGCAGCGACTGAGCATCCTGTGAGTCGCTTTCCCCTCGTGGGTGTGGCGCACAAAGTTTGGACGCGCCGCGAGTTTATATTTTGACGGCTTCTGGCGATATTTCAGTTTATCAAGCTGTTAGGGCGATGCTTACGGATAGAGTCATTCGTGCGGGGGCTTCTAGCTGCCAGCTTCTAGCTTCCAGGAAAGCTGACCAGCCTACGGCACGAATGACTGACGAAAATATCGGGTGGGTAGCGCCGCAGGCGAATCAGCTTTCCTGGCAGCTAGCCGCTAGTAGCTAGAAGCTCCATGCGAATGACTCTACCCATCTGCGCCGAATACAGCAGCTCTACAAACCGCAATTTGAGGACATAGAAATAATTCCATCAAAAAAGTGCGGCGCCATATGAATTGTGCGCCGCACCTTCCCCTCGCCGAAGGCGTTACCCCTCATCTACCCTGGCATCAGGCCAGTCATCCTTCTCCATTCATCTTCCTGATTTCCGCCAGCAGGTCCTCCGCCTCCTTCCGAGACTCCGCTTCCCTTTCCGGATTCTCCGTGAATTCCATATCGATAGCCATGCCTTCATGGATATCCTTGAACCATTTGGCCGGGAGGATGACCGTTTCCTCTTCCTCCGTCAGGAGGACCGCTTTCTTTCCTTCGATTCTGTCTACGATGGCTTCTTTTTTCATTATGCCCGCTCCTTTGTAATCTGATACTTGCTGCCGTCGGTGGTCAGGGTGACCGTGCCGTTCCGGTCGGTACGGTAAATATTGATCTTCGCCTTTTCCAGCTTCTGCAGGGTCACCTTGTGAGGATGGCCGTAATCATTGCCCTGTCCGCAGGAAATGAAAGCATCCTTCGGAGACACAGCCTTCAGGAAGGCCGGGGAGCTGCTGGTGCGGCTGCCGTGGAGGCCCACTTTCAGCACGT